>ERZ1048872.1506-NODE-1506-length-19193-cov-69.894399_pt1 | contig 19193 bp, 20 predicted proteins | sample MGYA00383100_ERZ1048872 | MGnify/ENA primary metagenome ERZ1048872 (study PRJEB29581, sample SAMEA5548370) | metagenome | biome: marine; feature: coastal; material: water | depth 50 m | study: Short-term variability in the microbial, nano- and picoplankton...
TTAGTTGCTGACTTTTACGAGGATAGCTTTCATCAACAGAATCCATTGATTGATGAGCTTCGCAATAAGATGCTCTTGATTGAAGATAAAAGATACTCAAAAGACTACCTTGCAGATGATAAGAGATCTATTGCCAATGCATTACAAGTCTTCTTTAAGGATGGGAGTCAAACTGAGAAGGTAGAAGTAGAGTATCCTATAGGACACCGTAATCGTCGCCAGGAAGGTATCCCATTACTTGAGAGAAAATTTCTTAACAGTCTAAAAGATACTTTTTCTAATGATCAAGCTAACAGAATTTACTCATTATGTCTTGATAATGAGAATATTAACAATACTCCTGTTAATGAGTTCATGGACTTGTTTCTAAGTTCAGACTAATTATTCTTAAGACTATTTAATTTTGGTTTATAAGATTTGAAATTGTTTTAACTAAATCACTGTTTACTTGTCTCGGTCCAAGGTCTTGCCTATTTTTATGACGCCTCTCACCAGGTAGACGAGTGCCTTCTATTTCATTGTATTTTTTTACAAAATTCTCTGTTTGATCAGCTGTGTCCTTTCCAGATAGTATTTTAGGTGACATGGCAAGAATAAACTGCCCACCTTGAACCGGGCCGCCATCTCCATTATCTCTTTCCTTTGATTCATATGAAAAAGTTTCACCTACTAGTGGGCCAGATAGAAGTTCAATCATAAGAGCAATGACAGACCCCTTATGGCCTCCGAATGGAAGCAAAACACCTTTATCAATTTCCGCTGCGTCTGTGGTAAGTTCTCCTGAAGCAGAAAGCCCAGTCCCAAGAGGTACTGCATGGCCATCTCGCGCTGCAATTTGAATCTCTCCTTTAGCCATTGAGGCTGTTGCCATATCAAAAACGATTGGGTTTTTGCCAGGCCGTGGCCATGAAAATGCCATTGGATTTGTACCATATAATGCAGTTGTTCCGCCAGAAGGAGCTACAGCTGGTGTGTATGAAACTGATGTCAAGCCAACGAGTCCTTCATCACTGATTGCTTCAACTTCGGGCCAAAGGGCTGCAAAGTGGTGGCAACGCTGAATAGCGAGTCCTGCAATACCAAAAGCTTGAGCTGCTTGAATTAATTTTTGAAGTCCATGTTTATGAGCGAGCGGTGCAAATCCATTGTGAGCATCACATCTAAATATTGTTGGTGTGACTTCTTCAATTTCTGGCTTTGCAGAGCCATCTACTTTGTTACTTTGAAGGGCTTTAACGTAACCAGGAATTCGAAACAAACCATGAGAGACAGAGCCATCTCGCTCAGCATTAGTCACGGTAGTTGCAACTGCATCAGCATTCTCTTCATTAGCGCCATTATTTATAAGTGCTGCTTTAGCTAGGTTGAAAATCTCATCAAGGCTCAGTTCGGTTGTCGTTGAAGTCATTAGGTTAATCCTCTTGTTAAATATCCATTCAGGAAGGTAAATTGCTAAGTATAAGGAATTCAACGGCCTAGTTACAAAAAAATGATAACATGCATTAAAAAAATCATACTCGATCAAAATGAAAAACAATAAAACTATTCAAATTGTTTCCTGTCACGCTGAAGGCGAGGTTGGTAATGTTATTGTTGCAGGTGTTGATATGCCCCCAGGCAAAACCCTTTGGGAGCAAGCAAGATGGATTCATGAAGACCAATCTCTTCGTCAGTTTGTTTTAAATGAGCCAAGGGGGGGAGTTTTCAAGCATGTCAATCTTTTGGTTCCTGCTAAAAATCCTAAAGCAGTTCATGGATTTATTGTCATGGAGCCTGAGCACACGCCTCCCATGTCAGGCTCAAACTCGATCTGCGTTTCAACGGTTCTTTTGAATACTGGAATCATTCCAATCAAGGAGCCAATCACAGAGTTCATTCTTGAGGCGCCTGGTGGCCTTGTTCCGATTAAAGCTTATTGTGAAAATGGCAAAGCGAAGAGCATTGAAATAAATAATGTGGCCTCATTTGCGGATAAGCTTGATGTTCATTTAGAGGTTGAGGGGGTAGGCACTTTGCAGGTCGATACTGCCTACGGAGGTGACAGCTTTGTTTTGGTTGATGCGCGTGAACTTGGCTTTGAAATAGAGCCTCACGAGGCTAGAGATATATCTGAGCTAGGCGCGAAAATTACCGCTGCAGCAAACCAACAACTAGGCTTTAATCACCCAGAAAATTCTGAGTGGAGTCACATTTCATTCTGTGAATTTGCGCTCCCAATTTTTGAGGAGGAAGGCGTTAAGGTGAGTAAGAATACTGTAGTTATTGACCCAGGTAAGCTCGATCGCTCTCCGTGCGGAACGGGCTGCTCAGCGCGAATGGCGGTGCTTCATGCAAAAGGAGAGCTTAAGAAAGGAGACCGTATGATAGGTCGCTCCATTCTAAATTCAAGGTTTGACTGTCAGATAGTTGAAGAAGTTCTGATTGGTAATCAAAAAGCAATCATCCCGTCCATTAAGGGAAGCGCTTGGATTACTGGAACTCATCAACTTGTTCTTGATTCAGATGATCCTTTTCCTGGCGGCTATCGACTCAGCGATACTTGGCCAAAAAAACAGTCAATATAGACATTTATTTTTATGGATTATTCTTTGAAATAGTGTAAAAAATAAATATTGTAATTAAACATTATTTAAGGAGTATCAATGCCTAAAATTCATTGGTTGGGGACTGGGCTCTCTGCTATCCCGGGTTTAAGAATGCTGATTGAGAATGGACATTCAGTCGTTGTTTATAATCGAACAGTAGATAAAGCAATCGAAGCCTTATCAGGTGTCAATGGTGATTATCAGGTGGTTCCATTCTCACTTGAAGCGGTTAAAAAATACGCCATCGCTGGCGATGTAGTTGTTTCAATGCTCCCAGGCAACTTCCATGTTCCAGTGGCAGAGCTTTGTCTTTCAATGGACGTTCATTTTGTGTCAAGTTCTTATATCTCAGATGAGATGAGAAGTTTGAATGATGCTGCCAAAGAGAAAAACTTATGCGTAGTTAACGAAGTTGGATTGGATCCAGGAATTGATCACAGTATGTCCCATGCTTTGGTTGAAGAGTATAGAACTTCAAGCGTATTTTCTAAAGAGAATAGCCACTCTTTTCTGAGTTATTGCGGCGGTCTGAGTGATGTTCCAAATGATTTTTGCTACAAGTTTAGCTGGTCCCCGCTCGGCGTATTAAAGGCTTTAATGTCAACCTCGGTGAGTATCCGTGATAGTGAGGTATATACGGTAACCAAGCCGTGGGAGTCTGTAGAGATCTATCCACTTCCGATGCCATGGGGCGAGGATGAATTCGAGGTGTACCCTAATCGCGACTCACTTCCATTTATAGAGCAATACCAAATGCATGAGGGCCTTAAAATCGATCAATTTGTTAGAGGAACTCTCAGATATAAGGGTTGGAAAAGTGCATGGAGTGATATTTTTTCAGAAGTAGATTCGCTTGATCCTGCTCGCTCAGAAGAGCGACTAACAGAGATCAGCGATGATCTATGGAACAATTATTCTTATAAAGAGGATGAGGTGGATCGAGTCATCCTAACTGTTGAGCTAAAGGTTGAAAATGAGTCTGAGGTTGTGTGGCACAAGCGATTCTTGTTAGACACCCTTGGTAACTCTAAGGGGAGCGCAATGGCTCAACTGGTTTCATGTTCAGTAGCACTTGCTGTGGAGGCGGTTCTTCGTAATGAAATCTCTTCTGGAGTCACTGCCGCACCTCATCAGAATGAACTCGTTAATCGTTGGCTCAAACAAGCAGATGATATTAGTGACCACTTTGCCTTAATCGATCACTTGAGTTAATCAATTTGTGAGCCAGTACAGTCTCAAATTTGATCATGAAACAAGGGGCTGGGTCGATCTAATACCCTTAAGGAAACCTCAGCCAAATTTAACCTCTAATCTAGATACAAGATGGCTCGTTATTGGTGCTGGATATACAGGTCTTTCATGTGCGAGAAGACTGGCAGAGCTTAACCCTAATGAAAAGATTGTATTGCTTGATGCGAGAGAAGTCGGTCAGAGTGCTTCTGGAAGAAACTCAGGGTATGTTGTTGCGCATAGTCATTTTTCTGGGGGATATCAAAAGGATCAACTTGGCCAATATGAAAGAATTGATCGCATTAATCAGGCGGGTCTTGAATCTCTCAAATCCATAATCAATAAAAGCCATATTCATTGCGACTATAAGGAGTCCGGTATTTATCACATGGCTGCTGATTTGAGCTCATCTTTAGAATGTGATTATTTTATTGATTACTTAGAGAAGAGAGAGATTAAACATACACCACTTGCTCAGGACCAAATTCATTTGGAGCTTGGAACAAAATGGTATCAAAAAGGGGTTAAGGTGCATAATGGCGCTTTGCTACAGCCAGCGCAACTCGTTTTTGGTCTTGCTGACAACCTTCCAAGCAATGTTGAGCTTTATGAGAATTCACCGGTCATAGACATGAGGCTAGGCAAAATTAATACTTTGAGGACGCCAAACTCAACGATTAGGGCTGAAAATGTCATTATGGCCTGTAACTATGAGCCTTTAGTAAGCGGCCAACAAAAACAAAGAGTGGTCGGCGTTACACTCTCAGGGAGTATTACTAGAGTGTTGACTCAGGATGAAATGGAAACGCTAGGAAGTGAAACATCATGGGGCATTTTATCTCTTCATAGCGGCGGAGCAACCGTGAGACTCACTAAAGATAAAAGAATCTCAATTCGGAATACTGCTGAATACAATAATCATCGCTTATTAAAGAAAGGCCAACTAAAAGCAAGACAAAAAATTCATCGACAAGCATTCGATAATAGATTTCCAGAGCTTAGTCATGTGCCATTTGAGCATCTATATTCTGGGGTTGAAGGAGTCACTGCTAACAAAACAAATATCTTTAAACGGCTCTCACCTAACCTGTATTTTGCTGGCTGCTACAATGGCTCTGGCATCACTAAAGGGACTGCTTTTGGAATAGCTGTCGCTGATCTTGCATGTGGCCATGATGCCGAATTAGTGAGTGACTGTCTAGGGATCGAAAAGGCTAAATGGCTTCCTCCAAGACCCTTTATCCATCTTGGGGCATGGTACGTTACTAAACAAAGATTCAGAGGGGTTGGAAAAGATCTCTAAAAAAATAATCACTAAACAAGGTGATTTAGTTTTGCTCCAAACTCAATAAAATTTCCCTTTAATTTTCCAAACATCTCATTGTTTTGACTAGTTGGCTTGATAGGAAGAGATTCTTCATTACCTGTCAAAAAAGTCTCAGCTATAGACTGACCAAAATAGGTTCCAGGCCCTATTCCTCTTCCTGAATATCCAAAAATTGAATACGCGTTTTGACCAATACGATGAATTTTTGGAATGTGGTCATCTGTCATTGCAATTTGACCACCCCAGAAATAGTCCAAGGAAATATTTTTCAGAGCAGGAAATAAAGATTGAGCTTTTCTTTTTGCCCAAGTAGAGTGAATTTTGGAAATATTAGGTCCAAGGTTTCCAATGCCGCCAATGATGAACCGGTTATTATCATCAAGTCGGAAAGATGACATCACGGTGGCCGTATCCCAGCACCCTTCATTGTTTGGCAAAATACCCTCTAAAGAATCTTTTGAGAGTGGTTTTGTTGCTGCTTGAAAATAGTATACAGGCGTATATTTTGATGAGGTAATACCATTGATATTTTGCTGATAGGCATTCGTTGCAATCAATAACATCTTGGATTGAATTGACCCACTTTCTGTTTGAATCCTCCAGAGCTTGTTCTTATATTCAATTTTTGTTGCAAGAGATGATTCAAAAATATTTGCACCTTTAGATTGTGCTGCTCTTGCTAACCCTCGGCAATAACTCAGTGGATTAATTGTGCCAGCTTTTTTATTGAGTAGGGCGCCATGAAATTTAGATGAGCCAATTCTTTTTCCTGCTTCTTCTCGATCTAAGAGCTCTAATTCAGCCCCGCGTTCAGTGAGCTGTTGATATCGATCTTGTATATCCTTAAAGCCCTTAAATGAATGAGCACAATGAAGCGTTCCTGAGCGATTTGCACTGCAATTTATTTCGTTTTTATTAATGAGTCCAAAGACTAGATCTGGTGCTTTAGATAGAGCTTTATTAAGCTTAATGCCTACATCTTTTCCAAGGATATCCTCAACTTTTTTTGGAGGCAGCCATAAACCTGAGTTCACTAGACCGACGTTACGGCCAGAGCCACCAAACCCTATTTGTTTATCAATGAGTGTGACTGAGAGTCCATTTTCAGATGCATGTAGAGCTGCAGAACAGCCCGTGTATCCTCCCCCAATAATTGCTAAGTCGGAAACAACTGAGTCTTTTAGTGGCTTAAAGCTTATATTTTCCTTTAAGCTTTCTTCCCAAAGGTTGATTTGTTGCATTAATAATTAATGATCTATTTTTTTAATATAATAAATAAAAAAGACGCCCTTGGGCGTCTTTTAAGTGAAATTCTGGATCAATTACTGCAGAAGAGTAGCGCCAGTTTCCATTCGTATAACTTTTCCATCTTGAATTTTATGGAAAGCAAGAACAGCCTCACGTGTGCCATCAGGAAAACTCATGACGCCATGAGTAACCATAGCTTCATCATTTTCGTAGAGGCAGCGCGGGTCATGAGTTACAAACTCATCGCTTTGCATTAAAAAAGAAAACATTTCCATCGCCTTTTCTTTGTTCATTGTCATTCCATCCATGTGACTTATAAATTCATAGTCATCATGTAAAGTTGCCGCATAGGCCTCTGTATCTTGATTTTTTCTTGCAGTTTCTTGTGTTTTGTATATCGACATACAGCCTCCTCAAATGATAAAAATACCTGTTAAAAAAACAAGTTATTTAAGTATACTAAATTTTTTTAGTAAAAAGTTGTAATAATAAATGAGAAATTATGGATATAACTAATATACAACATCAGCTTAAAAAGTTTGCTTCAGAAAGAGATTGGGAGCAGTTTCATACACCAAAAAATTTAGCCATGGCTCTCAGTGTTGAAGCTTCAGAGTTGGTTGAGATTTTTCAGTGGCTCGAACCTGAGGAGTCAAAGTTGCCTGACAAGAAGCAGATTGAATTGATTAATAGTGAGGTTGCTGATATTGCGATGTATTTGCTTCGTTTTTGTGACTTATTAGATATTAACTTAGAAAGTGCAATACAAAGAAAAATAGTTAAAAATGAAGAAAAATATCCCGTTAATCTATCTAAAGGGAACGCAAAAAAGTACAACCAGAGAGATGACTAGTTAAATCTCAACCTTAAAGCACTCGTAGGGTTTTCCTGATGAAGGCTGCAAGTTAATATAATCATCCGCAAGAACGACTATCTCTTCTGAGTGTTTTTCGTTGAGTGTGAACTGCTCTTGCATGTTGAAGTACTCATCGAGCCATGGATGGTTTCTGTTCGTTACTTGAATAAAATCAATCATGCTCACTAAATTTTGATTATCAATCTCCCAAATGCCAGACCCTAGAGCACTGTAGACAACTTTAACTTTCTTCTCCTCGATAGGAAAATCAACAATGAGCTCACCAAAGCTATTCCATGTGCCATCTTTTTTATATCTGATCATCTCAAAGGCCGCATAACCAGGCCAAACATCTTTGCATACCCAGTTTCCTAATATTTCAGTCTCGTAGAAGCGAGGAGACATCGCCGCAAGCGAATTAGTATTAATAATGAATAACAAGAATGCAGTAAATAAAGTTTTCATGATTAAAGTTTAGTTTAACGCAACTAATGATTTGTGAATGATTAATGTATTTTGAGCGAATTTATTTCCTTTGTTTTAATTGATCCGCTAATTCAACAATTTTTTGACTGACTATTTTTTTGAATATGAAGGGCAAAACTGCATGGATAACTGCAATTATGGATAGCCCAAATAAAATAAAGCTATATCTACAAGCTGCAAGAAGGTGCTGAAGGTAAGTCTCCCCAACTTCTTTTGGATGTTTAGAAAACAGATTAGGCATTTATTACAGCTTAAAAAAATGAAAGGATAAAAATAGTATATAGTCTTATAAAAAATATGGTTATTTATTTTTAAATAATTGTAATAAAATGTGAATTTTTATTCATTTAAACTCTTATAAAAGTTAATGAATATAATGTTTTCAGAATATGCGCCAATCTGGCCTAGCATTTAAAAAAATGGGAATCGAAAAAATGCCGAAAGTTTTAACTAAAGAGCAGATAGAACAATATCATGATCAGGGTTTTATATCTCCAGTAAGAGTAATGTCTGAACAAGAAGCGCTTAAAGTCAAACAAGAGCTAGAGAGTGTTGAGGCAGAGTTTCCTAGAGAAATCAATTCAGAAAGTCGAAATAACTTACACCTTTCATTTGCCTTTCTAGATGCACTCGCTCACAACAAAATAATTGTTGATGCTATGGAAGATCTTATTGGTCCAGATATTGCTCTTTGGGCCTCTGTCATGTTTATCAAAGAGCCCTCCTCAAAGCAATATGTCAGCTGGCACCAAGACGCAACTTATATGGGTCTTAATAGTATGGACTTTCCAACACCATGGATTGCTTTAAGTCCAAGTAATAAAGAGACTGGTTGTATGACTATGATTGCTGGGAGTCATAAACTAAAGATAAAAAAACATGAAGATACGTTTGCTAAGGACAATATCTTGACTAGAGGTCAAGCTATTCAAGAGGTTGATGAAAGTAAAGGTGTTGACCTTATTCTAGAGCCTGGCGAAATGTCTATTCATCATGGAGCTATCATTCATGGCTCCCAGCCTAATAATAGCAATCAAAGAAGAATTGGATTTTCACTTCAATCCTACATGTCGCCCAATATCAAACAGATTGCAGGTCAAAATATATGGACTCATGTCCGTGGAAAAAAGAGAAAAGATGACGATGGAATATTGCTTGATAGGCCAAAGTTTAATATGGACCCAATTACTGTTGCTCAAAGAAAAATTGCCAACGAAAATTTATCAAATATCCTTTATAAAGGCGCAAAAATAAAACGTAATTACTAGTTATTTTTTTTGATCCACTCTACGATTTTCTTCACTCCTTGTTGAGTTTTAGTTGGGCTCAAAATTTCACCAAGAACACCATGCTTGGATGGGTCATCTTTAGGAGAAAGGATAGGATTGAAAACTTCAACATTCTTACCCATCTTGGAAATAATTTTTCGCGTATCTTTTGCGGATACAACCTGGTCATCATCAGAAAACCAGAAGAGGATAGGTAAGGTTATTTTGTTATGATTAGCTCTAGAAGCGGCAATAACAGAATCTTTCACTGCAAATAGAGCATGGGTTGGATAACGAGTTGTCCAGCATCGTTCGTATTCTGAGTTTTTAGCGACAAATGAGTGTTCTTTTCCTAGTATTAGGGGAATTAACCATCTAGCACCAGGAGCTCTAAGAAAATGACCTTTATAAGAGCCAGGACCAAAATTTGGCGAGACATATATTATAGATTTGACTTTATTCTGATTTTCCAAAAGACTATGGATCAGAGAACAACCCGTTGAGGAGCCAATAAGAATAACCTTCTTACCAATGGTCTCACCAATCCTTATAGCCTCTTTGGTATCCATTATCCAGTCATCAAATGTTGCATTGCTGAGTGCGGCACCATCTTGTCCATGACCACTAAGCCTTGTCAAGAAAACATTGGCTCCTAATTCTTTAGCCACAAGTTCAATCACAGGACTAAGTTCAGCTCGGGTTGCAGAAAATCCATGAATAAAAACGATACTTTGAGAAGTTTTATGAGCAGGTTTGTCACACCAGACAATCTTTTTTTCTATATTCTGTCGAAGCTTAGGTATCGCTTCTTCAGCAGATTTTATGTCCTTTTCAATCGAATTAATGTCAATCATTTAGTGTTAAGTTTTCAAAATATTTTTTGATTTTAAATTATATCTTTACCCTAAGAAAAAAATATTATATTTGTATACAAAAAGAAAACAAATAATATTACAATAAGTATACGAAAAGTGTATACTGATTTTCAATATAAATTTTTATAGATTTTTAGATGGGCAAGTACGTTACAAAAAATCAAAAAGAAGATGAAAAAAGAGTGGTCAGCGTTAGGATTCGAAGACCAGTTTTTGAGGCGTTTAGGGGCGCATCAATAGCTGCCAAGGATTTTGGCTATAGCATGTCTCTATCAGGTGTTTTTGAGACTGCAATGGAAGATGCAATATCTGAGTTTAAGGAGATTAGTGGAATTGACTATAAGGATGTTGCAAGAACGGAGCTTGATAAGAAGTGGGAGAACAAATACAAAGCTTCTAAAAAAGCTTCAAAAGGTAAATCCCAAAAAAGGGATTAAGAAATTTATTAATGATTGGGAGAGTAGATCAATGTCAGATAGTAGTGTTATAAGTAAGATAAAGGAGTTAAGAAAGGATTTAGATAAAGAGACTAGTTATTTACAAGAACAGATGGAACTCCCACTAAACGGTGACTTGGTAAAGAATTTGCAATCAGAAAATAACTCGATTGAATTGAGTAAAGGGATCGCAATTTCAAAATGGGTAAGAAAGATAACCTCACAATTCGAGTCAGTGGATCCGTTTTATAAGTAACTTTTAAATCTAAGGTAAATTGATTTGTTTTTTAGGCCAGCGCCAATTGATTAGTGTACTGGCTACACCAGTCATTATCATTACTCCTCCAATGATCATTGATAAAGTGAGTTTCTCATCAAGAAGTATCATTCCTGCAACAATTGAGGTGATTGGAAGGAGCATAAGAAAAGGTGAGATCTTGCTAACATCGACACTACTCAATAGGTGATACCATATGCTATAGCCAACAACTGTCATAATAAAAGCTAAATAAAAAATAATCGACCAATCAACAAGGCTTGCTGAAGTAATTGCCTGCCACTGACCATCCTCAATAATGAGCGATGCTATAAGCATTTGAGGGGTGGCCATAATTGCAACCCATGCGAGTATCGTAATGCCAGATAGACCCTTTAGTCGACTGATCATGATTTGTGCCACAGCCCATACTGCTGAGCCTGCCACTAACAGAATAACGCTATCAATATGCCCCTCCAGTCTTGGCTCTCCTGCAATTATAAAGACGCCTAAAAATGCCAGTCCCATTCCCAAAGCCCGGGTTAAGCCGAGTTTTTCTTTTAGTAAGATGGTGCCCAAAAGGGCAAGTATCGGTCCCTCGAGTTGAACCAGGATGGCTGCTGTTGAAGCGTCAATTCCTTTGAGTCCGTTATAGGTTAAACCGTACTGAATTGTTGAGCCAATAAGAGCCACAACAAAAATTTCTCTCATGTGACCCCACGGTGGCTTTGTAAACCAAACTAAAACAAGCCCTGCAATTCCAAATCGAATTGACATAATCAGAAGCGCAGAGAATTGCTCCATACCAATTTTGGCTAAAGTGAATCCTAGTCCCCAGGTTATTGGAACAATCAATGCTAGAAGAATCTGTTTTGAATTCAATATTATTCTTTAACAACAAAAAAAGGAGGTCAATTATGACCTCCTTTTACTATTCAAGTTTAAATTATTTATTATTTAGCCAGACTTCATAAAAAACCCAATTGCAAAAAGACCCCTTTATTCAATATAGTAATTGAATTATCTTGATTTCCAGTAGAAAAGAATAATAAACAAGACACTTAAGCCGATTCCAAAGAGCGGCATACCTCCTGAAGGGATAGCACCTGAAGTTAGGTGATAAATCTGCATCGCAACTGCTAACATTTGAACAAGTATTAGCGTCTTGGTGGCTTTTTTCAGCTGCTCTTCAGAAGTCCAATTTGGCAACATAATAAAAACTACAGCAATAAAAAAGAATGACATTGCTAAAAACTGCGCCATCGTTACCATAGGTGCTGTCACTTCCCATCCATAGGAAGCAGCCATCATATTGGCTCCAAATAACATTGACGCAGCCCATATAAGGCCAATCAATCCATTTAGTCGATACACTAAAGTTAAAGTCATAATATTTCTCCTATAATATTGAATTAACTAGTTTTTTTTAAAGATAAATTTCTGATTTTTAGATTTTTAACATGCTAAATCTTACCATAAACTCGTCTATTTTTTTTAGACTGGTGAATTTTAAAGGCTATTAGTTAACTAAATGCTCGCCATTACTAACTACTGGAGAATAATCTTTAAAATCTTGGAAAGGGTAAAGGCTCTGCATTCGATGATTATTTTCAATCCCCTTTAAGTCCTGATTAACAGCACCACTTGTGAGTGCCATAAATGTTGGCGCAGAGAGTGATTGAAGATCAGGAGAGAGGTAACCCGATTTAACAAAAAGAGTCTTGAAATCTTTAAGATCTAAATCCAGATCAGAAAAGTCTCTTAGATAGTGAAAAGGTCGCCTCAATTTAGTTATGATAATGACAGCTCCAGATAGAGAAACAACGGCGCATTGATTTTTAAAGTAGACATGATCAGCTTTAAGTTTAAGTGATGGACCTCCACCTCCATAGGTTCCACCTAAAGTAAATTCATTGCTTTCTTTAAGCGATTCATAGGCAGACTTTGATGCTATTCCAGCAAATAATGAGTTATTGAGATTATGATCTAATACTGCTTTTAATACATCCGCTCTATCTCCAACACCACCTGCCGTTGGATTATCACCGCTGTCAGTAATGATTGAAAAGTCTTCACTAACCCAACCTAAAGCATCTTCTATGCTTCCAGTAGCCATATCTGATTTTAAAAGGAGTCGATTATTCCAGTAGGATTTAGCAATTTTGTGACACACTTGACTACCCGAGATTTGATTGGTACATGTAACAACAGAGGATGCAGTTGCTCTTTTAGTGTCAGCCCAAACATAGCCTACCAAAAGGCTACAGTCTAGAATATCTTCTTGTTGATTGAGTAGGTCAAGATCTTTATAGATTGATTTGCAGGGCTCGACAATAGTCGAGGACATTTCACCAGAAACTAAAACAGGAATTGCAGACCAAACAACATGGGGCTTATAGTTCTCATTGATTGCATTCGCAAGCATCAATGCAGAGCGCCTATAAGTATCTTTAACATCAATATGGGGCGCTGTTTTAAAGGCAGCGAAAGCGTCTATATTATTGACAATTTTGTCGGTCATTTGGCCATGAAGATCATAGCTAACTGAAATAATACATTCATGGCCAACAGTATCACGAACTGAAGCTACCCATTCACCTTCAGGGTCTTCAACGCCATCGACATACATAGCGCCATGCATCAAAAGTAGAACGCCATCAAGCTTCCCAAGAGCATCTATTTCTCTAATGAATTCATCTTTGACTTGTATGAAATATTGCTTTTCAATAGGGCCACCAGGGACCGATTTGTTGAAAAATAAAGGATGGGCCTTTATATTGAATTCGGTAAAAGGAAAATCAACAAGATCAAGCAAAGATTGGCCTTGAATGCTTTTAAAATCATCAATTTTTTGATAAAGAGGGGAGTAACTACTGCACTCAGTACTGATACCGCCAATAGCTATATTCTTAATAGCCATGGCGGCTTAGTACATTGAAATTAATTCCAACCTGTAACAACCTTGACTTCGATGAACTCGTTAAAGCCATGTTCGCCACCTTCTCTGCCAATACCAGAGTGTTTGAATCCTCCAAATGGGGCTCCACTGGCTGCACCTTTACCATTGAGTTCAACAGTACCAGATAGAAGTTTTTTGGACATTCTTTTGGCTCTTTCCGGATCTTGAGTTTGGACATAATTAGTTAGACCATATGGCGTATCGTTGGCAATCTTGATTGCCTCTTCTTCACTGTCAAAAGGAATCATTGAAAGAACAGGTCCAAAAATTTCAGTCCTCGCAACTGTCATTTGATTATTCACATCTGCAAAGATAGTTGGTTTGATAAAGTAGCCTGTCTCGAGTCCGTCAGGTTTGCCAGTGCCACCTGTGACGAGCGTTGCATTCTCCTCTATGCCTGCTTGAATTAGAGCTTGAATTTTGTCAAACTGAAGCTTTGATACAACCGGCCCAAGATGTTTTCCTTCTTTTGATGCAATATCAGTCTTAGTGGATAGCGCAGTTTCTTTGGCGATCTCAACAGCCTCATCATAGAATGACCTTTCAACAAGCATTCTAGTCGGCGCATTACAAGACTGACCAGTGTTGCTAAAACAGTGCCTTACACCTCTTATAACAGCTTTTTCGTCTGCGTCAGCAAAGATAATGTTGGCACCTTTACCGCCAAGCTCTAGACCAACCCTCTTAAAGTCGTCAGCAGCATTGTGCGAAATTAAAGCGCCTGCTCTTGTAGAACCCGTAAAAGAAACCATATCAATTTCTGGATGAGAGGTGAGCTGACTTCCAACGCCGGCACCATCACCATTCACAAGGTTAAAAACGCCTGCAGGGCAGCCAGCTTCTTCAAGCATTTCTGCAAAAATCATAGAGTCTAAAGGGGCAATTTCGGATGGTTTTAAAACCATCGTGCAGCCTGCTGCTATTGCTGGAATGACTTTAAGTGCAACCTGGCTAATCGGCCAGTTCCAAGGCGTAATGAGTGCACAAACCCCTTTTGGCTCATAAATAAGCTGGTTGTCAGAATCATCAAGCTGCTCTTCAAACTCAAACTTTCTTAGTTGATTGAGAAAGTCTTCAATAGCGCTAGTTCCTGAAGGGGCCTGCGCCGCTTTAGAAAAATCAATAGGCGCACCCATCTCTATCGAAATGACTTCAGCCATTTCATCCATCCTTCTTTGGTAAATAGAATAAAGCCTCTCCAATAGAGCAACTCTATCTTCTTTTGTAGAATTTGACCATGAGGGAAGCGCTGCTCTTGCAGCTGTAACTGCAGCATTAGTATCTTCTTGTGAGCCAAGCGAGATTACTGCACAAACCGTTTCATCAGAAGGGTTAATGACATCAAAGTCATTCTTTTTGGAAGGCTCGACCCATTGACCATTAATATAAAATTTTCTTTTATCAAGCATTAATTAATCTCCATATCAAAAAGTAGAGGTTATATTAAGAAATTTTAGATGTCAAGCAAAATAAACTAAACTAAACACTCGCTAATTTTTCAACTGATAGTTTGATGTTATCCATACTCGTAGCAAAAGATAATCTGACATAGCCTGGGGCTCCAAACGCTGAACCAGGAACAACAGCTAAGCTAAGTTTCTCAAGGCAAAAAGTTGATAATTCAACATCATCTTTAAGTCCGAGCCTTTCAATTAGGCCTTGAACCTTAGGGAATGAGTAGAATGCTCCACCAGATCTTGGACATTTAATACCATCAATCTCATTCAGTCTGTTAACAAGAAACTCATGACGTCGCTCAAAAGCTTCAACCATCATTGTAATAAATGACTGATCACCAGTGATTGCCTCAAGAGCAGCAGCCTGAGAGATGGAGCTTGGATTTGAGGTTGACTGACCTTGAATCTTTTTCATTGCTTTAATGACTGTCTCAGGACCAGCGGCGTAACCAATTCTCCAACCAGTCATTGCATAGGCTTTAGAGACGCCATTTAAAATGACAATGCGATCTTTAAGGTTTGGGCATGCCATAGCAATGTTGACGAAATCATCACCACCCCATCGTATGTGCTCATAAATATCATCACTGATGGTAAGAACATGAGGATGTCTCTCAAGGACTTCACCAAGTGCCTCTATTTCTGATTTAGAGTAGACTGATCCAGTTGGATTAGAAGGGCTATTTAAAACGAATAGTTTTGATTTTGGGGTGATGCTTGCTTCAAGCTGATCAGGCGTTATTTTAAATTCTTGATCAAGGCCAGCCTCTATAAAGACAGGAGTCGCATCAGCTAGTATAGCTATGTCAGGGTAGGATACCCAGTACGGTGCTGGGATAATGACCTCATCACCTTCATTTAATATAGCTTGACAGAGGTTATAAAAAACCTGTTTTCCTCCACAAGAAACCATAACTTCATTAGCAGAATAATCAAGACCGTTCTCTCTTTTAAATTTTTCACAAATCGCTTTTTTTAGCTCAGGTGTGCCATCAGCAGCAGTATATCTAGTCTCACCAGCTCCAATTGCTTGAACAGCAGCCTTTTGAATGTTGGCTGGTGTATCAAAGTCAGGTTCACCTGAGCCCATCGATACAATTTGAATTCCCTGGGATTTTAATTCTTTAGCTTTATCACTCACCGCCATAGTGGCAGATGGTTTAACTTTTTGGACACGATTCGATAAGATTGATGACATTTACTGTACTCTTTAAATGGTTTAAAATTGAGGGTTTTATTTTAATGAAAAACTGCCAATAATGGCTAGAAAATTTCAACTGAAATCGAATTTTTCACCAAAAGGTGATCAACCAATTGCAATTCAAAAGTTACTCGATGGAATAGAGTCTGGAGAGAAGTATCAAACGCTCGTTGGGGTGACAGGGTCCGGTAAAACTTTTACTCTGGCAAATGTCATTGAACAAAGTCAAAAACCGAGCCTTATTATGGCGCCTAATAAGACTTTGGCAGCCCAGCTTTATAGTGAAATGAAAGAGTTTTTTCCCAATAACGCTGTCGAATACTTTGTCTCCTATTATGACTACTATCAGCCAGAAGCATACGTACCTGCTTCAGATACCTATATCGAAAAAGACGCATCAATTAATGAGCAAATAGAGCAAATGAGGCTCTCTGCAACTAAGTCACTTCTTGAGAGGAAAGATGTCATTATTATTGCCAGCGTTTCTGCAATTTATGGATTAGGCGATCCTGAGAGTTACATGAAAATGCTCCTCCATTTAACGGTTGGTGAAATAACAAATCAAAGGGAAATTCTTGCGACACTCTCAAAGATGCAGTATACCCGTAATGATGTCACACTCATTCGTGGGCATTTCAGAGTGAAAGGTGAGGTAATTGATATATTTCCAGCAGATTCTGAAGAAAGGGCAATCAGAATTGAGATGTTTGATGACGAAGTAGAAAGTCTGTCATGGTTCGACCCATTGACTGGAGAAAAGATTAAGCCACTCCAAAGAATAACAATTTATCCAAAGACACACTACGTTACGCCTGAATCCACGATTCAAAATATACTGGATGATATAAAAGTAGAGCTTGGGGTTAGAAAAAAAGAACTTCTTTCTCAAAACAAATTAGTTGAAGATCAAAGACTCTCTCAAAGAGTCGTTCAAGACATGGAGATGATGAGAGAACTGGGTTATTGTTCAGGTATTGAAAATTATTCTCGATATCTTTCAGGTCGCAAACCTGGTGAAGCTCCACCTACGCTTTTTGACTATTTGCCAGATGATGCTTTAGTGATATTAGATGAATCTCACGTTACGGTGAGTCAGATTGGGGCAATGTACAACGGTGATAGGGCGCGTAAAACTACACTCGTTGACTTTGGATTTCGATTGCCCTCAGCGCTTGATAATAGGCCATTAAAGTTTGAAGAATTTTCAGAAAGATTGAACCAATGTATTTTAGTCTCTGCAACGCCAGCAAATTATGAGTTGGAGGTTTCAACTGTCATCGCTGAGCAAGTTGTAAGGCCAACTGGACTTTTAGATCCTGAAATAGATGTTAGGCCTGTAGAAACTCAAGTGGACGATCTATTATCTGAAATTAACAAAAGAGCTGCATTAAAAGAAAGAGTTCTTGTTACAACCCTCACTAAAAGGATGTCCGAACAGCTTAGTGAGTATCTGAATGATCATAATGTTAAGGTTCGGTATCTTCATTCAGATATTGATACTATTGAAAGAGTTGAGATTATTCGTGATTTACGTCTAGGTGTGTTTGATGTTTTGGTTGGAATTAATCTCCTAAGGGAGGGTCTTGATATTCCTGAAGTCTCTCTTGTTGCAATTTTAGATGCAGATAAGGAAGGTTTTTTAAGGTCTGAGCGGTCTTTAATTCAAACAATGGGAAGGGCTGCTAGAAATATCAATGGAAGTGTTATTCTTTATGCTGATAGAATAACAAATTCAATGCAAAGGGCTATGGATGTGACAAGCTCTAGAAGAGATAAGCAGCAAGCCTTTAACCAAAAAAATGGAATAACACCAAAAGGTGTTGTAAAGCCAATTGTTGATATTTTGGATACAGATCTTTCAGCAGCTGATATTGAGGCAGTAGGTTTAGATACTGTTCAAGTTAAACTTTCACCTGTTCAGCTCTCTAAAGAACTAAAGCGACTTGAAAAAGAGATGTATCAATATGCAGAAGAATTAAAGTTCGAACAAGCGGCAGACATCAGAAATCAAATGAAATTATTAAGAGATGGGCAATTCAAATAATACAACCTTAAATATAACTGAGATTTTTTTCTCACTTCAGGGTGAAGCTAGAGAGGTTGGGCTTCCAACTGTTTTTGTGCGTTTAACAGGATGTCCATTAAGATGTAACTATTGCGATACGACTTATGCCTTTAAAGGAAATAATCCTTTAACAATTGATCATATTTTAGATGAGGTTTCTAAATACAATACTCCATATGTCTGCGTAACTGGAGGAGAGCCAATGGCTCAGAGTAATTGTCTAGAGCTTCTTGACTCACTTGTTGAAGCTGGTTATCAAGTCTCAATGGAGACCAGTGGTAGCGTTGATATATCTCCAGTAAATAGTAAGGTTTCCATTGTTATGGATATTAAAACCCCTTCTTCAACCGAAGAGAAACAGAACAGGTATGAAAACCTCTCACTTCTTCAAAGCAAAGATCAGCTGAAGTTTGTTATTGCATCGAAATCAGATTTTGATTGGTGTTGTGATTTATTGGAAAAAAATAAAGTTAAATCTGAAACTTTATTTTCACCAGTTTTTGAAAGTCTTAAGCCAGTCCAGTTAGCTGATTGGATATTAGAAAAACAGCTTAATGTTCGGCTTCAAGTTCAGCTTCATAAAATTCTTTGGGGTGATCAGAAAGGCAAGTAACTAATTTAATAAATACTTAAAAATTACTTTCCATTCTTGCCTTGGCTTTGTCAATTGCAACATGATACTGGGGATCCTCAAGAACATTAACTTCTACCAAATGCTTGGCTGTTTTAAGAAGCAGTCTACACTCTTCACTTAAATGCATTAAATGAAGGGTTTTTCCTGCTTTTTGGTAACGCTCAGCAAGCTTATCAATTGCTTGAATGGCAGAGTGATCAATGACTCTTGAATCCTCAAAGTCAATGTAAACATTCTCAGGATCTTCTTTTGGATTAAAGATTGAGTGAAAGGTATTAATGGATGCAAAAAATAAAGCCCCATGGAGCC
>ERZ1048872.1512-NODE-1512-length-19158-cov-7.069570_pt1 | contig 19158 bp, 27 predicted proteins | sample MGYA00383100_ERZ1048872 | MGnify/ENA primary metagenome ERZ1048872 (study PRJEB29581, sample SAMEA5548370) | metagenome | biome: marine; feature: coastal; material: water | depth 50 m | study: Short-term variability in the microbial, nano- and picoplankton...
ACGAGAACTCAGAGATAACACATTACTAAACACAGAATCAGGTACAATCTTCATGGGAATGTTCAATGATGTCTACTATTCCTTTAGTCCATACATTGCAGATATGCAAAGAGAGAATCCAGTCTTTAAGGAAATGGTAAAGCTTGCAATTACTCCTATGATATCATCATTATCAATTCTAAATTATGTTGATATGAATTCTGAATCAGAAGTATTGGGATATGGAATTAGCTTGATCCTACTAAATCTTGGAATGTATCTTGGAGTTCCAGCTGTAGTGATAATTGGAATTAGAAAGAGATTCTAACTAAACAAATCCTGAAAAACACCCCGATCTAACAAAACACGCGTAAGTATGTTTAAATTTCTTAGCTCTATGCCTCAATGATTTATAAGACGATTATCGATTTTTTGTCTTCATGGCAAAGGTATACGATGTACCAGCAGATGAATTGATTGTAAGATTAGCAGAGATCTTGAAAACTGAAGATATTCCTGCACCTTCTTGGATTCCATTTGTCAAAACTGGAGCACATGCAGATAAACCACCACAAGATAGAGAATGGTGGCATACAAGATGCGCTTCAATAATGAGAAAAATTTACCTTCATGGTCCAATTGGAATTAATGAATTAAGAAAAGATTATGGTGGTGGTAAACCCTCTGGATATGGAGCTGCACATCACAAATCAGCTGGTGGTGCAATTATTAGAAATGCAATTCAGGGATTAGAAAAACTTGGATATGTAGAAAAAGTTGAGAAGAAAGGTAGAATTGTTTCTAAACAAGGAATGCAAAAACTCGATAGATTAGCAACCGAAATTCTCAAAGAATTAGTTGTTGAGAATCCTCAATTGAAAGTATACACTTAGATTCAAAATGAGTTTCCCTGAACCTAACGATTTACCTCAAGAAAATCCTGAAAATAATCAAGCAGCACAAAAAGAACAAATTCTAAAACAAATTCTTACCCCTGAGGCTAGAATGAGATTAAATAATATCAAAATGGTTAAGCAGGAATTATCTGATCTTGTGGAGCAATATCTAATTGGAATGGCGAATCAAGGAAAAATTCATGGTCAAATCAATGATGCACAATTAAAACAAGTATTGCTCTCAATTCAACAACCAAAACGAGATTTTAAGATAAATCGAGTCTAATACAGAAAAAATATAATTATGGGAATGATTTCGAGTTAGATATGAAAGCAGTTGTATACAATGAATATGCACCAGATGATAATTATTCTAAAATCCTCAAAGTCCAGGATATAGATGACCCAAAACCAAAATCAGATGAAGTAGTCTTCACAGTAAAGTCGGCTGCTCTGAATTATAATGATATTTGGGGAATGAGAGGAGTCCCAGTTGCAGTACCACTACCACACGTATCAGGTTCTGATGCTGCTGGTGATGTAATCGCAGTAGGTGAAGATGTTAAAAATATCCAAGTTGGCGATAGAGTTGTTTCTCACTCCAATATGTCATGTAGAGTTTGTAAAGCTTGTACTGATGGACGAGAATTTGATTGTATTAAAAGAACAATTTGGGGATTCCAAACTGGTCCAACATGGGGAGCATTCCAAGAAGTTACCCATTTACCAGAAGTTAATGTTTCAAAAATTCCAGAAGGTGTATCATATGATGACGCAGCAGCTGCATCAATGACAATACTAACTTCATGGCACATGTTAGTTGGTAGAGCCAAAATTACTCCTGGACAAACTGTTCTAATTATGGGAGGAGGTTCTGGAGTTGGTAGCTTTGGAATTCAAATTGCAAAATTATACAACTGTGATGTTATTGCAACAGCAAGTCCTGACAAATTAGACAAATGTTTAGAACTTGGAGCAGATTATGCAGTTGATCATAGAAAAGATGATTGGCATAAAGAAGTTAGAGCCATTTCAAAAGAACTTGCAAAGAAAAAAGGTGAAGCACCAGGAATTGATGTATCATTTGATCATATTGGTGAAACCCACTGGAATAAGCAATTACAATTGTTAAAGTATGGTGCAACACTAGTTTCATGTGGAGCAACCACTGGTTATGATGCAAAAACTGATCTTAGACATGTGTTCTTCAAAGGAACTAACATCTTAGGTTCAACACAAGGAACTAAAGCCGAACTTGATCAAGCCCTATACTGGATGGGTCAAGGTAAAATTAAAGCTGCAATTGATTCAACATACACCTTTGAACAAGCAGCAGAGGCACACACAAAGATGTTAACCGGAAAAGGCATGTTTGGCAAAATCTTAATGAAGCCTGAAGGCGTTTAGTCATTTAATGACTCAGCTTTTTCGAAGTCTTATTTTTGTACCTGGGAATAACCCTAGGTTTCTAGAAAAGGCAAAAAATATCCAAGCTGATATTGTCTGTTTTGATCTAGAAGATTCAGTTCCAGATGATGAAAAAACAAAAGCAAGAAAACTAATCAAGTCGGCATTAAAATCTCGTAAACTATACAAATCATCTATTTTTGTTCGTACTAATTCTCCATTATCTGGAAAAATTCCATCTGATCTTAAAGAAGTTATTCAAATTGGAATTGATGGAATTGTAATTCCCAAAGTGAATAATATCAAAGAGATGAAAAAAATTGAAAAAATTATTTCTGGTCTAGAAAAAACAAAAAAACTAAAACCTATTCAGATAATCCCTTCTATTGAATCCGCAGAAGGAGTAGTTAACACCTATAGTATTGCATCATTTGGAAAAAGAGTTTCTGCAGTAGTTTTTGGAGTATTTGATCTTCTAAATGATATTGGAGTAGAATATACCAAAGAATCACAAGGTGAAAAGTATTCTAGAGGAAAAATTCCTGTTGATGCACATGCAGCAGGTGTTGTTGCTATAGATGCAATATGGCAAGATCTTAAAGATTCTAAAGGATTTCAAAAAGACTGTAAATTTGGTAAAAGTCTTGGATATTCTGGAAAAAGTATCATTCACCCAGATCAAATTAATGTTGTACACAAATTATTTCATCCAAACAAAAATGAAATTAGTTGGGCTCAAAAAGTTTGTAAAGTATATTCTGAATCAACTAAAAAAGGGAAAGGTGCTACAACCGTTGACGGAAAAATGATAGATGAAGTACATTTTAAACAAGCAAAAGCACTTTTAGAACTTGTTGAATAGATTTTAGTAATTATTTAATTCAAATTTTATCAAATTAATTTTTCTAAATGACATATTTGAAATTGCTCATAAATGATATATTCTATTATTCATGAAGAATATTGTTGGCAAATAGTAAACGTGTAACCATAATGATTGATAATGATCTTGACAAAAAACTTAGATTTCGTCAAGCAAAATTAATCTCACAAGAACAAAAATCATATAGTTATTCCAGAGTTTTAAATGAAGTACTTCGTAAAGCTTTGAAATAATTATTTTTATTTAATCTAAATCGTTTTATATATAGAAAATCAGGTGATTTTGTGTTTACTGGAATTGTAGAAGGGATAGGTAAAGTAGAAAAAATTTCTAAAAATACAAAAAATAGAAGTGCTATTCAAATGAAAGTAAATTTAGGAAAACATGCAAAGGGGCTAAAAATTGGACAAAGCGTTGCTCTAAATGGAGTTTGTTTAACTGCAACAAAATTATCAAAAACTAGCTGTATTTTTGAAATGATTGATGAAACCACAAAAAAAACTGATCTTGGTAATCTAAAGGTTGGAGGAATTGTAAATATTGAAAGGAGCTTAAAAGCTGGAGATAGACTGGAAGGTCATTTTGTTTTAGGCCATGTTGATGGTGTAGGAATTATCAAAAAAATCCTTAAAAAACCAAAGGAAGTGCAAGTATGGTTTGAAGTTCCAAAAAAACTCTCAAAATATGTTGTAAAAAAGGGATCAATAGCCATGGATGGCATTAGTTTGACTGTTGTTGATATTAAAAAAAATCTTGCATCTGTCTCATTAATTCCTCATACAATTGATGTTACGAGTTTTCATACGAAAAAAGTTGGTGACAAAATAAATATTGAGACTGATATTCTTGGAAAATATATTCTAAAATAGTTTCTTCTATCTACCAATTTAGTGGTAATTACCAATTTTTTAGTAAACTTTATAATTAGACCATTAGCTTTTTTTATTATGTCTCTTGAATCCGCATTAGAATCTTTAAGACGCGGTGAGTTTGTGTTATTGTTTGACTCTGCTGGTCGTGAAAATGAGATTGACATGGTAGTAGCTGCAGAATTTATCACTCCTGAACATGTTGCAAGAATGCGTCAACATGCTGGTGGTTTGTTGTGTATGGCATTAGATTATAATTTTGCAACATCTCTTGAATTAAAATACATGCATGAGATTCTTTCTGATTCCCCAATATCAAATAAAGAAATGATTATGGGTTTGGCACCTTATGGTGATCACCCAACTTTTTCTTTATCGATTAATCATTATCAAACTTACACTGGAATTACCGATAAAGATAGGGCATTAACAATTAAAGAAATGGCAAATATCTATAAAATTGAAAACAAACAGAAAAAATTTGCATCATCTTTTAAAACTCCTGGACATGTACCTTTACTAATTTCATCAAAAGGATTATTATCTGCACGACAAGGACATACTGAAATGTCTGTTTATTTAACTAAAATTGCTGGATTGACTCCAGTAACTGCAATTTGTGAAATGATGGATGCAGAAACATATTCTGCATTATCTGTAGAAAAAGCAGAAAAATTTGGAAAACAAAATGGAATTCCATTAATTGATGGAAAAGAACTATTAGAATACGCTAAGGTGCATTAATTATGAATATAGCATTAGTAGTTTCAGAATTTAATCAAGATATAACATCTAGAATGCTTTCTGTGGCACAAGAAAAAGCTGATTCTATGAAATTAAAAATAGTCCATACCAGTAAAGTCTTGGGCTCTTATGACATGCCTGTAATTGTAGATGCCTTATTGAAAAAAAATGAAATTGATGGTGTAGTAACTTTAGGTGCTATCATTACAGGACAAACTAAACATGATGAGGTTATTTCACATGCAACAGCTAAAACCCTTTCTGAATTATCTATAAAATACCAAAAACCAGTTTCTTTAGGAATAATTGGTCCTGCTTTACAGGAAAAACATGCTCATGCACGAATAAGACCTGTTGCTGAACATGCTGTAGAATCTGCTGAAAGAATTTTTGATGAACTTAAACGGATTAAATAATGATTCAACTTAGTATCCTGAAAATTAGTGAATATGGTCCTTGGACTTTAACTCTTGGAAGTGATAGGGAACATGAACTTCAAATGCTTCAAGCGTCGCTTTACAAAGAAGTGCAAAAGCTATTTTCAGAGAAAAATTGTCTAGTTTTTCTAAATCGCGCAGATGAATTTTTTGTAGTTTCAAATGGACTTGAATTAGATGATCATACTCAAATTCAAAATACACTTGAAAAATTATTTGATATTCGTTTAACTATTTCAATCGGTTATGCTGAATCTCCATTTGAAGCAAATTTGAAAGCATATGAAGGAAAGAAAAATGAAATAATATTAAATAAAGAACATAATATTTTTGGTTTTGTAAATGGCAAACAAAAATCAAATGTTTCTATTATGCATTTAGATGTTGATGATCTTAGTTCTAAAAGAAAAACTAATTCTCCATATGAAATTTCATCAATAATTTTTGAATTATATTCAAAAATGTCAAAATTTTTCCTGAAAAAAAATTCTTTAACATTTTTTATGGGAGGTGATAATTTTATGGTGGTTGCAAGTAATGATGCAAAAACTTCCGTACAGAATTTCATTAATATGATTAAGAGTGATGATGAAATTTCTTTAAACTGTGGAATTGGTAATGCACATACATCTAGAGAAGCCGTAAAACTAGCCACAAAATCTCTTGATATGATTCGAGAAATTAGAGATTCAGGAAAACAAAAACCTGATGTTTATGAATTATAATGCTAATCAAAAATGTTAGTGCATTATTGGGTGATGATTTAAATTTTATTTCAAATATCACTGTCCAAATTCAAAATAATAAATTCAAAAGAATTCAACCGAAACTAAAACCCAACATAAAAGAAGAATCCATAGATTGTGAAGGTCTACTATTGATTCCTGGATTCATAAATGCTCATACTCACATAGGTGATTCTATAGGAAAAGATGTAACATTGAATAGTTCTGTAGACAAAAGAATTCATCCAGTATTTGGAGCAAAATCAAAAATTCTAAAAAATACGTCTCAAGAGAATTTAGCAAATTTTATGAAAAATTCATGTCATTCAATGATTAGAAAAGGAATTACAACTTTTGTTGATTTTAGAGAAGGTGGTTTAGAAGGTGTTATTTTATTAAAAAAAGTACTATCTGAAATCCCTATACGTTCAATTGTTTTAGGTAGGGTTGAATTTTATCAAGATGCAGTAGAAATCAAGAAAAATATTCGTTTTCCTAGAGAAAAAATCAATGAACTAAATGAATTGGTCAAAAAATGTGATGGGATTGGCGTTAGTGGAGCAAATGAAAATAGCACATCTGTTCTAAATTATTATTCAAAAACAACAAAAATTAGAGCCATACATTCTTCTGAAACTAAACAAAGTATTTCTAAATCAAAAAAAACAACTGGAACTTCTGAAACAATCAGAGCCTTGTCCCTAAAACCCCATTTTCTAATACATATGACACATGCATCAAAAAGTGATCTTTACTCTGCAGCAAAAAAAACTAGAGGAATTGTAATTTGTCCAAGAGCTAATTCATCATTGGCTGAGGGAATTCCTGACATCGAATTAATGCAAAAATCTGGATGTACACTAGCTCTAGGCACAGATAATGTAATGATTAATTCTCCTGATATGTTTAGAGAAATGGATTTTCTTTGGAAAGTTACTATGGGACTTCACAAAAAAAGAATTGATCCAAAAGAAATTCTTAAGATGGCTACAGTAAATGGTGGAAAAATTTTAAAAAAAAAATATTGGAGTTATTGGACATGGAAAAATTGCAGATTGTATTTTTCTTGATAAACATGCTTTAGATTTAGAACCGATGCATGATCCTCATGCATCTATTGTTCACAGAGCATCAGAATCTGCTGTTAAAGCAGTTATGGTTGGAGGTAAAATAATTCATGGAAAACTCTAGACCTCATGTAATACTGAGTGCTGCAATATCTATTGATGGAAAGATTGCTACTAAAACTGGCGATTCAAACCTTTCTTCAACACAAGATAGTATTAGACTTCACAAACTACGTTCTAAAATAGATGCAATTCTTGTTGGAAAAAATACTGTTTTGATAGATGATCCATTATTGACAGTACGTCATTCAAAAGGTAAAAATCCAATTAGAATTATTTTAGATTCTAAAGGTACTTTATCTGATAAATCAAAAATTTTACAAACATGTAATGAAATAAAAACAATAATTGCTGTATCAAAAAAAATTCCCAAATCAAATTTTAAAAAATTAAAGAAATTCCCTGTAGAGATAATTATTGCAGGAGAAAATTCTGTAAATATCAAATTACTATTAAAAAAATTATATGAGAAAAAAATTAAAACTATTCTTGTTGAAGGTGGAGGAACCATTAATTGGGAATTTATCAAATCTGGAATTTTTGATGAAATAATAATTACTTTATCACCATTTCTTATAGGTGGAAATGATTCTACATCCTTTATTGAAGGAGAAGGTTATGCAAAAATTTCAAAATCACCAAATTTAAAATTTAAATCATCTAGGAGGCTCAAAAATCATCTAGTTCTCCATTATGTCAAAGTGTAAGTTCTTATACTTTATTTGAATTAAAACTACAAGAAATTGGCCGTAAAAAAGAAAACTACAACAAAAAGAAAGGCTGCACCAAAAAGAAAGGCTGCACCAAAAAGAAAGGCTGCACCAAAAAAGAAAGCTGTTTCAAAGACAAAAAAACCTGCATTTGGTGGGTATGCAATTAATTTTGTAGGCCGTCAAGAGACTGTAGAACAAGTATTTGGAAAAAAACCAATTGCTCCAAGTGAAATGACTAAAAAGATTTGGGCATTTGTAAAATCTAATAGCCTTTCTAATCGTTAAATCCATTTGTTAACGAATCTTCGTTAACTAATTTTCTATCTTTGAATAATTTTTCTTAAAATAAACAAGATATAGATATTGGATTTTTTTCAAAATTATTATGTCTACAGCATCATTAAGACGTGATCATGATTTGATAGAAAAAGTAATCAAATCTATGGAGGCAACAATTCAATTATTAACTGATGGAAAACAAATCCCAGAATCAATTTTACTTCCTGTAATTGATTTCACCAAAAATTTTACAGATGTATGTCATCACAGTAAAGAAGAAAAATCTCTGTTCCCTGCTTTAGAACAAGCTGGATTACCAAGTAACATGGGACCTGTTGCAATGATGTTAATGGATCATCAGCGTTCAAGAGAAATTGGAACTGAAATGGAAGAATCTGCAAAAAAATATCTTTCATCCGGTGATTCTACAAAATTGATTAGTGATATGCATCAATATGTTGAACATATTACCGAACATCTTTGGAAAGAAAATAATAAACTATTCATGATGGCAGAGGCTCGATTACAATACGTTTCAGAGAAAGTCGATAAAGAACTTAATGAAATTGAAGAATCTAAACTCAAAGATTTAGGAAAATCACGAGAACATTATGAAGAATTAGCTGAAAATCTTTCAAAAAATGTTTCTCAACAAGTGAACTAAACTTAGATTATACGTAATTCCATCAACATTTTATCATAAAGTCAATGTAAATTTTTAAATGATTTTACACGTCAAACTAACAATTTCTGAGAATCATTTTTTAGTTAATTTGATTTAATTATGATGCATGTAGGCAGGACGATCTAATGCTGTTTTTAGCATCATGTGAACCTGTTTGCATGAATTATTAAAAATTATTCCTCTTTCTCTGATTCATCAGTTTTAGTATTTTCTGCTTTATCATCATCTGTAATAATATCTGATTTTTTTACGTGTTCAGAATATTCTGAATCTTTTTCAATTTCATTGATGTCTGAAACTTCTTCAAATGTACCTGAATTAACTTCCTCTGAATCTTGTAAATTTTTTATCATTGAAGTTTCTTTTTTCTTTTTTGAGAATTGTTTCAATACCATAATTCCAATAACCACTGCAATTATGATATAATTGATGGGTGGTTTTAGCAATTGTGTGATGTATCCTACTTGTGGAAGTACGTGTTCAACTTTTCCAATATAATCCCCTTCTGTAATTGGAAAATCTGTTCCGGGAATTGATTTAGGATTTGCATCACCTTGTGTTCTAATTGTTTTTGGATTGTCATCAATAATTGATACAACTCTGTGAACAATTACTCTATCATGATCTGATGGTCGATTAAACACAATGATATCGCCTATTTCAATTTCTTCAAACGATACATGTCCTTGAACTATTAAAACATCATATACTTCTAACACTGGAATCATGCTTCCACTTGCAACTACATAAAATGGATTTTGAGTTCCAAAAAATGCCTGTAACCCAATCCAGATAACTAAAATTGCAATAGCTACAATGATAATATCTTTAAGTACTCCTTTGGAAATTGCTTTTTTAATCAATTATTTTCTTAGCCTATGATACCATTGATTAAATTTACTAGTTATTGAAGTGGAGTTCCACATTCTTCACAGAATTTAGAGCCATCTTTATTCACAAATCCACAAGAACATTTTCCTGGTTGAACAGCTTCTTCAGGATTTCCTAAAAGAATTACTTCTCCAACCTTTTTGATATTTTTCCATGGTATGCTGCCTTCAGAACCATCATCTTTAGTAATTACTAAAACCATTGATTGTGCAGAATCAATTCCTACCTGTTTTGCACTCCCTACCTTGTTTGCATTTTCGTCATAGACTATTCTTCCTTCAATTGAATTAACTGAAGTTACTGGACCTGGCTGTGTTACTGTTTCTGGTGTTGGTTCTGGTGTTGGTTGAACTTGAGGTGCATTTTCTACTTGTTCTATTGGTTTTGCACTTCCTATATCTACACCTTCATCTTGTTTCTTGAATTGTCTGTATTCGGCAATTGCTGAATTACAAGTATTACAAATATACTGGCCTTTTTCAGCAAGTGTCAGATTTTCAGCAACTTCTTCATTAGGATTCTCAAATTCTATTTTTGGAGGACCTTCAAACTCTTTTTCACAAGTATTGCAAAAATGTTTAGTAATTAATCCTGCATCTAATCTGCCAATTGGTGCTAAAAATAGATCAGGACCTCCTAAATTTCCCTTCATTTGTTGTTCATCTGAAACTCTGGCCATTATGTAGCCCCCTGATCCTCTTAATTTTTTTAATCTAAGTTCTGAACTCATGCCAGAAATTTACCAAAACGTCATTTAAGTATATGTGAAAATTTCATGTGACCTAAAAAAAATATGGTGTAAATTCTGGTTAACGTTTTTAGGTGCCTTAGATAAAACAAAATTACAATGGCAATAACAGAAATTTCTGATGCAAAGTCCTGGGAAATTGATGTGATAAACTCTGATGTTCCTGTATTTGTAGACTTTTGGGCTGAATGGTGTGGTCCATGTAGAATGGTAGGTCCAGTAGTTGAAGAATTAGCAAATGATTATGATGGCAAAGTAAAATTTGTCAAAGTCAATGTTGATGAGGCAAATGAATTGGCATCAAAATACAACGTCTTTAGTATTCCAACTTTGATTATTCTTAACAAAGGTGAAATAGTTAGTCAACAAGTTGGTGCAGCATCTAAAGAATCATACCAAGGTATGATTGATAGAGCCCTAGCATAAATTACAAAACATATTTTTCTTATTTTTAATTACTTTACATAAAATTTTGTTAGCGTGTATAAAATTTGATGTTAATTATTTTCAAAATTATTGATTAATCATTCTTCTGCATGTTCTGCTTTTAATCCCTTGTACCTATTTCTAATGGTAACTTCTGTAACTCCTGCCGCTTCTGCAATATCTCTTTGAGTAACTGAAACACCATTTTTTACACATGACAAGTACAATGCAGATGCTGCAAGACCCATAGGATCTTTTCCAGCCGACTCTTTACGATCTTGTGCTTCTTTGAGTACTTTAATTGCATATCTTTTTGTTTTTTCTGTAATTTTCAATTTACTTGAAATTCTTGCAATACATTGTACAGAATCAACTACAGGCATTTTTAGCTCTAATTCATGATGTAATAATCTGTAACATCTTGCAATATCTTTTCGTTTGACATTTGCTGCATCCGCAATATCTTTTAGTGTTCTAGGAGTTTCTGTATCTCTACATGCTGCATAAAGTGATGCTGCAATCATTGCAGAAATAGAACGTCCTCTAACTAATTTTTTCTCTAATGATTTTCTGTAAATGTAAGCTGCTTTTTCTAAAACATTTGCAGGAACTGAAACCTTATCTTTTAATTTATTTAATTCACCTAGTGCTTGTCTGAGATTTCTGTCAACAGGTTCATGAGCTTGACTTCTACTATCCCAAGTTCTTAGTCTTTCAATTGTACTTTTCATTGATGTTGAAAGTGGTTTTCCTGAAGCATCTTTATTTAATGGATTGATAACGGTGGATAATCCCATATCATGAATTGTGAGTGATGATGGTGCTCCAGCTCTTGCTGGGTTTGAACCACTATCTTTTTGGAATGATCTCCATTCTGGACCTGATTCTTGTGATTTCTCAGAAATTACAAAGCCACATTTTGAGCAAAATTGTTCTCCTGTTACATCATCCATCAACAAAGAATTCTTTCCACATCTTGGACAATTAGTATTCTGATTCATACCCGACATGAGTTCTACCTTTTACCTTCCATGTTTATTAACACGCAAAGTTATCTAACACCGTATATTTAAACCGAGTCTGCTCAAGTATTTTTTTAAATATCCTAAAAATACCAAAAAATCCTATAGTAAAAACCAATTATTTTTGACCATGATTTTTTAACACATTCACAACATTATAGAGGGTATATTGAGTCAGAGACATCTTGCGGTGTTAGCTGGGAGCCCAAAAGCTCACATAAACTAGTTAATGCATTACATAGTCTCCAAAGCAAAGGAGACTGACTTTTTCTCTGGATGAACGATTTTAACACTTTTCAATATTCTTTTACTAAATTCCAATTTGTCAAATTATCTACTAAAATATTGAAAGTATCAAATTACTAGCCTCTATTTTCAGTCTAAAGTAATTAATATTCCAAAAATTGATGCAGGATATGTCCTTTGGTGAAGTAGACACACTAAACATGTTATTTGACAAACTACAAAGTTTGTTTGATGAATCTCAGGGATATTATGAATCATTTTTGGATACTAACAATATGTACAAAAAAGGTCAACTTAGTGATAAAGAATTCTTTCAAAAACTTGGTGATTATACCGTAGCATATTCTGCATTAGAATTTTTAGCAATCAAAGTGATTTTTGAATTAAAAAAATCAGTTGGAACTAGTTCAGGAAATACACAGTCTCCTGGTTTAATGCCTGGAATGGGAAATCCTGGTGGAATGCCTGGTGGAATGCCACCAAGAGCCGGTTCTCCACAAAATCCCGTCGGTGGTGGACCTCCAGGAATTGTATCTGCACAAGAAGCATTTGGAGATGTTGGAACTTTACCATCACCTGATCCATATATGATGCCTCAAAGAACAGTTCAACAAAATGATGGAAATGGTTGTTCTTCATGTGGTGCAGGGTTAAGAGCAAATGCAAAGTTTTGCACAAAGTGCGGAGCTAAAGCATAAAATGAAAAATTAAAATTATTTTTTTATTGTGTTGTACCACATTCAGGACAGAATTTTGCAGATGCTGAAAGACTAGTTCCACATTCAGAACAAAACTTACCATCTTTTTGTTCTTCTTTGAATGCATTCCCAACAAAAGCTGAACTTTTGACTGCACCTGATGGCTCGTATTTATCATCATCAATTAATACTGGTTGAAAATCTTGCTCTGTCAAAAACGTCATCATTCTTGGAATTCCCTTACCCTCATTTTTGGGATCAGGTACTGAATCTCCTAACCAAAACGCAAATCTCATTAGAGTTAATTCTGGAGTTGAAAATGCAAGTGTATGTTTTGACATATAGTCTTGAGCAGCCTTTTTACCATCAAAAATCTCCATGATTCACATATTTCTCATTAATGTATAATGGTTTCTAGATTGAAATTTTATTAAAAATGGTGGACCGGGAGGGAATCGAACCCTCGACATCCTCGTTGCGAACGAGGCATTATACCCCTAAACCACCGGCCCGCTGGTTATCTTTTTAAGTTACATTTTTATTTTTTCTAAAACTTTTGTGATTTACATTACAACTGTGATTTCTGGTGCTGGCATTCCACCATATCCTGGATCAATCTTTTGTTTTGGATTTAATGAAGTGTCATGATGACATGCTTTGTTACATACAGGACAAAATTTCCTATCAAGAACAATACATTGACAAATATGGTTTTTTACATATGCTTGAGCGGCCTGATTCCATTCACCTGTTCCATTACAATACACACACACATTTGATGAACTAGAACCAATTCCCTTGCAAAAATCACATACATTTTCTGGCATTTTTATGACTCTGTTTTAGCCTTAGAATCAATATATTTGAAGAGATTGTCTTCTCTTGACAACATGACCAGACTTGATATCGTCATTTACATTTTTTTAAGATAACTCCTTTTCAAGAAATTTTATTTATATGAAAATTTTATATTGTAATGAAAAAAAGATAATTCCTTACATTTGTTAGTATTTAATATTAGAATTCAAATGAATATTAAGAAATTTCTTAAATAGATTTAAATTTAATTATTCATAATTATTAATGGCGAGGAACTATCGTATCTACTGAAAATCAGAGAGAAATCTTTGAGGACGTGGACCGATGGAAAACATGAAAAAATGGAAATATTTGAAATTCATTAATGTTTTCCATAATTCCCCGTTAATTGATGATTTTTCTTAAAGCATAATAGACTACAAGCAATAAAATTTTCAGATGACTTATGATTCTGTAATTACTGATTCACACATTATACTTCCACAAGGAATGGTTGATAAAAATCTCATAATTGATGAGGGGAAAATTGTAGGATTAACAAATGATGTCCCTGCATGTGATCATAAAATCAATGGAAATGGATTGATTTGTGTTCCTGGTCCAATTGATACACATGTTCATTATGGAGTATATTCGCCAATTAATGAAGCTGCAAAAACTGAATCTCATGCAGCTGCTATTGGTGGAATTACCACTATGATGAGAATGCTAAGATTGGGAGGTTCATTTTCAAATTCATTACAAGCTCAGCTTGACTCTGCATCTCAAAATCATTATGTAGATTATGCAATCCACGCATCTGTTTTTAATACACAACAAATCAATGAGATGAATTTTTGTGTAGAAAAAGGAATTACCTCTTTTAAAATTTACATGAATCTTGGTGGAGAAATTGGACATGTATACATGGACATGCCACCTAATGCTACTCATCTCTTTCCTGCTCAAGTTGAAGTAACTGATGAGATAGTTGAACAAACTGTAAAGAATGCAGCTTCTCTTGGTTGTCCTGTTTTAGTTCATGCAGAAGATTATGAATCATGTGGATGTGGAATTAAAACTGCAAAAGAAAAAAAACAAGATGGATTATCTGCATGGTCTGAAAGTCGTTCTCCAGAATTTGAAGTAAAAGCAATCAAAACTGTATCAAAATTTGGACGAGATTATGATTGTGTAATTTATTTTGTACATATTGGTTCAGAAAAAGCATTATTACAAATTAAAGAAGAAAAAAAACTTGGAACAAAAATTTTTGTAGAAACGTGCCCTCATTATCTTACATTATCTTATGAGAAACAAAATGGATATCTTGCTAAAGTAATGCCTCCAATTAGAACAGAAAATGACAGAAAAGCTATTTGGAATGCTTTGTCTAGGAATCAAATTGATACTATAGGAACAGATCATGTTGCTAATCAGCTTAAACTCAAATTAGATGGGGATGATGTTTGGGGTGCATTAGCAGGATTTCCTGGAATTGGTACTGTTTTACCAATATTACTCAATGATGGTGTTAATCAAAATCGAATTACATTAGAGCAATTTGTACACTTTACTAGTACAAATGCTGCTAAAATTTTTGGAATGTATCCTCAAAAAGGAACTTTGGAGAAAAATTCTGATGCAGACATTACAATGATTGATTTGAAAAAAGAAAAAACAGTTACATCTGATCTTTTTGGAGGATTTTCTGATTATATCGTTTATGAGGGTAGAAATCTAAAAGGCTGGCCTGTAAAAACAATTGTTAGGGGAGAACTAGTTGCAGATGACTTCGAAGTTATAGGTAAATTGGGTCATGGCAGATTAGTTGAAAGAAAAATCCAACTTTCCTAAATGATATCAAATTTACCATTTGCTTTTGCTCTGTAAATTACATCTGGTTTTTTAAGAAATATTCCTGATTCTAAAACTCCTGTAGTGCCTTTGATTTTTTGTGTCAACACTTTAGGATTTTTAATTGTTCCAAAATCACAATCTAAAATTATGTTGCCATTTTCTGTGAAAAATGGATACCCTCTATCTAAGGATCGTAATTGTGCTGTACCTCCTAATTTTTTAATAGATGAAATTACAGAATTTCTTGCAAGTGGATGAATTTCTACTGGAACTGTTCTTGTAAAATTTTTAACAAATTTTGTTTTATCTGCCATGACTACGACTTTTTTTGCAAGACTAAACAAAATATTTTCTCGTAATAATGCTCCACCGCCCCCTTTGATTACATATTTTTGAGAATCAATTTGATCTGCTCCATCAAATACCACATCTATATGATCTACTTGATCAGCTTCCACCAATGGAATTTCTAATTTTTCAGCAATGAGTTTAATTTGTAAAGATGTTGGAACTCCTTTAATTTTATAATTTTTTATTTTGATTAATTTTGCAAGTGATTTTACTAATGCTGTTGCAGCTCTACCACTACCTAATCCGATTATGTAATCATCTTTGACAAATTTTAACGCATTATTTGATAATGCCTTGATGGCATCATCGTAGGACAATCATTCTACCTCTGCTTGGTCTAACTTTGATAAAACTTTCATGATGTTTCCTTTGATTTTATCCAAGTCATCATCAAAGTCATCATCTGGTGAATTTGATTTAATTTCAGGCTCTGGAAGTGCTTTATGTTCTGTAATTTTTGCAACTTCTTTATCTATGTCTGGTTTGGTTTCAATTTTTGGTACTGGTTTTGAAATAGATTCTTGAATGATTTCTATTTTATCTTCAACTTTAGATTTTGGTGAAACAACTTCTTTTACTATCTCCTCTTTAGGTTTGATTAATTCTGTTTGAATTATTTTTGGTTGTGGTATTGGTGAAACAACTTCTTTCCCTTCTTTTTCAAATAATGGGAATTTTGGTTCTTTTCTTGAAATATTAGTTAATGTTGTTAATTCAAATGATTGTCTTGATTTGGTAGCAGGAATTTCTATTGGTTCAATTTTTACATCTTTTGATTTTTCAAAGTTGAATGTGTTTTTGATTGGTTTTGAAATTTTTTGTTTGTTTACATCTTCTTTGATTTCAGGTGTTTGGGTTTTAGTATCTATAATTTTTGATGATAACTCGTATAATCTGTCATCAAGTTTTGATAATTTCTGATCCATCAAAGTTATCAAGCCATCTCCTACTGGACCCAAGTCTGGATGTTTACTTGCTTGTTCTAGCTTTTCTAATTTAGCTAAAACAATTCCTAATTGATGTTGATATTTTAATAATAATTTGTCTTTTTGAATTTTAGAAAATTCAGAATCTGTTTGATATAATCTTGAGATTGTTTTAGTGAGGATATCTTTTTCAATTTTTAGAGAATTGATTTGATTTTTTATGTGTGAACTTGCACCTAGACTAAGTAATTGATTTTTGTCTCTTGGCATTTTACGTACAGCAGCCGCTGTTGCTACACCAGCTAATGAACTAAGAATAATAGCAATTTCTTGCATCTATGTATACCATTTAATCCAGGAATACTTTCTGCGTTTAGCCTCTGGAAATCCACAACTTGCACATTGGTGATGACGCTTGTGAAGTGAATTTTTACCACATCTTCGACATCTAATGTGTACTTTTTTCTTTGTAAAACCACCCATAGAAGTTGTGCCTTTTACCATTCAGATCACCTATTTTTGTGCTGGTGGAGGAGATATCATAACTACATTGTCTCCTCTAACTACAATGGTTCCTAGACTTTTAGAATCGCCTTCAACAGGAATTTCCTCTGAAGAATCGAGTAGCAGGTTCATGTGTTGGTCGAAGCCAAGAAGAGTACCTCTAATTGTCTTACTTCCTTTGAGTTTTATCAGAACAACTTGACTGATACTCTCATCCAATACTTTTACTGCCATATCAAGGGACATCTATTTCACTCATTGGACTTGATATCGAGGGATTATATTAAAATTTCACTAGTGTAACTATGAAATGCTCTCTGTAAGACAAGTTTGACACTTTTTCCCCAAATTTTTAACAATTTCGGCTAAAATTTTCTGCCCATCTTTCTTTGTGGCTTTTGTTGGATCGCCCCAAACTCCATTTTTTGTGGCTTTTGGAAATGATTTATTTGCTAATTTTCCAATTTTTTTGATCTCTTGTGGGGTCATTTTGTCTGTAATTAGGCCTTTTTTTGCTGATTTCATTTTGATATTTTTTGAGATCGCCATCATTAATGATGTTTCAACAAATCCTGCATGATCAAATTCCCTTTCCATAAAATGCCAATAGGAAAATGGGAAAATCTTGAGTTTATTTTTTAATATTTTTTTTAATTTTACATCAATACTGTTTATTGCTTTTTGATTTCCATGATGTCCATTAATGATGAAAATTGTTTTGATGTTATTATCTAATAATGATGTACACAAATCCATTAAAACAATTTGTAATGTTGATTTTCTTATACTCAAATTAAAAAATGGTTTATGTTCAAATGATACTCCAAAAGTAATTGTTGGAAGTAATAGATATCCATTCTTTTCAGATATTTTTTTTGCAACTTCACTTACTATGTCTGAATCAGTTGATATTGGTAAATGAGGACCATGTTGCTCAATTGAACCAACTGGAATTATTGCAATCTGTTTTTTATTTTTAATTAACTTTCTAAGTTTTGGATCAAATTGAGTTTTAATTTCTACCATTTAATTCACTTTGATTTAATGTGAACTTTTCTCCAACGAACATCTAGTTTGTTCTCTAAATGCATTTTTGTAGCTTTGAGTAGAGTTTCAGCCTCTAATCTTTGTCCCTTTTCTTTAATTTTCTCCAATGTATCGTCTGGATCAACTTTGAAAGAATCTTGGAAAATGATTGGTCCTTGATCTAAATTCTCTGTAACATAGTGTGATGTTACACCAACAATCTTTGTACCTCTTTCAAATGCTTGTGCATATGCTAATGCACCTGGGAATGCTGGTAATAATGATGGATGTATATTGATAATTCTATTTGGATATCTCCAAACAAAGTTTGGACTAAGTATTCTCATATATCTTGCAAGTGAAATCAAATCAATATTGTATTTCTTACATATGTCGATAATTTTTGTTTCTGCTTTTTGTTGATTCTTTTCATCAACAACAACAAATGGTATCTTTGCTTTTTTTGCTAATGGTTCTAGTGTTTTTTCTGTACCTATAATTACTGAAATTTTTCCTTTCAGTGATTTTGCATTTTTTAGCATTATTTCAAGACAAAGTGGTTCTTTTGTAACAAATATTGCTATATTTTTTTGTGAATTTGTTTCGTGATGTGTACTTACATCCATCTTTTCTTCTTTAGATAACTTTTGAATATCGATATCAAATTTTTTAATATCCACTATTTTTGAGAAAGAAACTTCTAGATACATACCAAAAAGACCTTTGATTACATTTTGATTTACCTTCTCAATGTTTCCACCTTTTGAGAATACAAAATTAGTAAACGTAGCTACAATACCTTCTCTATCTTTTCCAACTACTGTAATTCCAACAACTGTTTTTTTCATAACTTTGTTTGTTGCAGTTTTTCTCATTATTAATCATTCACAGAACCAAAATGGTGCGGGAGGTGGGATT
>ERZ1048872.1517-NODE-1517-length-19094-cov-5.004885_pt1 | contig 19094 bp, 20 predicted proteins | sample MGYA00383100_ERZ1048872 | MGnify/ENA primary metagenome ERZ1048872 (study PRJEB29581, sample SAMEA5548370) | metagenome | biome: marine; feature: coastal; material: water | depth 50 m | study: Short-term variability in the microbial, nano- and picoplankton...
AAATATCAACTCGCAAATATGAGTTATATTTGCATTTGTACAAAAATAACATTTCAATTTGAGATATTTCATAGAACTGGCATATAAAGGGACTAATTATCATGGTTGGCAATTGCAGCCAAATGCAATATCTGTTCAGCAATGTATAAATAAGGCGTTTTCAACTATTTTAAGAAATACTATTGAAGTTGTTGGTGCGGGAAGAACAGATGCAGGTGTTCATGCAGAACAATTATTTGCTCATTTTGATTTTGAACCAGAATTTAACCCTACTGAAATAATTTACAAAGTAAATGCTGTTTTACCTAATGATATTGTTGTTTATAATTTATTTAAAACAACATCAGAAGCGCATACAAGGTTTGATGCATTAAGTAGAAGTTATGAATACAGAATTTTATTAGGTAGAAACCCTTTTTTATTAGAAACAACCTGGCAGTTAATTAATAAAAAGTTAAATATTGCTAAAATGAATGAGGCGGCTCAAATTTTGGTATCTTTCACTAACTTTAAATGTTTTTCTCGTTCAAATACCGACGTAAAAACATACAATTGTAGCATATTAAATACTGAATGGATTTTAAATGGATCGTTGTTAATTTTTCATATTACAGCTGATAGATTTTTACGAAACATGGTTAGGGCAATTGTTGGTACTTTAATAGAAGTGGGTATTGGGAAAACAACTATTGAAGAGTTTGAACAAATAATTGAAAGTAAAGATAGATGTAATGCTGGTCCTTCAGCGCCAGCTCAAGGTTTATTTTTAAGCAATATTAAATATCCAGAAAATATTTTTTTAGATGAATAAAAAAGTTACAGGAAAAGCCTTTGATGTAAAAATATTTAAGCGATTAATGAGTTTTGCTAAAATATACAAATTTCAATTTGTTATAGGTACACTATCTGCTATATTTTTATCCTTGGTTGCTACAACAAAACCTGTAATTTTGGAGCGAATAATTAATATTTATTACGAAAATAAAGATAAAAAAGGGTTGTTAAATTATTCGTTGGTATTACTTATTGTACTATTAATTGAAGTGGTATTGCAATTTATTTTCATTTATAAAGTAAATTGGTTGGGTCAGCACATTATAAAGGATATTAGAGTGAAATTGCAAAAACATATGTTGCAATTTAAAATGACGTATTTTGATAATTCTTCAGTTGGTAAACTAGTAACTCGATTGGTTTCTGATACTGAAACAATTGCTCAGTTTTTTGGTCAGGGATTATTTATGATTATTAGTGATATGCTAAAAATGATAGTTGTTGCTATAGTTATGTTGTGGATGAACTGGCGTTTGGCACTAATTGCATTTACAATATTGCCTGTTTTAATATACGCAACTAAATTATTTCAAATTGCTATTAAGTCTGCTTTCCAGGAAGTTAGAGCACAGGTTGCAAATTTAAACGGATTTGTACAGGAGCGTGTTACCGGAATGAAAATAGTACAACTGTTTAATAGAGAAAAAACTGAATATAAAAATTTTGTTGAAATTAATGAAAAGCATAAAAAAGCGCATATAAAAACGGTATGGTATTATTCTATATTTTTTCCAATTGCTGAAATTTTATCATCTATAGCTGTAGGCTTGTTAGCGTGGTACGGAGGTTTAGAAATTATAGCTTCAGGAGTAACCTCAGCAAGTCAAATTATTGCTTTTATTATGATGTCACAAATGTTGTTTAGACCGTTGAGGCAAATTGCAGACAAGTTTAACACACTTCAAATGGGTATGGTAGCGGGTGATAGAGTTTTTGAGATTTTGGATACCGAAAGTCAAATAGCTAAAACTGGAAAAGTTGAAGCAACTCTTTTTAAAGGAAATATATCGTTCAAAAATGTATACTTCAGTTATATTGAAGGAGAAGAAGTGTTGAAAGGAATTTCATTTAATGTAAAGGCAGGTGAAACTGTGGCAATTGTTGGAGCAACTGGCGCAGGTAAATCTACCATTATTAATTTGGTTAATAGATTTTATGAAATAAATAAAGGCGAAATTTGTATTGATAATCAAAATATTGAACAATACACACTGCAATCTTTGAGAAATCAAATCGCAGTTGTTTTGCAAGATGTATTTTTATTTTCTGATTCTATTTACAATAATATTGTTTTAAGCAATAAATCTATTTCATTAGATGAAGTGAAAAAAGCAGCAAAAGAGATAGGAATTCATGAATTTATAATGAGTTTACCTGAAAACTATCATTACAATGTAAAAGAAAGGGGAGTTATGCTATCATCTGGTCAACGGCAGTTAATTGCATTTTTACGTGCTTATGTGAGTAATCCAAGTGTATTAATTTTAGATGAAGCTACTTCTTCAATAGATTCTTATTCCGAAAAATTAATTCAACAAGCAACCGATAAAATTACCAAGCATCAAACTTCTATTATAATTGCGCATAGATTAACTACAGTTAAAAAAGCAGATAGAATTATTGTAATGGATAAAGGTGAAATTGTAGAACAAGGTTCACATAGTCAATTGTTAAATAAAAATGGTTATTACAAAACCTTATATGATATGCAGTTTGCAAATGAAGTTGCTTAATGAATGTTTATAGTTATTTGATAAATATCTCAATAACTAATTCAAATCATACCTTATTAGCTCAATCAATTCATTAGAGTTTTTGTAAAGTACAAATTCACCATCTTTTACATACGACATTTTTCCTGTTTCTTCAGAAACTATTAAGCACAGCGCATCTGTTTTTTCGGTAATACCTATAGCAGCTCTGTGTCTTAAGCCAAAACGGGAAGGAAGATTCTTTTTTGATAATGGTAATATAATTCGAGTTGCAACAATATGATTTTCTTTAATAATTAAAGCGCCATCGTGCAGTGGGCTGTTTTTGTAAAAAATACTTTCTATAATAGGTTGGTTTACTTCTGCATTCATGGTGTCTCCAGTAGATTTAACAAAATCTAAATTATGAGTTCGTTCTAAAACAATAAGTGCGCCGGTTCTAGTTGAAGCCAAAACATTGCATGTATTTACAATAGTTTCAACATCCATATTAGTATGAATCTCTGTTTTTAAGAATTTTATTTGCTTTAAAAAATTTCGTTTATTAGTAAAATTGGTAGAACCAAGCATTAGTAGAAATTTTCGAACTTCAGGTTGAAATACAATTAAAATGGCAATGGCTCCAACACTAATTAGTGTTCCTAATAATCCGCTAAGCATTTCCATTTGCAAAGCTTGAGTAATTTGCCAAATTAATACAACCAAAGCAATTCCAATAAAAATATTGATAGCAACTGTTCCTTTTAATAGTTTGTATATATAATACAGTAAGGTGGCAACCAATACAATATCTAAAATATCAAGAAAAGTTATATTTAAAAAATCAAACATTCATATTGTTTTTTGTAAATGTAATAAAAAGATGCCATTACAACTACTTATTCACAGCCACAATCAGGAACTTTTTCCTGATTGAAAACAAATTCTATAGTGTTTGTTGATATGGTTTCATTACAAATACTATTTATAAGAGTTTTGTAGTATAAATAATTCTTATATTGAAGATTGTTGTTAAAATTTAAATGCAGCATTGTTTGTTTTCCTTCTGAAGAAAACTCAATAAATTCTTGAAGTAGTATTTTAAAATTTTCTTTTTCAAACTTACCATCGTTTATCCAAATATTATTAAGATTAAAAGTGACATTGATATTGTTAAAATTTTTATACAATTCACTATTTTTTTTAATATAATGTTTAGATAATAAACTATCGGTTTCAAATTTAACGTCATCAAATTCAAAAAACGAAAGTTTGCTTGAGGTCGAATCAGAATAGCTAAAGTAATCGTGCATTCCTTCAATAGAGTGAATTGAGTTTGCGTGTTTTTCTTTTAATATTTTCAAATCTTCAATAAATGTATGTAAAGGAAGTTTTTTATCAATATTGTATATCCAATGTGTTGAGCTAATGGTGTTTTTTCTATTTATTTGTGCAATTGGTTTGTTATTTTCTTTTGAAAAAAATATCCATACAATTGAATGATTGTGAACCTCCTGAACTCCTTTTACAGCTAAAACCGGTATATTAATTTCTTTTTTTGCACAACTTATTGAAGTTGCTAATATTAATATGTATAAAAAATATTTTTTCATTTATTTTTTTTAACTAATTGAACAATTTTAACGGCTTCAACAGCTTCTTTAATATCATGTACTCGTAGAATAGCCGCACCTTTTATTAAGGCAATAGTATTTACTGCTGTTGTTGCGTTCAAGGCATCATTGGGTGATATATTCAACGGTTTGTATAACATTGATTTTCTTGAAAACCCAACCAGCATAGGGACTTCTAAGTTTTTAAACAAATCTAAGTTGTTTAGTAATTCATAATTATGCTCAATTGTTTTTCCAAAACCAAAGCCTACATCGCTTATTATATCATTAACTCCTTTTTCGCGAAGTTGTGCTATTTTTTTAGAAAAAAAGAACAATACTTCTTTGGTAATATTATTGTATGAAGGGGTTTTTTGCATTGTTTGTGGGTTTCCTTTCATATGCATACATATATAAGGTACCTGGAGTTGAGAAATGGTTGTAAACATGTTTTTATCCATTTCCCCTGCTGAAATATCGTTAACCATAGCAGCTCCATTTAAAATACATTCTTTTGCAACATTGCTGCGAAAGGTGTCAGTTGAAATAATTATTTCAGGAAATTCCTGCACAAGTGTTTTTACAGTAGGTATTATTCGTTGCAATTCTTCTTTTTCTGATATGTGTTTTGCGCCTGGACGAGAAGAATAGGCACCAACATCAATAAAAGTAGCTCCTTCGTTTAGCATTTTTTCAACCCGAAAAATAACAGCTTTTTCATTGCTGTATTTTCCTCCATCATAAAAAGAATCAGGCGTTATGTTTAAAATGCCCATTACTTTTGGTATACTCAGGTCAATTAATTTTCCTTTGCAATTAATACTTTTCATTAGCTCACAACTTTATTAATTACTTTGATCATTTCGGGAGCTTTGTAATTATACATTTTTGAAAGAAGCTCTTCTATGCAATCACTTACAATTAACATGTCTTTATTAGATTGTTTCAAATAGCCTTCAGTTACCATTACATCTAATTGTTTTATAAGATGGTTAAAAAAACCATTGGTATTCAAAATGCCAACAGGTTTACTTTCAATCCCCAGTTGGCTAAGTGTTAGCGCTTCAAAAATCTCATCAAGTGTTCCAAAGCCGCCAGGTAAAGCAATATAACCATCCACCAAGCGACTTATTTTTACTTTACGTTTGCTCATTGTTTTGGTGATAATCATTTCTGAAATATTAGAATGAGCTACTTCTTCATGTCTTAATAATCCTGGAATTACACCTATAACTTCACCTTTTTGTGCTATCATGGTATCGGCAACTGCTCCCATCATTCCAATTTTACCTCCACCATATACCATGCTAATATTTTTTTTAACAAAATAATTGCCAAGTTTTGTGGCCTCTTCTTTGTAAATTGTTTTAAAACCAAGACTTGATCCGCAAAAAACAGCGATTTTCTTCATATAAATAAAAATTTGTAGTGAATAACGTTTCAGTTATATAATAATTGAATTTATAATTTATTAAATTTGTTCGAAATTTACGTAAATAATTAAAGTTATATGCAACAAACTTCAAAACAATACAATCAGGTGATTGAGAAATGTCGTTCATTATACATGAATAAGTTAAAAGATTATGGAAGTGCCTGGCGAATATTGAGACTCCCTTCGTTAACCGATCAAATTTTTATTAAAGCACAAAGGATAAGACAACTTCAGGAAAATTCAATAAGAAAAGTAGATGAAGGTGAAGTATCCGAATTTATAGGAATTATTAACTATTCTATTATGGCTTTGATTCAATTAGAAAAGGGTGTTGCCGAGCAACCTGATATTTCAAATGATGTTGCTGTTGAGTTGTACGACAAGCATATTGCAACAACCAAACAATTAATGGAAGATAAAAACCACGATTATGGAGAAGCGTGGCGCGATATGCGTGTTAACTCATTAACCGATTTGATACTTCAAAAATTATTGCGTGTAAAACAAATTGAGGATAATAAAGGTGAAACCATTGTATCGGAAGGAATTGATGCTAATTATCAGGATATGATTAATTATGCAGTATTTGCCTTAATTCATATTAATGCTGCTGAAAAAAAATAATTAAAATGAAAATTCTAGTTTTCTTATCACGCATAATTGTTGCTGTAACTTTTTTGTTTTCAGGATTTGTTAAGTTGGTAGATCCATTGGGCTCTGCATATAAGTTTGAAGAATACTTTGGGGCTGATGTTTTAAATATTGAATTTTTAATTCCTTACGCACTGCCATTTTCTATTTTATTAATATTGGCCGAAATAATGCTGGGTGTATTGCTGTTAGTTGGTTATTTGCCTAAACTAACGGTATGGAGTTTGTTGGGAATTATCATTGTCTTTTTATTTTTAACCTGGTATTCTGCTTATTATAATAAGGTTACAGATTGTGGGTGTTTTGGAGATGCTGTGAAATTATCGTCTTGGGGTACGTTTTATAAAAATATTGTTTTAGTTGTATTAATACTTTTATTGGTTTGGAAATGGAAGTATATAACTCCCTTATTTAATTTAACTTTTGCCAAGTGGTCTAGCTTTTTATTGTTTTTTGTTTTTCTATATATCACTTATTACGTATTGGTTCATTTACCAATTATAGATTTTAGACCCTATGCTGTTGGGGAAAATCTTCCTAATAATATGGAGTATGTAAATGGAATTGAACCTAAAATTCATGATTTTTATTTGGAATCAGTTGAAGGAGAAGATTTGACAAATGCTGTTTTAACAGAAGATAAAGTACTATTAATTGTAGCTTATAATCTTGATAAAAGCGATAAACAAGGTTTTGCCAAAATTAAGCAGGTAACAGATGTCGCTATTAAGAAAGGGTATTTGGTATACGCGCTAACTTCTTCAATGCACGAAGAGTTTGAGGAAATTAAGAATACTTACCAACTGAACTTTGATATGTTGTTTGGTGATGAAACTATGTTAAAAACAATTATTCGATCTAATCCGGGTATTTTAACACTGCATAAAGGCACGGTTAAAGGGAAATGGAGTTGGACGGATTACGAAAAGGTTGTTTACTGAAATTTTGAAATGAGTATAATTGCAAATTTATAACCAATAAAAGAACTTTAGAAGACCATTAGAAAAAAACAAGATAAACATATGAAGCATTTATTATTAGTTTTTATTGGAGGTGGTTTTGGAAGTGTAGCAAGGTTTACATTGGGTAAATGGCTCAACAATTCTCAAAACTTACTACCTTATGGAACTATGTTGGCAAATATAGCCGGTAGCTTAATAATAGGGTTTGTTTTAGGTTATCTTTCTAAAGTTGTTAATTTTAATGAAAACTATGCGTTAATTTTAGCAACCGGGTTTTGTGGAGGGTTTACAACATTTTCAACATTTGCTTATGAAAATCATCTATTTCTTAAGAATGGAGATTATCTAAGCTTTCTTATTTACACATTGGGGTCAATTATTTTAGGAATATTGGCTGTATTTTTAGGTCTTTATCTTTCAAAGGCACTTTAATTCATACATTTTTTTTTGAAATACCCTCAAAATCATAGATTTTGAGGGTATTCCTATATTTTAATATTATAAATATCTCATTTTAAAATGTTAAACCCATAAAAAATAGGGGTAAAAAATATTAAAAGTATAAAAATATAAAATTACCCCCTAAAAATTAGGGGGTAAAAAATATTAACAATAAGTTTGCATCGAAATCAACTAAATAAAACATTTTTTTATGAAGAAAATTGAAGCAATTATTAGGAAATCAAAATTTGGTGAAGTAAAAGAGGCTTTGCACAATATTGAAGTAAACTTTTTTAGTTACTGGGATGTAACTGGGGTGGGTAACGAAAAGCAAGGTCATGTATACCGGGGTGTTAGTTATAGTACGTCTGATATACAGCGTAGATATTTATCTATTGTAGTTTCTGATACGTTTTTAGAAATAACTGTAGATGCTGTAATAAAGGCGGCATATACAGGTGATGTTGGAGATGGTAAAATATTTGTGTCTTCAATTGAAGAGGCTCATAGAATTAGAACTAAAGAAAAGGGAACTGATTCGATTAACTAAAATTATTATTAAAATTTAAAATATAAATATTATGGATGCTAATGCAGTATTAGATTTAATGTGGATTGTTATCTGCGGGATTTTAGTGTTTTTTATGCAGGCTGGATTTACTTTGGTAGAAACTGGCTTTACGAGATCCAAAAACGCTGGAAATATAATTATGAAAAATATAATGGACCTTTGTATAGGTAGTATCGGATTCTGGGCAATTGGATATACTGTTATGTATGGGGAGTCTATTGGAGCTTTAATTGGGAAACCAACATTGTTCTTTAATAATACAGAGGATATGCACAATTTATTCTTTCAAACAGTATTTGCTGCAACAGCGGCGACTATAGTTTCAGGGGCGGTTGCTGGAAGAACTAAATTCTCAACATATATTATTTTTTCTTTCATTATGACGGTTGTAATATACCCAATATCAGGTCATTGGGTTTGGCAAGGTGATGGATGGTTAACAGAGCTTGGGTTTATAGATTTTGCTGGTTCTACAGTGGTACATTCGGTTGGTGGATGGGCAGCTTTAGTGGGTGCAATATTAATAGGGCCAAGAATTGGAAAATACACCAATGGAAAATCAAATGCAATCAAGGGGCATAATCTATTGCTTGGAGCTTTAGGTGTTATGATTTTATGGTTAGGTTGGTTTGGTTTTAATGCTGGCTCTGAGTTGGCTATATCGGGTGGAAGTGCAAATGCTGTCGCGGGTATTTTAATAACTACAAATTTAGCTGCTGCTGCAGGGGCTTCAGCAGCTTTGATTGTTACGTGGATTAAATATGGGAGACCAGATATTTCAATGACTTTGAATGGCGCACTAGCTGGTTTGGTATCTATAACTGCTGGTTGTGCAGCTGTAAGTTCTTTGGGTGCCTTAATAATAGGTGTAATAGGTGGTGTTGTGGTGGTTTTCTCTATTGACATAATAGATAAGGTGTTAAAAGTTGATGATCCTGTAGGAGCTATATCTGTGCACGGTGTGTGTGGTGCTTTAGGTACTTTGTTAGTAGGTGTTTTTGCTACTGACGGAGGATTGTTGTATGGAGGTGGATTTTCTCAATTAGGTATTCAGGCCGTTGGTGTGTTAGCTATAGGTGCTTGGGCAATTATAACTTCTTTTATCGTATTGTTTATTTTAAAGAAAACAATTGGGTTGAGGGTTTCTAAAGTTGAGGAAATTGATGGATTAGATATTCATGAGCACAAATCAAATGTATATAATTAATAGAATCTAAATAATAACTTATAAAATTTTAAAAAATGAAAACAATTAAAAAAATTACGATAATTTTTATTGCAATAGTTGGCTTTACTTCGTTAAGCGCACAAGAAACAGAATCTTCACCTTCTATAGACTTAGGTCTGGATGTTCAATCACGTTATGTGTGGAGGGGGATTCAATTAGGGGGTAATAGTGCGAGTGCACAGCCATGGGTTGAATTTTCAGCAGGCAATCTTGCGATTGGGGCCTGGGGAGCTTATAATTTAGGTGGTTTAGGAACTGGAAATGAGGTTGACTTGTACGTATCTTATGCTTTCAGTGATTCTTTCTCTGCGACTATTACAGATTATTTCTTTCCAGGCGAAGGGTCTGGGGGTTATTTTCCTTACAATGAGGGGCATGTATTTGAAGCGATGCTTTCATACTCTGGTCCAATAGGTATTACTGTAGCAACTAATTTTGCAGGGGCTATTGAGGATAGAAATGGTGATAAAGCATTTTCAACATACATAGAGGCGAGTTATGAGACTGAAATTGGAGAAACTCCTTTTAGTTTAGCTGTTGGTGGTGTGGTTGGAGATGATAATGGGTATTATTTTACTGACGGATCAGGATTAATAAATATTACTATTGGAACATCAAAAGATATCAAGTTGTCTGAATCCTTTAGTCTTCCTGTGAATGCAGCTATTACAATGAATCCTGACTCGGAGGATATATTTTTAACCTTTGGGTTTTCACTTTAATGAATAAAAAAACTGATACTTTTAAAAAAAAAGTGTTGTAGTGTCAAGTTGTATTTAGTCCTGTTACGGTTGGTGCTAGTTTGGTGTTCTTATGTAATAATAAGATAAACAGGATTGTTAATTAATTATTTAGAGGGAGGCCTGCTTGAAATTTCAAGCAGGTTTTTTTGTTTTATGAAATTAAGAATAATTTAATAAGTTTTTTAATAAAAACGTATAAGTACTAAAAAACATGGGTATAAATAGTAATAATAACAAAAATATTAAATAAGACCCTTAAAAATTAGGGGGTAAAAATATATATTTATATTTTTGACAATAATAATTTTAAATAAATCTATTTATTATGAAGAAAATTGAAGCAATTATTAGAAAATCAAAATTTGACGAAGTCAAAGAAGCTTTGCATGAAATTGAAGTTAATTTCTTTAGTTATTGGGATGTTACTGGTGTTGGTAATGAAAAACAAGGTCATGTTTATAGAGGTGTAAGTTATAGCACAAGTGATATTCAGAGAAGGTATTTGTCAATTGTGGTTTCAGAGCCTTTTTTAGAAAGGACAGTTAAAGTGTTATTGGACTCGGCTCAAACAGGTGATGTTGGAGATGGGAAGATATTTGTTTCGAATATTGAAGAAGCTTATCGAATTAGAACGAAGGAAAGTGGGTTTGATTCACTAAAATAATTAAAAAATTATAACAATTTAAAAATGGAAAATTTATTAACAGTGAACAATGTTTGGATGATGATTTGTACCGCTTTGGTATTTTTAATGCATTTAGGGTTTTCACTTTTAGAAATCGGGTTTACAAGACAAAAAAATACAATAAACATTTTGTTTAAAAATGTATTTATTATAACAGCTGGATTAATTCTTTATACATTAGTAGGTTTTAATTTAATGTATCCAGGATCATTTATATACGGAGTTTTACCAGATTATTTTATTGATCTATTTGGTTTGTCTTTACCAGAAAATGGTTTAACAGCTGAATATGCAGATGGTGGATATACATATTGGACGGATTTCTTATTCCAAGGGATGTTTGCTGCAACGGCTGCAACAATAGTGTCAGGAGCTGTTGCTGAAAGAATTAAACTAGGTGCTTTTATGATATTTACAATTGTATATGTTGGAATTATTTATCCTATTGTAGGTTCCTGGAAGTGGGGAAAAGGTTGGTTAGACGAATTAGGGTTTTATGATTTTGCTGGTTCAACACTGGTGCATTCAGTAGGTGGATGGGCTGCATTAGTAGCAGTTTATTTGTTAGGAGCAAGAATTGGAAAATTTAAGAAAGATGGTTCTATTGGAGCTATACCTGGGCATAATATTCCATTAGCAACCGCAGGAGTATTTTTACTTTGGCTAGGGTGGTTTGGGTTTAATGGAGGTTCTGTTTTGTCTGCCAATCCTGGGTCAACTTCTTTAGTATTGGTAACAACTTGTATTGCAGCTGCTTCAGGTGGGTTGTCGGCGTTTATGGTTTCTTTATTCAAATACAAACAATTTGACTTATCAATGTTCTTAAATGGAATTTTAGGTGGGTTAGTTGGTATTACTGCCGGAGCTGATTTAATGAGTGTTACAGATGCTGTTGTAGTTGGATTTATTGCTGGAGCGTTAATTGTATTAGGTGTTAATTTTATTGATAGAATTAAATTAGATGATCCAGTTGGAGCTATTGCTGTTCACTTAATTTGTGGTGTTTGGGGAACCTTAGCTGTTGGTATATTTGGAGATCTTGCAGGTTGGGAACAGTTTGGAAATCAAGTGATTGGGATTGTTTCTGTTGGTGCATTTTGTGTAATATCAGCATTTATTATAATTTATACTTTAAAGAAAACTATCGGTATTAGAGTTTCAAAAGAAGAAGAGCAAGAAGGATTGGATATACACGAACACGGTATGGATGCATATCCTGATTTTCGTCTAAATCAGCATTAATATAAGTTGAAAAAAAATAAATTTTGAGCCTACTGAAAAGTAGGCTTTTTTTATAAATGCTTTTTATAAGATTTAACTCCGGCTTTAATTTCAATTTTTAAATTATTTTCAACAGGTGGAATAGGGCAGGAATATTTATAATTATATGTGCAGTAAGGATTGTATGCTTTATTGAAATCTATGGTGATAGTTTTGCTGTTTTTAGCTGGAATTTCTATATCTATATAGCGTCCTCCGCCATAACTTAACGTTCCGTTGGTTAAATCATTAAAAGGTAAAAACAGGTGATTGTCAAATTCGATGGAGGTTTCTAAATGTTGACTTTGATAGATGCTAAGTTCTAATACTTTTTCGTCAATAGAAAATTTTGCAATAGCGTATTTTTTATACAATGGCAATCTGTCGGTAGTAGTTTTCATTTCAAAAATAGGAGCATTTGGAGTAAGTTCTAAGGTGGCCTCTACTTCATACTTTTTATTTATTTCAAAGAATTCAAGCGTTTTAAATGTTTTTAATTCTTTTTTTGTTAATGGTGATTCTTCAGGATTATTGTAAAATAGGTTTAGGTTGTATTGAAAATTTTTAATTTCTTCCGAATAATTTTTTGCTGAATTATGGCAGCTTGAAAGTAAGAAAATTAAGCTAAACGCTGTTAAAAATAGTTTCATTTTAATAGTTGTTTATTGGTAAATATACTGCTGTTATAGGTAGTATTGATTTTTTGTAGTTTTGGTCAAAATTAATGCAAATATAAATGAATAATTGTATTCAAAATAATGCGGTATAAAGTAGTTTTTAAGGAGTAGCTGAGGTGTGTTTATGGAATAATTATTCAATAATAAATAATATCAATTCATTAAAAACCCGGCTTTTAGCCGGGTTTTTAATTTTTGCAGTATGATGAGAAACTGTTATATATTTATCAAAATTCAAATGAAACTATTTTGAAAAGTGTTTTGGTATTTAATCATATATTTTCACTTACTTTGGTAATCCAAAATTATCAACTACATAGTCTAAATCTTTATCACCACGTCCACTTAAATTAACAAGGATAGATTGTTTTGGGTTTGCCTTTGCTAATTTTAAGGCGTATGCAACCGCATGAGCACTTTCTAAAGCAGGGATAATTCCTTCCAATCTACTCAGTTCAAAAAACGCGTCAATACATTCGTTATCTGTAATACTTTCGTAGCAAACTTTGTTTAAATCTTTAAGCATACTGTGTTCTGGTCCAACTCCTGGGTAGTCCAATCCACTTGCAATAGAGTGTACAGGGGCAGGTTCTCCTTTTTCATCTTGTAATGTATAGCATTTAAAACCGTGAATAATTCCAGGTTTACCTAAAGTCATAGTTGCAGCATGTTCTCCTAATTTTTCAAGAGATTTTCCTGCAGGTTCAACTCCATATAATGTACATTCATCATCATTTAGAAATGCTGAAAATATTCCCATAGCATTACTTCCACCTCCAACACAGGCAACAATATTATCTGGTAATTCACCGGTCATATCAAAAAACTGATCTTTAGCTTCAATACCAACAATTCGTTGAAAATCGCGAACCATCATAGGAAATGGGTGTGGGCCTACAACCGATCCAATACAATAAATAGAATTAATTGGGTCTTCTAAATAAGCTCCAAAAGCACTGTCAACAGCTTCTTTCAATGTTTTTAAGCCATGTGTGGCTGGAACAATTTTTGTTCCTAAAATTTTCATACGTTGAACATTTGGGAATTCTTTTTCCATGTCAACCTCGCCCATATGAATTTCACATTCTAAACCAAAATAAGCTGCAGCTGTAGCCAAAGCAACTCCGTGTTGGCCTGCACCTGTTTCAGCAATTAATTTCTTTTTACCCATATATTTTGCCAATAAAGCTTCCCCCATGCAATGATTGAGTTTATGAGCTCCTGTGTGATTTAAATCTTCTCGTTTTAAATAAATTTGCCCACCATATTTTTGAGATAATCTATTACAGTGATAAACTGGGGTTGGTCTTCCTTGGAAGTGTTTTCGAATATCTCTAAGTTCGGAAATGAATTTATGCGATTTGCTAATTGCAAAATAAGCATCGTTAATTTTTTTCATTTCCTCTTCTAGCTGAGGAGGTATAAAAGCGCCTCCATATTCATTATAAAATCCTTCTGAGTTTGGGTAATTTTTGAAATAGTTTGTTGACATTGTTTAATATTTAATAATAATATATATTTCTGTAAATATAATTAAAAAAGCAGCTAAATATTTAGCTGCTTTGTAAAAATATATTAATTATTTTATGATATTCTATTATTCATCTACAGTACTTTCTATTAAAACTGATAAAATATCGATTGCTGCTTTTGAAATTTTTGTTCCAGGTCCAAAAACACCAACTACTCCTGCATTAAATAAGTATTCGTAGTCTTGAGCAGGAATTACACCTCCGGCAATAACCATAATATCTTCGCGACCATACTTTTTTAATTCGGTAATTACTTGCGGAACCAATGTTTTGTGGCCTGCCGCTAATGATGATATTCCTAGTACGTGAACATCGTTTTCAATGGCTTGTTTAACAGCTTCTTTAGGTGTTTGAAATAATGGTCCAATATCAACGTCAAAACCTAAATCGGCATAACCGGTTGAAACTACTTTAGCACCTCTGTCATGACCATCTTGTCCTAATTTTGCAATCATAATTCTTGGTCTTCTACCTTCTAATTCAGCAAATTTATCAGCCATTTGTTTGGCTTTTTTAAATTCTGAATCGTTTTTAATTTCCTTACTATACACGCCTGAGATAGATTTAATAGTTGCTTTATATCTTCCAAATATTTCTTCTAAAGCAAAAGAAATTTCACCTAATGTAGCTCTTTTTTCTGCAGCATCAACAGCTAAATCCAATAAATTACCTTTTCCGGTTTTAGCACATTCAGTCAATTTTGTTAAACTTACTTTTACATCATGGTTATTTCTAGTTGCTTTTAATTCATTTAAACGAGCAATTTGTGATTGACGAACAGCAGCGTTATCAACTTCCAAAATTTGAAGCGGATCTTCTTCGTCTAATTTGTATTTATTTACGCCAACAATAGTATCTTGATTGCTGTCAATTCGTGCTTGTTTTTTTGCTGCAGCTTCTTCAATTCTCATTTTTGGAATGCCTTGTTCTATGGCTTTTGTCATTCCGCCAAGTTCCTCAACTTCCTGCACTAGTTCCCAGGCTTTTTTAGCAATTTCTTCAGTGCGTTTTTCAACAAAAGTAGAGCCAGCCCATGGATCAACTGTTTTTGTAATATTCGTTTCTTCCTGAATATATATTTGTGTATTTCTTGCAATTCTGGCTGAAAAATCTGTAGGCAATGCAATGGCTTCATCCAGCGCATTGGTATGTAAGCTTTGGGTTCCTCCTAATGCAGCTGCCATTGCTTCAATAGCGGTTCGAGCCACATTGTTAAAAGGATCTTGCTCTGTTAAACTCCATCCACTTGTTTGACAGTGAGTACGTAATGCTAACGATTTCGGATTTTTAGGGTTGAATTGTTTTACAATTTTTGCCCATAACATGCGTGCAGCACGCATTTTGGCAATTTCACTAAAATGATCCATGCCAATAGCCCAGAAGAATGATAGGCGAGGGGCGAAAGCATCAATATCCATACCACTGGCAATTCCGGTTTTAAGATACTCTAATCCATCAGCTAATGTGTATGCTAGTTCAATTTCAGGAGTAGCTCCTGCTTCTTGCATGTGGTATCCGGAAATTGAAATTGAATTAAATTTTTTCATATTATTACTGGTATATTCAAAAATATCAGCAATAATTTTCATAGATGGTGTTGGTGGATAAATATAGGTGTTACGCACCATAAATTCTTTTAAAATATCATTCTGAATAGTTCCGGATAATAAATTTTTGTCAACACCCTGCTCTTTTGCAGCTACAATATAAAATGCCAAAATAGGCAAAACAGCTCCATTCATAGTCATTGAAACCGACATTTTATCGAGCGGAATTTGGTCGAATAATACTTTCATATCTTCAACCGAATCGATAGCAACACCCGCTTTTCCAACATCTCCTTGTACGCGTTCGTGATCAGAATCGTAACCTCGGTGTGTTGCTAAATCAAAAGCTACGGATAATCCTTTTTGGCCAGCAGCTAAATTCCTACGATAAAAAGCGTTGCTTTCTTCTGCTGTTGAAAAACCTGCATATTGGCGCACTGTCCAAGGTCTACGTACGTACATAGTTGAATACGGCCCTCTTAAATTTGGAGCTATTCCTGCAACGTAATTTTCGTGTTCAAAAAAAGTGTCCTTCTTATTTGAAACATCTATAGTTAAGTTTGAAAAATCTTTACGCTTCATCTTTCAGTCTTTTTAGTTCCAATTTATCTGCCAATCTTTTTGCTAATATTGGAATGATTAATGTTTTTTGAGGGTTATGTTTCAAAAAAGGATTTATGTCTAAATTATCTTTCATTTTGTCTAGTTCATTAGGGTACTTGTTGGTTCCTAATAAAACTAATTTTCCCTCGTTAAATTGACCTCGCTCTTTTTGAGCATTTTCTCTAATTTTGCGTTGAATAGTTCCTTTCTTTAACTGATGTAAAAATCCACCACTTTGCTCAATTTCTTTAAAAATTAGTAATGCTTTTTCAGCAATTTGTTTTGTAATTGCCTCTATATAATAGGAGTCTGAAGCAATATGTTGAGCGTTGCTAAAATAACTTTCTTCTCTTAAAACTAAAAGTTGATTGCGAGCAATTCTATCTCCAAATTCATTGGAATTGTGAAATAAAACATCGTAAGGAGTATTAGCAATTGTTGTAGCTCCCCCTAAAATAGCACTCATGCTTTCAGTGGTTGTTCGAAGTAAATTTACGTTGTAATCATAAAGTGTTTTATTTCGTAAAGTTGGTTCGGCATAAATTTTAGCCTGAACAGATGTATTGTATTTCTGCAGTACTAAATTTAATAAATATTTGAATGCTCTAATTTTTGATATTTCAAAGAAATAATTGCTCCCAATTGCAAAATTAAATTGAATATTAGTTGCAGTTTCTCCACCAAATTTCGTTAAATATTCATTGGCATGTGCCAAAGTATATGCTACTTGTTGTACTGTATTTGCTCCGGCATTTTGATAAATATTAGCATTAACACTTAATAAAGTGTTTGTTGAAATTAATTTTTTTACTATATCAAAATCGTTGTTAAATGAAGAGTACCAGTTACCTGTTTTTGCTAAATTTCCAATAATATCAACATTGTAAAAAACAGTTTCATTTTTTAGTGTTGAGGCCAATGCTGAGATAAATTTTTCAGAAATAAATTCGAATTGAAAATGAAACTCAATATCTTTTCCGAGCAAATTCTCAAACAATTCATCAATATTAAATTCATTTTTGGCTATAAATTTTATAGCATGAGCTCCTCTATTGATAATTTCTTCAGCTCTTTTTTGAGTCTCTTTTTCAAAAGTAATGTAAACATTTTCGCAAATTTTAAAATCATCATTCGTAGCTGGAATGTTCAATTTTTCAAATTCGTCTAAATGGTAAAATGGTTTAATCGTAATTCCTTCATTGGTTTTTGTTAGAAGGGCTTCGTTGTAATCTACTCCTTTTAAATCGACCTGAATTTTCTGTTTCCAAGCCGCTGCCGAACAAGGTTCGAAATCTTTGGTTATAAAGTTACTCATATTTTTAGGTGTTAAAAACGTTGAGATTTATGAGTTGAAATTGGTAACTTTATGTAGGTAAACCTATTTCTTTTTCAAAGTATCATATTCAATTAAATAAATATCTTCGTTTTCTTTTTTCATGTTGTACTCTTCTCTTGCAAATTTTTCTAATTTTTCTTTGTCGTTTAATTTTTCTATTAACTCTTTATCTTTATTTATTTGTGAATTGTAATATTCTTTTTCGTTTTGAAGCTTTTTAATCTCTTTGTTGAACTCATAATGATTTAAAAAGGAATTTTCATCAAAAAATAACATCCATATCAAGAATACCAATATAATTAATACATACCTATTTGTAATAATTTTAACTATTGGTTTATTTTTGAGTTGCTTAAATGTCATTTCTATAATTTTTCACTAATTACAGTTCTTACAATATCAACAGCAACAGTGTTGTATCTGTCATTAGGGATAATAATATCGGCATAGTTTTTTGTTGGTTCAATAAACTGTTGGTGCATTGGTTTTAATGTGTTTTGGTAGCGACTTAAAACTTCGTTTATATCTCTGCCTCGTTCTTCAATATCTCTACGAACACGTCTAATTAATCGTTCATCAGCATCCGCATGAACAAATATTTTAATATCAAAAAGATTTCTTAAACGGCTACTGTTAAAAATCAAAATTCCTTCAACAATAACAACCTTTCTCGGATGTGTTTTTAGTGTATCTTTAATTCTATTGTGAGTTACAAAGGAATACACGGGCTGCTCAATTATAATATTTTGTTTTAGGTTATTTACATGAGCAACTAATAAATCAAAATCAATTGCTTTAGGGTGGTCAAAATTTATTTTTGTTCGTTCTTCATAAGATAAGCCTGATGTTTCTTTATAATATGAATCTTGTGATATTACACAAACTTCGTCAGCAGGTAATTCATTTATAATTTGATTAACTACAGTTGTTTTTCCACTTCCTGTTCCGCCTGCAATTCCTATTATTAGCATGTATATTAGTTTAGTTGTACAAATTTAGCGATTCTAAGTTGGTAAAAAACTGATTTATGTTATTTTTTACCTACTTTTTTTAATTATTTATAAAGAATACAATTTGTAATCATACTTTATTGTGAAAATGTTAAAAAATAATATTGGCAGAATAAAAATATGCTTTTTGATAAGTGTTGTAAAAAAAATGAAATTTACTTTTATAATATCATTTTTAAAATAGGATGCATAAAAAAACACTAACCTGGAATTGATTAGTGTTTTTTGAGCCGATGGAGGGACTCGAACCCACGACCTGCTGATTACAAATCAGC
>ERZ1048872.1531-NODE-1531-length-18899-cov-4.249204_pt1 | contig 18899 bp, 20 predicted proteins | sample MGYA00383100_ERZ1048872 | MGnify/ENA primary metagenome ERZ1048872 (study PRJEB29581, sample SAMEA5548370) | metagenome | biome: marine; feature: coastal; material: water | depth 50 m | study: Short-term variability in the microbial, nano- and picoplankton...
CAATTAAACCTGCTGCAGGCGTGGTAATCGCAATACGCTCCGCTTCAGTCATACGAGGTGGTAAAAAGCCTTGGGTAGTACTTTCAACATCTAGTTTAGCACTGGCATCTGGTGTTGTTGTACCAATGCCTACATTGTTATTTTGAGAAATAACTGCGTTTGAGGAAAATAGAAATGCAGCACAAATGACTAATTGTAATACTTTATTCATAAGCTTTTTTTAGCTCTTAAAGGTCAGATTCGGAAGACAGTTTTGAAAATCAAGCAGTATTTAGTTGTAAGATCAACGAAGCATTCTATCGAAACGCACAAATAAGAAAGGATAGTTAGCCAATTTATGTTTTTTTTTATTTATTGAAACTCAAAACAATCTTACACTAGAATACCCCATTAGCTCTAGATTCTAAGTAATATTTTGGAAATTTTAGAACATTCTTAAAAACCAATTTCTCACCTTAATGCGCAAGAAAATGACTTTTATCACAAAAGATTGGGGTAACTACAACCTTTAAACCAAAACCTTAATTCCTTTTGGGATCAACTCAAAAGACAACCTTTTTGTTTCCCCCACTAATTCACCGTCAGCTTGTACAGAAACTAATCTGTCTGTGGTAATTGACGCCTTGTCTCCTATTCCTTTTTCTACGAAAGTGGCAGAAGCTATTTTGCCATTAAACAATTTATGAAGTTGAGGGAATATCCGATAGAGTTTATCTTTTTTCGCTAAGGTAAAGTCTAAGGTATCTGAATTTACTTCTGCCTTAGGGCTGAGCAGCATGCCGCTGCCAAAGTATTTTCCTATAGATGCGGCTACAATAAAAGCACCTCCGGCATAGAGTGGCTTTGCATCTACTTCAATATTTAAGGCTGTGGTTTTATAGCTAAACAAAGTTTTTATTAAGCTTTTTATGTAGACCCATTGCCCTGCTTTCCCTTTTTTATTTTGAGCTTCTAGTTCCTTAACAATAGCTCCGTCAATTCCTGCACCAGCAATATTCATAAAGTAATGCGTTATGCCTTCGCCCGTATTCACTCTGCCAACATTGTGCGGTTGCGTTTTTTGTTCTTGCAGTTTAGAAACAAGAGAATTTGCAGTAAAAATTACTTTTTGGCTTTTCACCCAATCGTTACCTGTCCCAACGGGAATAAGAGCAAGGGTGCTTAAATCTTGAGTAGGAACCTGGGCATCCATAATTCCATTCACTATCTCGTTTAGCGTACCATCACCACCTATGCCTATAAAATGACGGACACCTTCTTTGTGTTTATCAGTTATAAGTTGAATCGTGTGTTTGTGGTATTCTGAAATTCCGAATGAGAAATTCACTTCTTCCGCTTCAAGCTGTTTACGAACCTCACTCCAGACCTCTAGCCCTTTGCCGTTGCCGGAAACAGGATTAATGATAAAATACCAAATTGCGTTTGACATGAAAAACAAAGAAACCAAAAGAACTGCTTAGTGCTTGAATTAATCTTAAAACTTTGATAACCTTGTCAGGACATTTATCTACTTCAATGAATGAGCCTTAATCCGGTACACATCAAAAGAATAGCTTCAAAAGAAGCAAGAGATGATCTCATGAACTATGTTTTAGAACAAGACATGCTTTCTGAGTTTATCGAGTTTTTAAGTTCTAATGACGAACGCTTACGTGCAAAATGCTGCTGGGTGTTGCAGCAGATAACAGACGATTATCCTAAAGCATTGTTGCCGTTTAGCGATACGCTTATTCATCTTTTACCAAACTACACAAGCGATGCCGAAAAACGATTTGTGATGCGTTACTTCAACTTTCAGCCTTTGCCAAAAGATGAAAATGAATTGACACAATTGATGAATTTTGGTTTCGATTGGTTGATAGATCCAAAAGAGGCGATTGCCCAACGCGCCTTTGCCATGACAACGCTTTTCAGAATTTCAGATGTTGTTCCAGAAATAAAACATGAACTCGCTTTAACCATAGAAGCGCAAAGAGAATTTGGCAGTAGTGGGTTTAAAAATCGCGCGAAGCACATTTTAAAAAAGCTCAATGCTGAATTGTGATTTATAGATTTAAATTCAAATCTAAACTTCGTAGCCTGCCATAGCATTTCCAGCTATCCACCCGCCTGTCCAAGCCGCTTGAAAATTAAACCCACCCGTTATGGCGTCTATATTTAAAGCTTCGCCAGCTATAAACAAACCTGGCATTTTACGGCTTTCAAAACGTTTAAAATCAATATCTAAAAGATCTACACCACCGGCAGTTACAAACTCTTCCTTAAAAGTGCTTTTACCATTCACTTGAAAAATGCTCATGGTTAGTTCCTCGGCAATATTTTTAGCTTTTGCAGCAGACAAATCAGACCAAGTCGCCTTATCTGGGATTCCTGCGCTTTCCATTAAAGCCTTCCATAAACGCAAAGGCAAGTCAAAAAGAGTATTGGTGTACACACGCTTTCGCGGATTTACTTGTCGTTCTGCATTCACAATCTGATACACCTCTTCGAAGGTTTTATCTTCAATCCAGTTGATCATTATTGGAAAATGGTATGCACGGTCGTTTAACTCTAATGCGCCCCAGGCACTTAGTTTTAAAACAGCCGGACCACTAAAGCCCCAATGTGTTATTAAAAGTGGACCATCAGACGAGAGTTCTGAATTGGCTATCTCTACCTCTGCTTTTGGAACGGAAATTCCTGCCAAGCCTTTTATACGTTTATCTCTTGTGTTAAACGTAAATAGCGATGGCACGGGCGGAATCACTTTATGTCCATTTTTCTTAAGTATATCCCAAATCTTTTTGCCGCTACCTGCAGCCACCATAAGCTTATCTGTTTCCCAGATCGTTTTATCGTGTGTTTTCACGTGCCACTTTTCGTCTTCAAACCAAAAGTTTTCTACAGCATGTTGCCTTTTCACCTGTACCCCAGCGCGTTCTGCAAATTCTAAAAGGCAGTCAATAATGGTTTGCGATGAATCGGATACCGGAAATACGCGATTGTCCTCCTCTATTTTGAGTTCTATGCCGCGGTCACTAAACCACTCCATTAAATCACCCGTCATAAAGCGGTTAAATGGGCCACGCAATTCCTTTCCCCCGCGTGGGTAATAGTTTACAAGTTCATTAGGATCGAAACAGGCATGTGTAATATTGCATCTGCCACCACCAGATATCTTAACTTTCTCTAAAACGTTTTTAGACTTTTCAAGAATAATAACCTCCATGTCTGGATTGGCTTCCGCGCAAGCTATGGCTGCAAAAAAACCAGCTGCACCACCTCCTATAATTATTGCTCTTTCGCTCATAACCCCTTCAAAATCGTTAAAAATTCTTGTGGCTCCGGTCGTATTCTGTAATTGTCTGTAATATCTAAATACTGAATAATACCTCTTTCATCAGTCACCAAAACGGCTGGTCTATATACATCTTTATCATAGCCCAACACTTCTAGCCCTAAAGGTAAACCACCTTCATCTAGTAGACCTATATTTTTTACGTATTGATGGTTCTTGTCAGTTAGAAACTTTGCTTCGATATTAAACTTCTGGCTAAGGCTAAAATTTTTCTCATCAGATTGGGAGCCAATAAAAATAACATCGGCACCTAATGCTGAAATCTCTTTGTAATTATCTCTCATCTCTTGAACTTGTGCCATGCAGAAGGGGCACCAATTGCCTCGGTAAAATATCCAGACCGCTTTTTGTTTTAACAGTTCACTTATTAAATGACTTTTGTTTTCTAAATCACTCAAATAACCCTCAGGCATTTTTGATCCTTCTTCCAATGCAAATTCTTCTTCAGAATATGCAGAATACCAATTGACATATCTATCCCAAAAGAAAATATTGACAGACGCATAGCCCAAGGCCACATAGTGCGCTGGTATTGGATTTGAATACAATGAAGTAAGCACCATTATCAACCCCACATAAATAGTAGATCCAAAAGACCATAGATTTTTTGGCGTTCTTGGGACTCTATAAAAGGTATAAATAGCCGCAAAGTAGATTACGCCTCCAAATGCAGAAACAACCCCACCCCAATATGCAAGTACATTTTCGTTATCCACTTGAAATAAGAACCATAAAAAACCTGCGATTAAAAAAACAACGTATGCAGAAATAAAAACTCTTTTCATAAAGTTAGATTAGCAACTTTCTGGCGTGCATGTCTTATTCAAAACAATCTGAACAATGAGCACCAAAGCGATAAGCAGCAACCAATATGTTTCAGAATCCAATCCTTCTCCAAAAACAAAAACAGCAATTGACGCCCTAATAATATTCAGAGTGTTGAGCCTTACTTTAATGGATTGAGCGACAGCATGCATGGACGTCAAAAGTAATGCTCAAAAACACACTATTCTTATTATTTGCAAAAATCCGTATACCCTCATTTTTAAGTTGCAAATTATAGTTGAGTAAACCCTTTTATATGCTTTAATTTGTCAACTGATGAATGATACTCTTGATCAATTCCATAAAGTAAAGCTTGACATTTCTCAAGATTCATTGTTCGTAATGAACATATGTATTGCCATCATTATGTTTGGTGTGGCCATCTCGATAGACGCCAAAGACTTTAAGGAAGTTCTGCGTAATCCGCGTGGCATATTCGCTGGTGTTACTTCGCAGTTCTTATTATTTCCGTTTCTTACCTTTTTATTGGTCCTGATTTTAAAACCGCCAGCGGGACTAGCACTTGGAATGATACTTGTTGCGGCTTGCCCAGGTGGAAACGTTTCCAATTTTTTCTCTTTACAATCCAAAGGAAATGTCACACTAAGCGTTTGTTTAACGGTTTTTGCAACATTTTTATCACCAATACTTACCCCGGTAAACTTCGAGTTTTGGGGAGGGCAATTGGATTATCTGCAGCCGATATTAAAAACGATTTCCATTAACTATTTCGATTTAGCAAAGACCGTACTCATGATTATGGTAACACCTTTGATACTAGGAATTTGGACAGCATACAAATACCCAAATTTTGTAGAGAAAATCGGAAGGCCACTTCGTGTACTAAGCATTATTATTCTTGGTGCATTCATCACATTCGCAATGCGTAAAAACTGGGACTATTTTGTAGAATATTACGAACACATTATATGGTTAGTACTTTTGCACAATGCGCTTGCCCTGAGCATGGGACTTCTTTACGGAAAAGTTATTACACGAAAATTATCTGACAGTAAAACAATTTCTATTGAAACGGGAATTCAAAATGCAGGGCTCGGATTAATTATTATTGTAACGTTTTTTGATGGCCAAGGTGGAATGGCTTTAATTACCGCATGGTGGGGAATATGGGATATAATATCAGGTTTAATAATTGCACAAGTATATAAACGATGGCGAGAAGCAAATACGAGTTCGTTAGCTTAGCGAATTTTATATATTATTCAATTATAGAAGCTTACGTAAGTCTTGGTTTGGTATTCTTCTTTAGGCGATTTAAGATTATCGGAAAAGAAAATGTATCAAGAACGAAACCTGTTCTTTTTGCCGTTAACCACCAAAGCTCTTTTGTAGACCCTATTCTTGCTGCTTCTTTCACAAGTCGGAGACCTTGGTTTATAACACGTGCAGGCGTTTTTAATTCTGCTTTTGCACGATGGTTTTTTAATTCAGTACACATGCTCCCTATATACAGGATGAATGATGGCGTGAATATCAAAGAAGCCAACAAAGCTACATTTCAACGTTCTCGCGAAATATTAAAAACTGGTGGCGCAATGCTGATTTTCCCAGAAGGGAATCACGGCATGCGCAAGCGCTTGAGAGCTCCATTAAAAAAAGGGTTTGCCCGAATCGCTCTGCAAGCCGATGCTGAGACAGATTTTCAACTTGGTGTGGATATTGTGCCTACGGGCATGTTTTACGAGCATTCTACAAAATTTCGTTCAGACTGTTCAATGAATTATGGCAAGCCCATCAACACCAAAGACTATGCTGAACTGTATAGAGACGATGCAAATGAGGCGCTGAATCAAATAACTAAGGATTTGGCCGTAGAAATGGCTAAAGTATTAGTCGATATACAATCTTTGGAAAACTACGATGCTTTAGAAAAAGAATGGCAAGAAGCTCGACCGAAAGAGTCGGACATGGCTAAGCGGCTAAACACAGATAAGGCCTTGACCGAAAAACTGAACAATGGCGAGCGCTTAGAACCTATAAAAAGAAAAGAAAAGAAAGCGTCTAGAGTATTAATTGGTCTCGTTGGTTTACCGATATTTCTGTTTGGTGCATTTAATAATCTCTTAACCTACCTTGCCACGAAATATGTACTAAAAAACATGGTAAAAGACCCTCACTTTTACCATTCCATCATGTATGCCTGTGGACTTGTTGCACTACCTATTTTTACATTTATTCAAGCATGCGTTCTGTATTTCGTTTTAGGCAATTTAAATATCACTATACTCTACTTTTTCACAACGCCCTTTTTTGGTTTGCTTGCCTATGACTATTACGACATCGTTTTTAGAGGGGAAGTAAGACCTCAGGCGTCTAAATTAATGAATGGCTACGGGTACTAACTATTTAACTTTTATTGAAAGCTCCATTTTGAAAATAGCGACAAGCTCTCTCTCTTTGTCATAATCAGTGTAAACTTTTATTTCAGACATCTCATTTAAGCGCTCTCCTGTTTCTGTACTTTTTTGAATCATATCATCGACTTGCTCCCCGTTCTCACATAGGAAATAACAGTCGCCCATTGGTCGTTTTAAAAACTCCCCTTGTATAGACTTAAATACCAACGAAATACGCTTGTCAGAATTTTGGGTTTTTAGAAATGCTAAAAAACCAGAAGATATGTCAGCGCCTACTACCAGTGCAGCTATATACATTGACTTTAAGTGATTTCGCGTTTTTCTTCTGAGTTTAATCCTCAAGAGAATATGCTTTTCAGAGTATTCAATAATCTTTGGTCTAACATAAAACACCAAAGAAATTTTGGTTAAACCAAACAAATGCAAATACCTATTAACCTTTGATAATTTCATATAATCGTCTAATTTGGCATAATATTTAAATTCGTGTTAAATTTTTAAAGATATGTTATCGTTAAGAGATGCTGTAAAAGAACACCTCAGAACACGCCCATTTTTAGAAGAAGCCTTAAATGAAGGCTTAATTAATATCTCAGCACTTTCGCGGATGCTCAAAGACGACATCGAAAAATCGCTAGGAGAACCTGTAAAGGAAGGAGCTATTATTATGGCCATTAAAAGAATGGAAATTTCTGTTGACTTAAAAGTGAAACACAAACTTAGCTCTTATTTAAAAACTTTAGGAGACACTGTTGTAAGATCAGGTTTAATGGATTACACGATAAAAAATTCGCCAACCATTCTAAAAAGCCAAGCAAAGTTTTTATCAGAGCTTTCTGGTGAGAACGTTGGGTTCAGCGCAATATCTAGAGGAGTAAACGAAACGACAATTGTTATTTCTAAATCTTCTGAGGCTTCATTAGACAAGTGTTTTAAAAATGAGGTTGTCGAACAAAAGATTGACGGCTTAGCAAGTATTACGCTTCAGCTACCTGAAGCAAATAATCAGATATATGGTGTGTACTACTTCTTATTTAAAAGCCTTGCAGAGTGGGGAATTAACGTCGAAGAAGTAATCTCTACTACCAACGAGGTGAGTATTATCGTTGCAGATTCAGACATTGAACGTACATTCTCAGTGTTGAATCGATTGAAAAAATAATTCAATTAAATTTTGTAAGAATAAGGCTCTTAATGGCGCCTCACTTTATTCAATAGAATCTAACTTGACCACTAGAGCATATTCATTACTCTCAAGCTCTAAATACCCCTGTTCATAAACGAAGTAATATGTTTTGCCAGCTTTGGTTGTATAAAAGGAAGTCATATAATTAAAATCGAACCCACGCTTTAGCAGCGCCTCTCTTGATGTTCTCGATTTCCCTTTGGGGTTTAGCTCTTCCAAGATTTTCCTATTCTTTCGAAGCCTATAGTTAACATTGCGAATAAGATCAACACTGTCTTCTCTTGTTTTGTTGTGAAAATTACTTCTGCAAGAATCATCGCAAAACTTCTTGTCAGCCCTACCTTTTATAGGCTCCCCGCATTCTAGGCATGTTGGTTTGGCTTGATCAGTTTTCATACGTTTTGTCTAAGGCCATTTACAAAAGACTCTTTTGCCAAAGGAAGTTGCAAATTTAACAGACTATTCAATTCAAAGCCCTTGTGTACTTGGCTTTCGTCAAATGCATCTATTGTTTCTAATCCACTTTTGTAGCTCAAATCTCCAAGATCCGAAATTTGATAATAGTTTTTCAAAACTGTAGACTCTAACTCTTGTTTGATAAGAATTCCCAAGTCCACCGACTCAACTCGCCCCTTAAATTCTAGTTTAACATTTTTAATAATAATATCGAAGAAATCAGTATTGTTTTCTGGAATAACTTGATACTCTCGAATTGAGCGATTTTTCCAACTGTTGTCAATCAAGTCTGAAAACAGCTTAAACATGCAATACACGTTCATCTTCCTCGCTACCTCTCTATTAGGATCCGCCACTGCAGCGCCAGACTCAATAAGAATACACGGAATCCCCAGAGATTGAACATACTCTCCAAATGCAGTTGGGTAATATTCATCAGAGTATTTTCCAACGCAATTACCAATCTCTCTTTTCAACCCTTCCGCAATGCCTGCAATTAAAAGCATACATTTTTTTCGGCAAGGGTTTATCTCTCTTTCCTGATTGTATGATGGTGCGAGAAAAGATATTGTTGCTGGATTACCGAATCCAGCCACTCCAAATATATTTCGTTGATCATGCAGGTTTAATGCAACATCTGGCTTTTCTAAACTGATTTGATCAATCAATAATTTGGTCTCCAGGGCTTTTGAAGCCTGTGCATCTCTATTAATGTCTACATTATTACCATTGCGTCTTGTAAATTTCGCTGCGCCATCTGGATTAATCATAAACACACACACGAAACTCAACTCATTCCAAACATCCTCTAACTTGTCTGAAGCAATCAATTCAAAACATTCTAAGAGAGCTAAGGTTCCGGTTGCCTCATTGCCATGCATTTGAGACCATGCCATTATTTTAATTGGGCCATTCCCAATTGACACCTTATAAATCTCATTTCCTAATTCACTTTCTCCAACAACAGAATATTTAAAACACTGCTTTGAATGAATCTGATCTATAAACTCGGTTAATCTAGTTGACGGAAAAAAGCGGTTTTGATTTTTAATCTGCACTTCTTGATATCCATTAAATAACCTTTGAAAAACTTGAAGCATCTGTGAATTTTGAATGTATTAAAATAAGAAAATTCAACGCTGTTTGACCGAAATGGAGCAAACTCTCAAAATAAATTTAAATTACATTTGTAGATTACATTTGTAAACACCTTGCGTTACTGTTTATAAGCTTTTACAGATTAGCTACATTAAGTTGTTACAATCTTCATATGTCAAACTATTTACAAATTTACATTTATAAACCACTCCGGACTAGGTGTTTATAAAACCTTGTTTTCCAAATACTTAAATACACTTACCTGCGTTATATGTTCACTATTGGTTTTACAGAATATACTTTTGTTATTTGTATTAGAATTTAAGACATGAAAGAAGTCGCAAACCGAATTCAAGAGATCATTAAAAACAAAGGAATTTCTAATTCTGAAATGGCAGACTCCATTGGTCTGCCCCGCCCTATTCTATCGCATATTTTATCAGGCAGAAACAAACCGAGCTTGGCTGTTATTCAAAAAATCACGGAGACTTATTCTGATATAGATGTAAAATGGTTGCTCGTTGGCGAAGTGTCTGAGACACGAATTTCTACTCAAAAAGAAATGGAGACCGATTCAAATGACACTAAAAAAGGTGAACCTTCTGAAAAGCAAGAGGTAAAATCACCTCAAGGAGTCGCGCTAAAAAACCCTTCTCGAACGACTGCGCTCACTTCAAATAATGAAATCACCCAGATTGTCCACTATTTCACAGATGGAACATTCAAAGTTTTTACGCCTGACGCATAGATTTTAGTAGCCTCCACTTATATTTGCACCAAATTTTTAGCACATGTTAAATCAGAAAAACATTCTACTTCTTTTCATAATCTGCATGGTTGCAGCGGCAACGCGCTTAGTTCCTTATGAAATGGTAAACTTTACAGCCATTGGCGCTTTAGCATTCATGGGCGGAGCAATGATCGAAAACAAATGGTTACGCTACCTTCTTCCAATCGGATTGTTGGCCGTAACTGATTTAGTATTGAATACAGTTATCCATGCTGAGTTTACTGGAGGCTCTTTCTTTTATGACGGAATGCTTTGGGTGTACATTCCATTTATTTTAAGTGTTGCATTGGGAAGAGTTATCTTGAAAGAAGCGACAGCTGGTAAGGTGATTTTTGCGGGTTTAGTTTCTGGAATTGTATTTTTCTTGCTTAGTAATTTCGGTGTTTGGATGTCAGGTACGATGTATCCGAAAACAGCTGGAGGTCTACTAGAAGCGTACTACATGGGCTTACCTTTCTTTAGAAATACACTGGTTGGAAATATGGTTTACGGTTTAGCAATATACTTTACACTTGTTTTAGCGACAAAAAAGTCAATTAAAGAAGCTACAGCTTGATTAGCTTCTGGGAAAAACAATACAATCGTCAAGAATTTGATGTTACAATAATTGGGGCTGGTTTTACCGGCCTTTTTTCTGCTTGGTTTATTCTTAAAGAAAACCCAAAAGCGAAGATTGCCATAGTTGACACCTCTTTCCCTCCTCCCGCGGCAAGTACTCGCAACGCAGGTTTTGCATGTTTTGGTAGCCCTACAGAAATTTTAGAAGATCTTTCAAAAGAATCTGAAGAATCTGTTTTGAAGAGAGTTGAAATGCGTATTCAGGGCTTAGAAAACCTTAAATCAGTTTGTGGTGAGACTGAGATTAACTTTACAGACTATGGAGGCTTTGAAATATTCGATAAAAATGATACTGCACTTTTTGATGGTACGGCTTCACAACTTGAGTATTTAAATGCACTTCTTCATCCGTTTAACGGAAAAGACACTTTTGAGATTTCAGACCAAAAACAGCATTCTTTTAAAAACGCCATCAAAATCAATTTTGAAGGCCAAATCAATCCATTCCTTGCATGGAAGAGCTTATATTCTAATATTGCTGCTTTCCTAGGTGTTCACTTTATAAGCGAACAGGCTATTGATATAAACAGTTCTGACACTGGCACTTCCGTTAAGACAAAAAACCACACTGTAACATCGCAAAAGGTTATTGTAGCAACCAATGGTTTTACAAAGCGCTTAATGCCTCAATTAAGCATTGCCCCGGCAAGAGCACAAGTGCTTATAACCTCTCCCATTGAAAACCTAAAACTAAAAGGTAGTTTTCATATGGATAGAGGATTTGTGTATTTCCGAAACGTTGGAAACCGAGTTCTCTTAGGTGGATACAGAAATCTAGATACAGCTACAGAAGAAACAGATGCACTAGAGTTAAACCCTAACATACAGAAAAGCCTAGAGCTGCTTTTAAAAAAAGAGATCCTTCCTAACCAAAACTTCGAAATTGAACACAGATGGTCAGGGATTATGGGCTTCGGTGAAAAACAAGAAAAGGATTTTTTAATTGAAGAACCATTGCCAAATGTCATTACCGCGCTGCGCTTAGGCGGCATGGGTGTTGCTATTTCATCAGCAGTAGCAAAACTAGCGGTAAAAAAAATGAGCGGACTGTCATAGCCCACTCACTTTATATGTTTTAGTCAATAAAGTTAAAACCGTTTGGTCCAATACCAACCTTAAAGGAATCGATTACTACTCCGTTTAAATCATAACGCATCATAAATCCGTCTTCACTAAAAGAAGGTGCTACACCACCGTAAATCATATCATTTGTTGGATGCACACCAAGACCATAGAGCTCTCTTGAGATAACAGGTGTAGCTGGCAAAGCAGAACTAGAAATACTCATTTCGTAAACAGATCCACCACCGTAACCACCATAGAGATAGTACAGTTTATCTCCAGCAGAATTGATTGTCATCTTGACCGGTTGAAAATCAATTCCAGGGAAATCTAAAACCATTGTTGAATTGTCACTCAAATCAACTTTGACTAATTTTCCTGCTGTTGCATTGTAAAAACCAGTACAAAGAACCCATAAATCCCCATTGGCATCCATTTGCAAAGACTGCGGCCCATCACCTACTGTTATTGAATTGACGATGGTATTCGATGTTAAATCAATAACACTGATTGTGCTGTCTTCTTCAGAGCCAAATCCACCGGCACTATTTGCTACATAAAGTTTATCATTATCAATCAACATGTTCTCTGGGTCTGAGCCAACCTTTATGGAATCTAATAAGGAATAGCTCGTTAAATCTATAAGGAATACATTGTCACTTGCCCAATCAGAAACATAACCAAAACCGCCATTCGTTACCATATACCTTGGGCTCGCAATTCCTGTGATTTGAGTGATAGAAGCCAATGTGGTTGCATCGGCAACCTCAATAACACTTCCATTGTTGATCACCATAAATACTTTGTTACCGGTAATTGTCATCGACTGAAATACATCTCCTCCTAAGGTGTATCCATTCTTATCTAAAAATGCAGTGGCCGTAAGTTCATTATTCGATTCATTTAAATGAGATAAGGTACTTTCTCCAGAACCCCAAACTCCTTCATTAATTATGTACACCCCTGTCCCAAATGTTTTTTCTGGGTCACTCGTTGGTATTTCATCTTTTTTACATGCAAATAAACTCAGCATTGCAAATCCTAAAATTGTTTTTTTCATTTCTAAAATGTTAGTATTACTCCTGTTGTAAAATTTATACCCGGCATTGGGTAGTTCTTAATTGTTTGATAATTCTCGTTTGTAAAGTTTAATACTGCTAGATGAAATTCTAATGTCGATTCTTTAATCTTTAGCACATATGACGCCTGGGTATTAAAAACATTGAACTGCTCTACAACACTCATCGCACTGTTATCAGCTCTGGCATAGACGTTTCCAGTATACATAGAACCCAACATGAGCTTGAATCCTTTATAATTTCCATAAATGGATGTAGTGAATTTGTGTTGAGGATTATATATGAGTTGCTTACCCATAGAGGCATCATTAGGAACAACACTTTCAGTAACGATAGAGTTATTGAATAAATATCCTAAGCTTAGACCTGTATTAAGTTTTCCTACTTTATTTTTAAACAAAAACGAAGACTCTACGCCTTCAATAGAGACTTGCTTCACATTCTGTGGCGACCAAATGATTCCAGAAGTCGGAATCCATTGGATGAAATTCTCAACATTTTGTCTGTAATAAATCGACTTAATTTCAAAGCTTTTGTTCTTAAACTGTAGGCCAATTTCTCCATTCCAGCCCTGTTCGGGAAGCAAATCTGGATTTCCACCAACAGTCCAATATTTATCATTTAAAGAAGGATACCTAAAATTATAACTCACATTGCCAATTATTGAAAGAGGCTTAAGAATTGTATAGTCTATTGCTAAACTTGGACTAAAAGGCGCAATTTCGTTATCAATAAACTCTTGACGCACAGCCAAGACAGCATTCAAGAGGCCTTTTGTGAAATTGGCAGAACCAAACACCGCAAAGTTATTTTGAACAGCATTCGTTTTACTTTCTCCCGTGGCCTCTGTCCAATTATTATCTGCACCCACAAAAAAGCTCAAGTACTTTAAATTTGAAATCGAATACGTGGCTTTCGTAACAACACTTTTCGTTGTGTTCACTTCATCCAAATTGTCAGAAACAAACCTCTGCTTTTCTGTTAAATACCCCTGTGTTAAGATTAGCTTACCATTTTTTAGTCTATGCGAATAAATTGCAACAACCTTGTGGTTATTATCTTCTAATCGACTACTCGCTGGAGCAGTTGGAACATAAGATGCCGGTGAACCTCGATCTGCAATTGTCCCCCAATAGGCGATTCTTAATTTGACCTTTTTTAAAAACGTAAAGTTTAAATCATTCGAAATGTTAAATAATTGAACATCCGAATTCTTTCTTTTATACTCTTGATTTCTATACACATAGGTAAATTCATTCTCGGCCGCCTGAAAATGTAACGCAGTCGTATTTTCCCATTTTTCTCCTTTAATTCTTGTATTTACATTGCTATAATATTTTCCAAAACTTCCTACTCCTCCTCCAATTCGGATCGTTTCATTATCATGTAAAGCAGACTGATTCACGGAAACAGTTGCCCCCATAGCTTGATTGCCATACAAAGCAGAGCCTCCACCATTTACTTGTATTAAAGAAAAGCCGTCTGACGGCAAGAGTCCTATATCCGTACTGCCTAACCCCGGGGAGTTTAATGGAAGATTATTCCAATATAAATTGACTTGAGAGCTGCTGCTCCCACGACTTGAAAACGTAGCAGAAAGTCCTGGTCCATAACTTCGGATGTGATTCGAATGGTTTGTAGAAAGCAATTCAGAAAACGTAGAAGAGTGCCCACCAATGAGAAGACTGTCTGTCATTACATTCACACTGTGACCCACTTCTAGATTTTGAAGCCGAGTATCCTGCAAAACAATTTCTTCCAACACATTATTTGTTGAGGAATCCTGCTGTGCGCTTAAATAAAGGCAACATCCAAAAATGGCTATATGTAATAGTAATAGTCTCATCATCACCTGCCTCTTTTTCCCGAAAGACGTGAATTTTGTTTTCTCTTGGCAGGTCTTCTGACTTCCTCTAAGCAAGTGCCTTCCCGTTTTTCAACAGTGGCTGTGGATCTTGCTCTTGTAAAGAGGTTACAGCTGCGGGTACAGTTTTCGAATTACACGAAATTCCCTTTTCATCCCATTTTACGGGGACACCAAAAGTGACACAAATGTAGACTTTTATGTAAGGTGTAGACTTTTAAAATTTGAGTAACTTTTATCACCTTCTTGAACACGATAAAATTATACTTTTGGTTCTTGGAATTTGCAACAATTGCTTTTACAATCGTAATGCTCCACATACTTGTTGGGTTTGGATATGTGTTTTATAAACTCACTAAAAAGAAGAAAGATTAAATCCCCGGAAATGTTTGTAAAGCAACATTATAAGCAGACTCAAACGACAAGTTGTTTATTCCGTTTGGAAGTTTCTTAGCTGCACAAAAGGTTATTAAATTCTCTGTGGGCATGTTTCCAACTAAATCGTCCACCGCCATAGGGCAACCGCCCAAACCTTTTAATGCCCCATCAAAACGTCTACAGCCTGCTTCATAAGCGGCTTCTACCTTTTCAAACCACGTATGCGGTTGTGTATGCAAGTGCGCACCAAACTCAATATTTGGGTAACGCGGAGTTAAGTTTTCGAAAAGATATCTAATCTGGTCTGGCTTCGATGAACCGATTGTATCAGACAAAGAAATAACTGTCACACCAATTTTACTCATTTCATCTACCCACTTCTCAACAATTTCTGCATTCCAAGGTTCACCGTAAGGGTTACCGAAGCCCATAGAAATATATATGACAAGCTTCTTATTCGCAGTCTGGCAAATGGCCTGAATCTCCTTTACAGTCTCAAAGCTCTCGCTGATGGTCTTATTGGTATTGCGCAATTGAAATATTTCTGAAATAGAAAAGGGAAAACCTAAATACTCAATTTCCGGATACTTAATCGCCTCTTCTGCTCCGCGCTTATTGGCCACTATCGCCAAAAGTTTTGACTTCGTTTCAGATAAATCTAAACCGGCTAGAACTTCTGCTGTATCGTGCATTTGCGGAATAGCTTTTGGCGAAACAAAACTTCCAAAATCCAAGCTATCAAATCCTACTTTCAGCAAGGCATTTAAGTATTTAATTTTTTGCTGTGTTGGAATAAACTCGTGAATACCTTGCATCGCATCGCGCGGACATTCAATAATTTTTATGTTTTCACTCATGGTATCAGTCAGTTTAAACTCGCCAAAATAGCTTTGTTAATGTTATTGACAATCGAAGGGCCTTCATATACAAACCCAGTATATACTTGTATCAAGTCTGCACCTGCATTCAATTTCTCTAACGCGTCTACTCCAGTGAAAATTCCGCCAACTGCTATTATTGCAGTTTGCTGAGGTAATCCTGCTTTCAAATACTTTACAACTTCTGTACTTCTATTGCGTACCGGAGCGCCACTCAATCCACCTGCCCCAATCTTATCAACTTCAGCTTGTGCGGTGATCAAACCACTTCTGTCAATCGTGGTATTTGTTGCGATAACTGCACTCAAGTTAACTTCTTTCGAAATTTCAATAATATCATCTAGCTGAGTATCCGTTAAATCTGGAGCGATTTTCAAGGCAATGGGCTTAGGTGCCTCTTTGGCGTTATTTAAAGTCTGCAACGTATTTAACAGCTCCATCAAAGGGCCTTTCTCTTGCAACTCCCTCAAACCAGGTGTATTTGGAGAACTTACGTTCACAACAAAGTAATCTACATAATTAAAAAGCGCATTAAAGCATTTTACATAGTCCTCTGTTGCCTCTTCATTTGGTGTCACTTTGTTTTTACCGATGTTACCGCCAATAATAACATCTGTCTTCCTTTTGCTTAATCGATAAACGGCTTCCTCAACTCCACCGTTATTAAATCCCATCCTGTTGATCAATCCATTGTCTCTAGACACTCTAAACAAACGAGGCAAAGGGTTCCCCGGTTGTGCTTTTGGAGTAAGAGTGCCTATTTCAATAAAACCAAAATCATAGGCGCCCAATTCGTCAAATAGCTTGGCGTCTTTGTCAAAACCAGCAGCAAGTCCAACAGGATTTGGAAAATCAATTCCCATTACCGTCCTATTCAGTCTTTTATCTTTTACTTGATACATGCCTTTTATAAAACCAAACATTCCTGGAAAATGCATCATAAGCTTAACCATTTTAAAGGTAAAATGATGTATTGTTTCTGGATCGAAAAGAAAGAAAATTGGGCGAATTAGAGCCTTGTACATACTTGCGGAAGTTTGCTACAAATTTAAGACTTAGAGAAGAGATGTGCATTAAATAAAATGGTAGAAAATCTGCTCAAAAGATTTAGAAATTTACATTTGCCAAGTATGCTAAATAACATAAACATAAAGAACAAAAGAGCTCGCTTTGAATACGAACTTTTAGATGAATTTACTGCTGGTCTTCAATTGCTTGGTACGGAAATTAAATCGATAAGAGAAGGAAAAGCAAAGATTACTGAGAGCTATTGCTTTATGGATAAAGGCGAATTATTTATTCGCAACATGCACATATCTGAATACTCGCATGGCAACATAAACAATCATGATCCTGTGCGAGAGCGTAAGCTGCTTCTGAAGAAGGATGAACTTAAGAAATGTGAAAAGAAACTCAAAGACAAAGGCTTAACGATTGTAGCACTTAAGATGTTTATCAACGAAAGTGGTTTTGCAAAGTTGAACATTGCCATTGCAAAGGGTAAAAAATTGCACGACAAACGCGATAATCTTAAGGACAAAGATTTAAAGCGAGACATTGATCGTGCTAAAAAAATGTATTGATGGAATTTGAATTAAACGGCAAAGAGTTTATTGAACTCAATAAACTTCTTAAAATATTAGCATTGGTAGAATCGGGCGGTCAAGCCAACCTGTTCATTACAGAAGGTCATGTGCAAGTGAATGGAGAAGTAGAAACAGCGAAACGCAAAAAAATGCGCGCAGGTAATGTCATCCATTTTATGGAAAATGAGATTACCATTAAATGACCCTAATTGATAATACCATAGCTTTTGTAAAGCAAGAACTCGCCAACGCTGAAGGCGGTCACGACTGGTTTCATATAGAACGTGTCTGGAAGTTAGCGCAAACCATATCTAAAGAAGAACAAGCCAATAGCTTAATTGTTGAACTGGCAGCTCTGCTTCACGACATAGCAGATTCTAAATTTAACAACGGTGATGAAACCATTGGCCCGAAAAAAGCGCTTGACTTTTTAAATACCCAAGATTTAAGCGACTCTGACAAAGAACATGTTATCCAAATTATTGAAAACATTTCATTTAAAGGTGGAAAAGAAACCTCTGAAATTGATACCATAGAGTTTAAAGTATGTCAAGATGCGGATCGCATGGACGCCATTGGTGCGATTGGAATTGCACGTGCTTTCAATTATGGAGGGTTTAAAAACAGAGGCTTGTATGACCCGAGTATTACGCCAAATCTTAATATGACCAAGGAAGAGTATAAGAAAAGTGATGCTCCGACTATAAACCACTTTTACGAAAAATTGTTATTGTTAAAAGATCAAATGCATACTTCAACTGCCAAAACAATGGCCGAACAACGCGATGCATTTATGCGCAATTTTCTCGATCAATTCTACGCAGAATTCAGCGGCACGCGTTAGATTTATTTTTTTTATTGAATTCGATATCAATATTCCTTATTGAGAATTTAAAGGAAAGGTATTTGAGGTTTGTATATTTTTGAAATGAAAATTCAAGCGCTCAATTTATAAACGCCTAATCTGTCAAGCTAACTGTCTTTTTACAAAGACACACTCGGGTTTAAAGTTTTAAATCAAACCGATTCTAGGTTTACACTGGAGATAGGATCTTCCCAACTTCAGTTTATTGAAAGAGAAGACGCAACACCCTATCACTTTGCGTTCAACATTCCTGCTTATCAAGAAAATGCAGCCTTAAACTGGTTAAAACAAAAGGTTGAGGTAATAGCATTTGAAGAATTAGAAATTCAAGAATTTAGCGACTGGAACGCTAAGGCTGTTTATTTCTACGATGCCGACTACAATATTCTAGAGTTCATTTCTAGACGGAAAGTCACAATCGAGGTGTCAACCCTTTACAATAAATTCAGTCTTGTGCATTTCCAAAATTGGCCTGGTTACAGATGAAATTGAACCAATC
>ERZ1048872.1538-NODE-1538-length-18817-cov-3.777796_pt1 | contig 18817 bp, 17 predicted proteins | sample MGYA00383100_ERZ1048872 | MGnify/ENA primary metagenome ERZ1048872 (study PRJEB29581, sample SAMEA5548370) | metagenome | biome: marine; feature: coastal; material: water | depth 50 m | study: Short-term variability in the microbial, nano- and picoplankton...
GACGCCACGGCGTAATAATGGCTCGCCACCGGTCAGGCGTATCTTCTGCACCCCCAAACTGATAAATGATTTGGCCAGACGTTCGATCTCTTCAAAACTCAGTAGTTCTGAACGCGGCAGGAAGGCGTGATGCTGGTCATATATCTCACGTGGCATGCAGTAAGTGCAGCGGAGGTTGCAACGATCCGTCACGGAGATACGCAGGTCACGCAATGGGCGCTCAAAGGTGTCTTTGAGGAATGCATCTTTGAGAATGGGAGCGCTAATTTGCGCCTTTTGCTGACTGGTCATTGCATCACCCCGCCACTTACGCGCTCGATCCCTGACAGGTCGCACCAAGAGTCCACCTCGGCAAACCCGCCAAGCTGCAACAACGAACGCACCTGAGCCGCCTGGTCGTGGCCGTGCTCAAAAAACAAATGACCACCCGGATTGAGGTGAAGTTTCGCTTGCCCGATGATGTGGCGTATATCGTCCAGCCCGTCCGCACCGGATGCCAATGCGCTACGTGGCTCGAAGCGCAGATCACCTTGTGTCAGATGCGTATCGTCAGACGCGATATATGGCGGATTGGAAACGATCAAGTCGAAATGTTCACCCTGCAGCCCCGCAAACCAATCACTCAATAGAAGGCGTGCGTTTCCAGTATTCAAAAGCTGTGAATTTTCACGCGCCACCTCCAAAGCATCCTGTGAAGCATCTACCGCAGTCACTTCTATATCCGGTCGGGTATGGGCAATGCTAAGAGCGATGGCACCGCTACCTGTCCCCAAATCAAGTATGCGATGCGCATGGATTTGGGTAATGCACTGCAATGCCTGCTCAACCAGCAGTTCGGTATCCGGGCGTGGGATCAATGCAGCAGGGGTGACTTTGAATTCCAACCCATAAAATTCACGTACCCCTGTGAGGTAGGCAATCGGCTCACCAGACAAACGTCGCACCAATAAAGCCTGATAGTCAGCGGCCTGCATTTCGTCGAGCTCTTGTTCGGGATGGGCAAGCAGGTACGAACGGGCGACTCCCAGCACATACTGCAACAGCATCTGCACTTCGATACGAGCCGTAGCTGACTCCAAGCCAAGCGCGGATTCGATACGGGTGCTGTCGTTGCGTAGAATTTCCTGAATTGAAAGCTTCATGGCGACATTATCGCGGAAACAATGCAAACGTTTCTATCCGCCCAATGGGTTATATGGCGCTTTCAGCCATTGTGGCAAGCTGCGCAGCCTGATGCTCGGACATCAACGCACCGGCGAGTTCGCTGATATCACCGTCCATGATTGCATCCATCTTATATAGGGTGAGGTTGATGCGATGATCGGTCACTCGCCCTTGGGGGTAGTTATATGTACGGATACGTTCGGAACGGTCTCCACTACCCACCAGACTTTTACGCGTTGCGGCGGTCGCATCATTCTGCTCTTGCACCTGCGCATCCATGATACGTGCCGCCAACACACGCATCGCCTGTGCCTTGTTCTGGTGTTGTGAACGGCCATCCTGACACTCGACCACGACGCCTGTCGGCAGATGGGTAATACGTACCGCCGAGTCTGTCTTGTTGATATGCTGACCACCCGCACCACTGGCGCGGAAAGTGTCGATACGCAAGTCCGCAGGGTTCAGCACCACTTCGCTCACTTCATCCACTTCAGGTATCACCGCAACCGTACAAGCTGATGTATGTACACGGCCCTGTGTTTCGGTTGTGGGCACGCGCTGCACCCGATGCGCACCGGATTCAAATTTCATAACGGAATAAGCACCATCACCGACGATTCTGGCGATGACCTCTTTATAACCACCCACCTCGCCGTGGCTCTCGGAAATAATCTCCACCTGCCAACGCTTGCGTTCGGCAAAGCGGGTATACATGCGAAACAGATCACCTGCGAATAAGGCGGCTTCGTCACCACCTGTGCCGGCCCGCACTTCCAGAAACACGTTGCGCTCATCGTTGGGGTCTTTAGGGAGTAACTGCAATTGCAGTTCGCTGTCGAGTTCGGCCAGCCTAGCCTCTCCCTGCTCTATTTCTGCAACGGCAAATTCTTTCATATCAGGGTCATCCGCCATTTCACGCGCAGCCTCGATATCTGACTGACAGGCTTGATAGGTATGGAAAAGATTGACCACCGGATCGATTTCGGCACGTTCACGGCTCAACTTACGGAACGTGTCCATGTCTTTGGTGGCTTCTTCGGTGCTCAGCAGTTGATCGACTTCAAGCAGACGCTCGCCCAGTTGGGCGAGTTTGGCGGAAATACTGGGATTCATTCGGCTTCTGATTATTCGTCTGTATGCAGATGATACAAACGATGGATGACATCAAGAAATTTTTCGCGATCAGTGGCCTGAACCTGATTCAATGCATGCGTCGGGGCATGCAGGAATTTATTGGTCAGACCGTTGCTCATCGCTTCCAGCACTTTTTGCGGGTCGTTACCTTTAGCTAGCAGTTTCATCGCCTTTTCCATCTCATGACGGCGATTACGCTCTGCATGGTTTCGCAGCGCGCGTATGGTGGGCACCACTTGGCGGGAATCCATCCAATGCATGAAGTCCGATACGCTAGAGTCAATAATGACTTCTGCCTCTTTCACCGCACCTTGACGGGCGTCAGCGCCTTCTTTGACAACTTCGGCAATATCATCGACGGTATACATAAATACGTCCGCCAATTCCGCCACTTCAATTTCCACATCGCGGGGCACCGCAAGATCAACGATAAACATCGGGCGATGTTTACGCGCCTTGAGCGCACGCTCGACCATGCCTTTGCCCAGAATCGGCAATGGACTGCCGGTACAAGTCACAATAATGTCGTGATGACCCAACTGTTCCGGCAACTCATTAAGTGTGATCGGATGCCCGCCGATGCGACGGGTCAATGTCTCGGCACGTTCCAAAGTACGGTTTGCAACGGTGATGCGCTTGGGTGTACGAGCGGCGAAATGAACTGCATTCAGCTCGATCATCTCACCCGCGCCGATAAACAATACGTTCTGTTCTGATATATCCGGGAAGATGCGTTCAGCCATTTTCACCGCAGCAGCAGCCATGGAAACAAGGTTGGAGCCAATCTCGGTCTGGGTGCGAACATCCTTTGCAACCGAGAAAGTGCGCTGAAATAACTTATGCAGCAGGAATCCCAATGTGCCAGCCTCTTCGGCATGACGCACGGCCTGCTTCATCTGACCTAATATTTGTGGTTCGCCCAGCACCATCGAGTCAAGCCCGCTGGCTACGCGGAAAGAATGCTTGATCGCCTGCTCTGTGGGTAATAAATATAGGTAGGGCTCGATGTCCTTGCGGGGCATGTGATGATACTCGGCAAGCCAATCAACCGCATGGTCAGGTTTCTCAGCGTTGCAATACAACTCCATGCGGTTGCAAGTAGACAGTATCGCGGCCTCTTTGGCGCCGCCGTTTTCCACCAGATCGCGTAATGCGTTCTCCATTCCTTCAGGATTGAACGCGACCTGCTCACGCACTTCTAGCGGAGCGGTCTGGTGATTAATTCCAAAAGTGTACAGTTGCATTATTTAGGTATATCGAACAGTGTTCAAAAAGTCGGTCGGGATTATAGTCTGAACCGCGGCACAACACCATCCGGCGTGATAAACGTCCCGCCCGCTTATCCCCTAGCCCAAGTCAGGTATAAGATAGGTGAAAACGTATTGAGTTCACAAATTAGTCTCTGCTACCCGGTACTATCAAGCCAATGCTGCGGTTCCAACCCGCTTTCAAGAAATAATTGCTTTGCAATTTTCAACATTTCCTGGCTACCCACCGCATAAACATCATAACGATTCAGGTCTGAATAAGTTTTGACGATTCCGGCCAAAACACCCTCTATGTCGGCAGTATGCCCATGTGGTGAGTAATTAAAGTTATCCAGCGCATCTGTCCAAGCTCTGCAAAGATTGTCCTGATAATGTCCCGATTCATCCGCCAGCCAATGCAGATCGAGAGACTCAGCGTTATCCAATGACATCGCATGCTGTATCAGGCTTTTGATTGGCGAAAACCCCGTACCCAACGCCACGAAGATGATGGGCCGCTCTGATTCATCATCCAGTACCAGCTCACCATATGGGCCCTGCAAATCGACGTCATTATTCTTTTTTAAGCTGCCAAACAGCAGTTCTGCGAAAGCATCGTCTGGATTGCGCTTTATCTGCATCTCGATATGTCGCTCCTCACACGGGCAACTGGCAATGGCGTATTGGCCACTTTCACCGCATGCAGACAGCCTGACCGACTGCCCTGCCAAAAAGCGCAATCGTTGGCTGCGCGGCGCCATCAGATGCAGTGCAGCCACATCTGAGTTGAACACCTCTACCGACTGAACTTTGGCCGTCAGTTGCTGCTCTTGAATATCACTAACCCCGGCCACGCTTGCCTCAATCACGACATCGTTCACCGCAACACATGAACACAACAGGATCACACCCGCATCCTTTTCGGCTTGGCTTAATACGTAATCATGCGCACGAACCTTCTGCACCTCGCCAGAAACCAGCCGCGCCTTGCAATCGCCGCAATTTCCATTGCTGCACCCGTATTCCAGCGACACACCCGCACGTAACGCAGCGTCAAGAAGCGTATCGTTACCCTCGACAAAAAACTCGTGTCCACTGGGTTGGATCGTGACATTTGCTGACATGATTTTGAGCATCCTTTCCTGAGCGATGAGCGCCTGAACTTTGGCTTCATCTGGTGGCACTTCTTCCAGATGGCGAACAATAAACGAGCGCACCATATGCAATGCATGCTTAGTCTCTTCGCTCTGGCCTTCCTCGATCTCGTCGATCTTCTCATCCAGCCATGACAATACATTGCTGTAATGCATCACAAGCGCTTTCACTGAGGCATATTCATTTCCCAGTTCGATCAATCGCGCTGCAAGCACTTCCTTATCTGGCAATGCGCGTTCAAATACACGCTTACCGAATGCCTTTTCTTTGATCTCAGTGACACGCTTGAGTTCTGCGTCATCCTCCCACTTAACATCCGGAAAAGCGCGCAACAACTCCTCCAGCTTGACCATGCCGTCAAATGTATCAAGCACACCGTCACGAATCATTACTTGTAATGCATGGCGTGATATCCCAACCAATTTCGTGACGCGTGAAAGAGGGATAAAGTGACTCATGGCTTATCTTAGACCTACTCAACTTTTTCGCGCAAGCTTTCAACATCGCCCTCACCTTCTGCTAAAGTCAACGCATGGGAAAAATGACTTTAGATCGCATTCTGCAATCGCAGGGATTCGGCACTCGAAAATGGTGCAGTGGATTGGTCGCCGACGGCGAAGTGAGCATCGCAGGTGAGTCGGTAACCGACAACCGCGCCACTTACGAGCCTGAAGGGCTGGAATTCACCATCTATGGCGAAGTGTGGACTTACCACAAGCATGTCTATCTCGCGCTGAACAAACCTGCTAACTACGAATGTTCGCGCAAGGCCAGCCACCATCATGGCGTACTCACCCTGTTGCCCGAGCAATTCAAGTTGCGCGATGTGCAGCCAGTGGGGCGACTCGACCACGACACCACCGGCCTATTGTTGATGTCCGACGACGGGTCGTTCATTCACCGCCAGTCTTCCCCCAAACACCATGTCCCCAAAGTCTATGTCGCCACAACTCATGGTTCGGTCACGCCGGAACTGGTCGCGCAACTTCTATCCGGGGTAAAACTTCATGATGAACCCGCGCCGCTGGCGGCGGTGACTTGCCGTATGATCAATAGTCATCTGATCGAGATCGTACTTGAGCAGGGTAAATATCATCAGGTCAAACGCATGTTGGCTGCGGCTGGCAATCACTGTGTCGCGCTGCATCGCGAGCAGATCGGCGGATTAAAGCTGGATGCACTAAAACTCGCCGAAGGGGAATGGTGTTATCTGGATGCGGCGAAGTTGGCGCTCTTAGTGTGACAAAGATGAGATGGAGGAGCGCAGGCCTCTGAAGGCACACAAAGCCAGCCGCGCACCACGCGACCCTGATGCAGGTCGCGTAGTAAATTTATGCGCTATATTCAACGTCGCACCGGCAAATATTCCAGCCACATCAATCCCCAGCGGTGCATTCCTAAGCCGAGCAGAATAAATGCAGTACCGAACCAAACTTCAGGCAACACTTCCTCCTGATTCAGACCGTGACCGAGTAGTAAGGCGATCACCGGGGTAATCAAAGTAATCAAGGCAATGCGGCCTGCTTCCATGTGCTTAATCATGTAGAAATAGAACATGAATCCCAGCACCGACCCGAAGGTAGCCAGATACAAAATCGCGGCGATTGCACGCTTGCTCTCTGCGCTATTAGATATGACAGGTAGATTTCCGTCACTGAACCACCAGACGATATAAAACAGCGGCAATGCAACTAACAGCGTGCCCAATGTAGTCGCCAGTGGTGGACTGTCATCACCGATCTGCTTCATCCACACCATACCCAGCGATTGCGAAGTCACCGCAGCGAGCAATGCGGCCAGTCCAAGCAGCGCACCTTCGCCCAGTCCGAGTCCGCCCTGGAACACCAGTACCAGACCGGTAATGCCGAGCAGCATGCCAATCAACTTATGCGTTGTTATCGCTTCCTCTTTGAGCCACAGCATCGCGGCAAAGCTGGTAATTAACGGTGACAATCCATACATCACCGAGATCATCCCCGAGCTGACATGTTGCGCTGACCAGTAGGTCAGTGTCATCGCGCCGAATATGCTCAACCCACCCGCCAGATAACTGAGGCACGCCCTACGGTGCACCGGAAAACGGATGCGCAATACGGCCAGCACCAGCGCGCACACCAGCACACTGATCGCCATACGCGAGAGCACAGAAAAACTCGATCCTATCTCGACCGTACTCCACTTGATCGCAAGCGGTGTGGTGGACCAGATCATAATGACCGAAAGAAAAGCAGCAGGAAGCGACATAACACTCTCCGAATCAAACTCCATAAAATCAAAAAGGCCACAGTTGGAAGCTGTGGCCTGGGGGGTGCTACTTAAATCAATATTTCTTGATCGTTATCTCTCCAGACCACTCCTCGCTCCCACCTTGAACGCGCACAGCCACACCACTCGTAGGTGTGTGGTAGCGAGGTGTCGGACTTCGTTGAATGTGTTCGGAGACTTCATGAATTTATTATCGGGTAGTTATTCTCTTTCGTCAAACCACATAATGCTTTACGCACTAACTAGCTGCACAGAGTAAAATCCGCACTCACATAATTAACCATTCCCCTTTGGGTGCCTCTAAAAATTCAGAGTTCGCCCAAATGCAAGGCGCGGGAAAAATTTCGTAGCGGCGCATATGGATGATATGCAAGCGAGAAATATTTTCCGCAACGTAGCAGTTGGGATGAAATCTGGATTTTTAGAGGTACGCAATGGCTATACAGTGGTTCCCCGGTCATATGACCTCAGCACGGCGCAAAGCTGGCGAAACAATGGAGTTTACCGACGTTGTCGTCGAGGTGCTGGATGCCCGTGCGCCAGAGGCGAGTTGCAATCCGATGATTCGTGAATTACGCGAGCATCGCCGGCGGCCTTGCCTGAAAATATTGAATAAAATTGATCTTGCCGATCCTGTAGTCACGCAGGCATGGCTGGATTATTACAATAAGCAAGATGATGTCAAAGCAGTGGCACTGTGCTGCAAAAGCGCCAGCGATGCAGCACGTGTGCCCAAATTGTGCCAGCCGCTTGCACCTCACCGCAACACCACCCACAAACCGTTGCGCATGATGATTATGGGCATTCCTAATGTCGGCAAATCGACGCTGATGAATATGCTCTTGAAACGTAAAGTTGCCAATGTCGGCGACGAACCTGCGGTGACCAAGTCTCAGCAAAATCACAAGATCAACGACAGAATGACGCTGACTGACTCCCCCGGACTGATGTGGCCGAAAATCGAGCATGAGGAAGACGGCTATATGCTGGCTGCCATCCATGCGATCGGACGTAATGCCGTGTTCGACGATGAGATCGCGACTTTTCTCGCATCGCGCTTGCTTGAGGATTACCCGGAACAGTTAGCCGAACGTTACAAGCTCACCTTGGCAGGTATGGATGACGTCGGCGTACTTGAGGCCATCGCGAAAAAACGGGGTTGTTTGCTCAAAGGTCGTGGTGGTGAGCTTGATCTGGATAAGGCTGCGATGATTTTGCTGACGGAATTCCGTAGCGGCAAGCTTGGTCGCATCAGTCTGGAATCACCCGATTCCAGAGCAAAGCTGCTAGATATGAAGCAGCAACAAGCAATGGATGAAGATAATGCATCGTCCTGATGGAACCTCTAATCAATCAATCGGTCTTTACCTGAGTAAGGCCTTGTATGCCCGCATAGACCCTATTAACGGTATTGCCTCACTTCGTAAGTAGGCCTCATCGTGATAAGGTTCACGCACAAGAATCACCTATCAGAACAATTCGCCCTGCATATATCTCTGTTATTTAGCTGGGCGCATCAGAAAGGAAACACCATGAAAAATCTATCTAAGTACATAACTGGCTTCGCTGCTCTATCATTGGCTGCAACTTTCGCATTTGCTGCTGGTGAGGAATGCGACTCCAAAAAACACAATCAAGCATCGAGTTCAAAAGGCTCTATGTTCAATAGTGCGGATACCGACAAGAACGGCTCGATCTCGAAGTCTGAATTCGATGCTTACTATGCCAAGCATAACAATCAGCATTTCACCAAGATGGATGCCAACAAGGATGGCGAGCTGACACAAAATGAAATGCATCAAGGCCATAAAGCTCCGGCTGGTGCTACCACTGGCACGACCCATCTTGATCGTCGCTTTAAAGCTGCCGATGCCAATAGTGACGGCGGACTGAATACGACTGAGGCTAAGCACATGCCGATGCTGACCCAGTATTTCAAACAGGTGGACGCTGACAATAACGGCAAGGTAACGCGCCAGGAATATTTAGATGCGATGCCATTACTGCATAGTGGAAAATCCATGTCTGGCGGTAAAGTCCAGTCACTGTAGCAACATACTGTTATCAATAAAAAGGCCAGCATCTAGCTGGCCTTTTTATTTGTCACCGCATTCTAGTCGCTAAAATTTTAACTTCATATTATCGAGTAACTTGTCGGTGCCCTGCTTGAGCTTCTGCTGCTGCGCACCCACCAGCGCCTGTTTACGATCATCGAGCTTTTTACGGGCTGCATCCAACTGCTGACGCACCTTATCAATTTGCGCCTGACTGGATGTCAGCTTAGTGTTTAATCCAGACCCTACTTCGCCCTGACGGGCGAACAGACGTTTGCGCTGTTCGGCTATGCGTTTATTCACCATGCCCTCGATACGCGCATGAGCGGCATCTATTTTCTCTTTGAGGTAACGACTCATCCCGCGCTCCAGCGCACTCGCCAGATTGGTGGCAAGCTGCCAATCAAGCTTGGACCAAGTACCGCTAACTTGCGCATCAAGATTGACTGAATCAAGCCCCTCGATTGAATTGTTGATCATCTCCAACACCACACCGGATTGCGCCTTGGTATCAATTGCAACTTCGGTAAACATGTTGTTCAGGCTCACATCGACATTTTCCTCGCGAAGTTCGGCGGTAAATTTCGCCGCTCCCAGCGCCTTTGAAAAGGCCAGTTCGATATTCGGACTATTGACCAGTGAGCGACCTGCAACGCCATACTTGCCTATCTCCATCGTCAAGCGCTCTACTGGCTTATCAGTCGTATGATCGACGACCAATTCGGCCTTGATATCTGAAATATCCTGCTGTGGAATATTGCCCGTGATCGTGGCCACCATCGGACGCCCCACCATGCTTTGATTGGTACTCACGTCTAGAATCTGACCTGATATCCCACCTGCAACACTTGAAGTGATCAGCGCCTTACGCAGCCAGAAATCAGGATAGCCATTCGTTCGCTCAAATGCATAGTCACGACCCTTGCTTCGCTCATGCACAACGATCGCCTCTTTTTCGCTCTTCGCAGGCATATAACTACGCGCTTGATCCATATACCCGCGAGCTTCCTGAACCTTTTTCAACACATCCATACCGAACAACGCACGGGACAGGGTGCTGGTATCCAACGACGGCAAACGCATCCTCGTTTGCAGGTCACGAATATCTTCTTTCACGATTTCATCCAGACCGGATATCGATCCTTTGAGCGATGACAATTCGTCAGTCAATGCTTTGCCCGTTTCACTGACCGATTTGGTCTTGGCATCAAAGTCACTGCGTATCGACCCCAGTTCTTTCAATGATGCCTGAACCTGCATGGCGTCTTTTAGATTATCCAGATTCACCCCTGCGAGACGGCGTTGCAAAGCTGAGAAATCTTCACCTGTCGGCATCGCCGCCAAGCGGGATTCCCATTGTGATTCCTTATCGTCCAATGCCTTTTGCATCTCAGCAATATGAGAGCTACTCTTAAGATCACCCCCCATTGAAGCAAGTTGCTCTTTAGGGTCAGCCCCGGCAGCAATCGCGGCAAGATCGCCCAGCACGTTCCCTGAGAACTCGCCCTGCATCAATGCCAGTGCCTGATCGCTGAAACCTTCACCCTCCTTGCCAGGCTTGACAGGCAATACCCGTCCCGGCTTGCTGCGCTGTGTATTGATATCCACATCAACGATGGAGGCTTCGTTGATCACCACCTTGCCGCGTAGCAATGCATCCCAAAGCATCCGAAAGTTGATCGCGCCGATCTGTACTCGATTTCGATCCGGCGACTCGGGATTTGTCATTTCTATATCGCCGAGCACGACTGAAGCATCCCATACGCTGGTGTCAAATTTGCCGATATTCACCTCGGCACCATTTGCCTGTGTCGCCGCATATTCAAGACCACGGCGTAAGTGCGAATCCAGAAAGAGCATGGAATAGAGCACGATTAAACCGATCACGATCACCAGTGGAACGATTGCTTCAAAACGAATCGGGCCTTTGTTTTTTTTCACTTTAGCTGTTTCCGCCACAACGTTACCCCTGGAATTTTTCATAAGTTGAATACATCTTAAAAAATACCGTCCCTGTCCATAACTTCCATACACGGCTACTCCTGAAACGCTGAACAATCTGCACCCGATAGCTCAGTATCAATCGTTTACTGGCAAAGAATACGAATGGTGCCAAGGCTAAGCTCGTCACACCCGCCCCCATCGTAATGCTGTTATTAAAATGCGTTAGGGGGATCAACGGCATGTTATACATAGCAGCAAACACAGACCTCATTGATTCCGCCTCAAGAATGGCTGACCCTACCGAGCTGAATACCGGGTCGAACAGCCATGCAATCAAAGCAAAGAAAACGGCTGATACAAGAGCAGCGCCTATCTGAATTCGAAACATGAAGATACAGATAAAAACAAGCAGCACCTGCAAGGAAATCAGCGGGGCAAAGCCAAGTATCAAGCCACAAGCGATGCCTGCGGCGATTTGGTTGGATCCGGTATCTGAATTCAGCAAGTTGATAAACGTCATCAGTTGCTTCAATAAAATTGTCATGGAATATGCTTTCTTAAATTCAGGCTGTGCGTCTCTTCGCCTTTACAATCGTTTCCCTACTCGGGAGGATTGTAGACGTAGCCATAGTGATGGGCAAATCCACTTTTGAAGTCACCCTTGAAGCACCTGAATAGCGGGCTCAGGTTAATAAAGGAACCATGCTCATTTAGTCAGGTACCAGCAAATCCCGCACTGATATTGTGTACAATCCCAAAAATAATCCAGTTGATTCCAATTGTTGGCGTAAATGGATCAATATTTTCAGAAATACGAGGCATATAAATGGCACAGCTTTCAATAGCACGTATCTTATTGATGTCGGCAGCGATATTCGCGCTGACCAGTTGCGGGGATGAAGAAGCTGCAAAACCAAAAGCGAAACCCGCTGCATCCAAACCTGCCAATGCCAAATTAAATGTGGGTGGCTCGGTCTCCGGCCAATCTGGAAAGGGCTTGGTGCTTCAGGTCAACAAAGCGAATGATCTTCCTATCAGCGCTGACGGAAAATTCAAATTCAAAAAAACTTTCGCCAAAGGTAGCGCCTATACGGTCACGGTTAAATCCACTCCCGCCAAGCAGAGCTGCACAGTCAATCAGGGCAGTGGCAAATTCGCAGCTACCAATGTTAAAAATGTTGTCGTCACCTGCAAGACCAACAACATTGCCGTCGGAGGAAAAGTATCGGGACTCTCCGGCAGAGGGTTAGGCCTGCAACTCAATGGAACATATGATATTGCGATTAATGAAAACGGTGATTTCGTTTTCCCAGATGTACTTCTAGCCGACGACAGCGACTATCGGGTTGCGATCAAGACCATGCCCGTCAAGCAGCTGTGTTCGATCAAACCAATCAGCTCAGCTCAAAAGAAGGACGTACTCAACATCATCGAAGTAACCTGCCTGAAAAAATAGCCGCCATTAAGTGGCGACAAGAGGCGGTGAAATCATTCCACCGCTTCCTCCCTATTCAGCCGTGCCTGAAAAAGTATTTTTCACCAGTGGCGCGGCATCCACCTGAGTGACATGGCATTGATTGCAGTTATATCGCGCACCAATTAATTGATCGGTAACCTTATCCGGTTTATTGCGCAGATCAGTGTAATGACTTTTCGGGATAGGGGTCGCCTCATCCGATTCACGCGTTACGCCCCATTGGTCAGGTTGATCGTGACATGAGATACACATATTACTGTCCGCAGAAAGCGGCAGAAAATCACTGACATCGTGCGGAACCTGTGGTGGCGCATTCAGATAGGCACGTGGCAACACCTTGTTCTGCCCCGGAAATTCCGCCTTGTTCACATAGACCTTCTGCGTCGGCACTTCAAACACACTGCTCTTACTTAAACCCATGCTATCGGCAGTGATCGGCTGCTCTGCCATCGCCAAGGATGGCAATACAACCATCAGGCTGGCTACTAGTTTATAGGGGATCATTGGATTCTCCTGATAGGTTGAAGGTCACACCTGATAAATCTTAACAGCGCACTTCTTGAAATCTGTTTGCTTGGAAATCGGACAGGTCGCATCAAGCGTCACTTTATTGATGAATACTGCCTCGTCAAACCAAGGTACGAATACCAGTCCTTTTGGCGGACGGTTGCGTGAGTTCGTTTCCACCACGGCTTTAACTTTGCCGCGCCTTGATTCGATCCATGCAGTGTCTGCCTGCTTTAGACCTCGTGACTTAGCATCCGCTGGATGCATGTATATCAATGCTGAAGGCACTGCAAAGTGCAGTTCACGCACTCGCCGTGTCATCGTGCCGGAATGCCAATGCTCCAGCACACGCCCGGTACTGAGCCAAAGGTCATATTGTTCATCCGGCACTTCCACCGGCGCAGCATAAGGCCGGAAAAATATCTTGGCCTTTCCGGGAATACCGGTCTTGGCTTTATCAGTGATGCCATCCAGATTTCCGCTTGGCAGCGACTTGCCCGCAGCACCGTAAAAATCAAAGCCGCTGCCTTTTTTGACATAGGGGTCGTATTCCTCATTGAAGCGCCAATGCGTTTCTTTGCCATTGACCACCGGCCACTTCAGACCGCGCACATCATCACGGAAATACATATCAAACGGAGCCAGATCATGAGCGTGCCCCCGTCCGAATTGTGCGTACTCCTCGAACAGCGCTTTCTCCGGGAACCAGTTGTCTCCCAGTAATTCAGCCGTATGATTTTCATGATCGTTGGCAATCGTATCAGGCCACGCAAAATTTTTGTTTTCTGAGGTTGCGAATAGCGCCTCGTACAACGTCTCATCAGGTGATCGACCTGACCCAGTCAAAACATCCGGCAGTTTTCCGTCCTCAAAATTTGCATCCTTAAGACCGGGAATGTTTTTCTGACCCCAGACTTCGCCTAACTTGAAGCGCTTCGAAAATTCCATGATCTGCCAGATATCGCTACGCGCCTGCCCGGGTGGGGGCACTTGTTCACGCCAAAGCTGGGTTCTGCGTTCCGCATTCCCATAAGCACCCCATTTTTCGTAGATCATCGCAGAGGGCAAGACCAAGTCAGCCACCTTGGTGGAGATGCCCGGATACCCATCTGACACGATGATGAAGTTATCTTTTTCGCGCGCCGCCTTGATCCAGTGATTAGCATTCGCGGTATTCTGAAACGGGTTGCAGACCTGTATCCAAGCCCATTTGATCTGATCATCTTCAAGATCACGCATCAGCTTTGTGTAATGGCTGCCCACTTTGGGGTTTAACGTCTTCTCGGGCAGATTCCAGATATCTTCAGCGATGGCACGATGCTTCGGATTTTTGACCACCATGTCGGCTGGCAGCCGATGTGCAAACACACCCACCTCACGTGCCGTGCCGCAAGCGGAAGGCTGACCCGTCAGTGAAAAAGCACCGTTGCCCGGCGTCGCCTGTTTCCCTAGCAGCAGGTGCAGCATGTAAGCTTGCTCGTTGACCCAAGTGCCTCTCTGATGCTGGTTAAAACCCATCGTCCAGAAACTCACCACCTTGCGATTTTTTTCGATATACAGCTCAGCTAGTTGCTGGAGCTTTTTCTTGAAGTCCGCAATCGACTCATCTGGATCACCCTTAGCCAGTTCGGCCACGAAATCCAATGTATAAGGTTCGATACCTTTCTTGAAATTCTCGAAATCGATCAACCAATGTTTGCCTGCACTGGCACGGCTATTCTGTTCAACCGTGCTGCCCGACGGCTTGCCCTGCGCGATAGCCTCGTCACTGTCGAGTTGCATGGATAGCTCTTTGCCGTTGGTATCTTTTTCGGCGGGATAGTCGAACTCATCCGACCCACGCATGCCATATCCGATATCCGTCGGCCCTGTTGCAAACACGCAATGTTTGTTCACAAAATCCCAGTTCACCGCATCGCGCTTCACGATCTCGCGTGCAAGATAATTCATAATCGCAAGATCAGTCTGTGGCTTGAACACGATTTCCACGTCAGCGATATTCGATGACATGTTGCTTGCCGTTGTCAGGTTAACCACCTTCACGTTCGGATCTTTCATCCGACGATCGGTGACACGCATCCACAGGACAGGATGCATCTCTGCCATGTTTGCCCCCCACAACACCATGCTGTCGGTGTGCTCGATATCGTCGTAATTTCCAGCAGGCTCATCTATCCCGAACACCTGCATGAATCCTGCCACGGCAGATGCCATGCAATGACGAGCGTTAGGATCGATGTTGTTGCTGCGAAAGCCCGCTTTAAATAATTTGACCGCCGCATATCCTTCCTGAACGGTCTGTTGACCAGAGCCAAAGAATCCCACCCCCGTCGGCCCCATTTCTTGATAGTGGCGCTTGAATTGATGTTCCATCTCATCAAACGCACGCTCCCATGAGACCGGAACAAAATCGCCATGTTTATCGAACTTTCCGTTCTTCATGCGCAATAAGGGCTGTGTAAGTCTGTCCTTACCATAGAGTATCTTGCCGTTGAAATAGCCCTTGATACAGTTCAGCCCCCTATTCACTGGTGCATCAACATCAGCTTTGGTGGCGACGATCTTTCCATCCTTGGTCGCAACTTGAATACCACAGCCTACACCGCAAAATCGACACACACTTCGGTCCCAGCGCCAGCCGGTTTCAGCACTCTGTACCGCAGCGTTGGCAACTTCAGATATTGGTAGGACACCGGTTGCTGCTGCAGTGGAAATGGCAGCACTTTGTTTGAGAAAATCACGACGGGATACAGACATTTCAGCCTCTCTACTTGATGAATCGTTTAACCACAAACACTTTACTCCTGTCGCTTACCTTAGCCAAATCAATTCCTACGAAACTGCTTATATATGGCATGCTAAACCTATTGCTTACAAAGAATTGCGCCTCCCTCATTGAGAAAACAAAACGGCGGCAAGAGAAATTCTCTGCCGCCGCATTGATGAATCAATTTTGAACTATTTTTTCAGTTCAGTGCTTACCATCACTCACTATTTGCCCTTGCGTACCGTGATATGCCACACACCATTCTTTTCGACTGTTGAAATATACTCGTGACCGCCTCTCTTCACCCATTCTGGAATATCTTTTGCTGATCCAATATCAGTTGAAAGCACCTCAATTTCATCGCCGATTTCTGAAGACTTCAATGCCTTAATGAGTTCCATCAGTGGTCCCGGACAAAAGCTTCCACGCCCATCAACAATCTTTTTCTCAGCCATTTCCATTCTCTTCTATTCTCAAAAAGTCCACACTTGCCCGCCACGGGCCTCGTTCAAAAACTTAGCCAGCCCGCTCGACTCGCCCACATAACTTTCAAGCTGCTGTTGCTCAACACCTAACACACCCATTGCCATGGCGCAGGGGTAAATCTTCATATCGCCCAACTCTACCCCTTGCTCGAACAGCATTCTAAAATCAGGCACCTTTTTCTCACCCGTCAATTCGCGCATCAATTCGCCCATCTCACCTTCAGCAGGCACAAGCGTGTTGCTACCTTTAATAAAAGGAGACAGCGCATTCATCGCAAGAAATACCAGCACCTCATGACCGCTCACAGCAGCCACCGACGCCACCATTGCAGCCATCTGTATGCGTTCGAGCGATCCCGATACAATAACAACACAGGTTTTGTCAGCAGACATTTGGCATCTCCGAATTTAACCTTTGGGCGCAAGAACGGTTTCGTTCATATTTTTTGAATCAGACAACAATCCACTCGAGCAGAGTCACTCTCACATTTACCCCGAATTTGATTGCTGAGTGCTACAAGGTAGAAAGGTAGGTTGCCACAGCATCGATGTCTTCAAGCGTCATGAATCCGGTTATCACTCCCATCATGCCACCGGGATCATTGGAGCGGGTACGCTTCGCGAAATCTTTCAACTGCTTGACGATGTAATCCTTATGCTGACCACCGATAACAGGCGCTTCTGATCTGCCAGGCGCGAGGCCTTTCCCTTTCTTGCCGTGACAACCGTTGCAAGCATTACCGCCATCCCTGAATATCAACTTACCTCTCTTATATGCCGCACGCCCCGCCTTGTCTAACCCGCGCCTGGTTCCTTTCATCTGCTTTTGACTGGCGAAATATGCGGCAATATCCAGAATATCCTGATCACTTCCTGCAGACTGTGACATAGCAGACATCATCGGGTCTTTCCTATCACCGGATTTGAATTGATGGATTTGCTTTTGGATGTAACTGGCAAATTGGCCGGCAAGCTTGGGATAACTGGAATCGGCACTGATACCGTTTTCACCATGACAACTCTGGCAAATGGCGGACTTCTCCTTGCCCGCAACTGGATCACCCGGCCCCATCCTTTGCTTAATTTCTGCAGGAGTGGCAGCAGCGGCCACTGCTGAGGTCGCAAACAACCCCGAGATTGCAAACAAAAACGCGACCAAACTGATGAAACCGTTGACTCGAATACTGAACATACCTCTCCCTCGCTCTTCAAGAACAGAGCAACACGAAATTCGAAGGGGAATACTACCGGATAATCACCTGATGCCCAACAAATTTTCTTGAACAATCAGAGGTGTGGATAAACAATCAACCCGCCACTATTGCCAACTAGGCATGCATGGCGTTCAACTGTTTGGCAATAATGTCATGATTCAACCATAGCACCGGTGCCGCCGGATTAGATGTCTCGTGGAACATCAGCGGGCCGGTTCCTTCAAGCACCAAGGCACTCAGGATATCTGTTACCAGCGCTTTCCGATCTTTGTGCATCTGTGTAATTTCGTCAGAGGTGCCTATCATCAGATCAGCCAGCTCTACGCTGTTATCCATAGGCCACGCTTCAAAATCACGATAGCTCAGCGACACGCCACTCAAATTGTAGTCCTCTATCTGCTGTAACAGGCTCGCGATAGTGTGACCCTCTTGCAGCAGCTCGTCACATGCTTGCCACTGACTGTCTGCCCATGCTCCTCCAGCCTCTTTTTTCAATGCCTTGAGTAACGGGAAGAGTGATAACTCTACACCAACAAAAATATCGGAGGAGTTCGTGCGAATCTCGGGGCAGTTATAGACAGTTGCCTTGACTCCTTTTTCCCAAGCGGCTACGGCAATACTCTCAAGGCGCATCTTGGCTTTGCCTTGGGTATAGTTGGAATAGGTCTGCCAGATGTACTCTCCCCCGACCAGAATCTCGGTACCGTGATAGCCGTAAGCTGAATAACGAACCTGCCCGCCTGTTTTCTCCAATCGCTCACGAATCGCAGCGCTGCCATCAATCAGGTGCTGGAAGGTGTTTGCAGTCACCTCATCAAAATTCATCAGAATCAGTTTACCCAAATCACTGTCCAGCAACGCCCGTGAAGACATGAAGCGATCACCACGACCTTTATAGATACGGTTCGCAATCGCGAGAAACACTTTCACCTTGGGAATGCCACCCGCCATCGTGTGCGCAAAATAGGCATTACTACCATCGGGGATCATGCCATCCAGTTCAACCATGACCTCGGCGACCGAATCCTTGAAGCGTTTCACACCGATTTCGCGACATTTCTCGATATGTGCAAAATCCAGCTTGTCGTCCTGCCAACCTTTAAGCGTCATGCCGGACAGCAAATCGGTAGGTGTCGGCTCCCCCTCAGGTGCGTCCAGATGAAACCCTGCCATCAACGGCACATTGATGATGCGACCACCCAGATTGGCTTCTGCCACTGCATGCTCTTCTTCTGTCAGCGCACGTAGCGCGTTGTTTTCATCACGACGACCAACTGTGACACCAATGATAGTCATGCCCGCATTGCGTGCCTCGTTGATCAGACCGTTGGCATAACCTCTACCAAACAGCTCTCCGAACAGAACGAATACATCTCCCTTTCGAAAGATATTCGTTTGCGGAAT
>ERZ1048872.1550-NODE-1550-length-18660-cov-11.324859_pt1 | contig 18660 bp, 17 predicted proteins | sample MGYA00383100_ERZ1048872 | MGnify/ENA primary metagenome ERZ1048872 (study PRJEB29581, sample SAMEA5548370) | metagenome | biome: marine; feature: coastal; material: water | depth 50 m | study: Short-term variability in the microbial, nano- and picoplankton...
TTCACGCGGTAAGCATTGAAGGCGGTGATGTGCTGGCCAGAGGATTTGGTCCAGCAGGGCCTGCGCCGTATTGTGGGGGCTATCTTGCCGCAGGCGTCATTGTCGAGATTGGCGATGCCGTGACCGACAGGTTTGTTGGCCAAAGGGTGACAACCGCAGACAACGGCGGTTCGCATGCCAGCCTGAGATCGGTGAACTCGCGATCGGCATGGCCGATACCAGATGATATGCCCTATGACGTCGGCGCTTGTATTCCTATTCCCTTCGGCACTGCTGACGATTCGTTATTTGAGTTTGGCAAACTACAAGCCGGAGAGACCGTGCTCATTCATGCAGGCGCGAGTGGTACCGGTCTTGCCGGTATTCAGCTGGCAAAACGCGCGGGCGCAACGGTTATTGCAACCGCGTCTTCTGCGTCACGACTTGAACAACTTAAAGATTATGGTCTTGATCACGGTATTAATTATACAGAAGTCGATTTCGAACAGGCCGCGCGCGAATTAACAGGAGGTAAAGGACCGGAGCTAATTGTCGACTCCGTTGGCGGCAAGAATCTAGAAAAAAGTCTGAGCTGTGCTGCTTACCGCGGGCGCATTGTGGCGATGGGTGGTGTCGGGCGAGACACCTATCAACCCAACTTTCAAAAAATGGCAGGTCAAAATAAAACCTACGTTAGTTACTTTCAAGGCGCAGAACTTGCCTTGAATGGCGTCAGGGCAAGGGCAAACGTACAACGCCTTATCGAGGAAGTTGGAAACGGAGAACTGAAGGTCGTCATCGACAGCCACTACCACCTTTCAGAAGCAGCGGCTGCCCACGCCCATATCGAATCAAGACAAGCCTTCGGTCGAGTTGTATTAACGACGGACCAGACCTAAATACCTGTCACGTGAATTCGGAAGTGCAGGTTCCTACCCACGCCAGGAATGCGCGTGCCAAGGGCAACATCGGAGTTACTCACTCGATTGTATCCCGTTAAGTGGTTCGCATAGTTTTTGTCGAGCACATTTTCAAGGCCTGCTGATAGCGTCACCCGCGGGCTCACTCTCAAGGTGCCATAAAAATTGAGGAGACCATGTCCGCCGGTTTCTGCCTCGCTATTTGTGTCAGACACATGATGCTGCCTGCTTATTAGCACTGTTTCTGCCGTCGCTGACCACGCAGCCTGATCATAGACGAGAGACATTGAAACCTTGTCCGGCGATACGCGATAAAGATTGTCATCTATGTCGCGACGCTCCCCTCGCACAATTGATACAACACCTTCAACGCGCCAATCTTCGTTAAAGCGATAGCCATAATCCGTATCAAAACCGTATATTCTCGCATCAACATTCGCGAACTTGAGCGGCGTAGTATCGCCATTCGCAGAGGAAACCATCTCCACCGGGTGATCGATGACACTCGGCGTATCGTCGAAAGGTACGCCCTGTATGTAGTCATTAATCTGCTGAAAATAGAACGTAGGTCTTAACCAGACCCTATTGCCTTCATAGTCTAGGCCTGCCTCCAGAACATTTAGCGTCTCCGGCTTGATGCCGCGCTCGCCTACATAGGTGTTCCCGTCAGCCAGGCCAGCACTCGCTGGCGTTGGTAACCAGGCATACCGTTCAAGAAACCCGGGCGCTCGATTCTTTCTTGCAAGAGTAAATCGCCATGTCAGTGATTCCTGCTTTTTCCAGAATCGAGCCACCAGATCTACAGTTTTATCGTCCCAGTTTCGATTTGTGGCATTGTACGCGTTCGCCAAATTCTGAGCCATGCCAGGAAAAGCACTGCCAAAAGCAGCATCTGCGCTGCTTGAATCATGACTATCAAATCGGGCACCAAGGGAATAATGCCAAGATGTAACCATGTTCTGCACATTGGCATAGAGACCGGTTCGACCGACATTAATATTGGGCAAACTGTTGATAAAAAAACTTGTGTTTCTTGGATTAGAAATCGTCACGTCCATGTCGGCGCCACTATGGTCAACACCGATCTCAACCGAAGCGGCGGCAACGTCAAACAGCAGCGAAAATGCAAGGCTATTCGTTTTAGCTGACGCTTGCGTTTCTCGATAGCGCATCATAGAAGCTGGCGCACCTCTAAACGCATAATTATTCATTTCGTGATAAACGTCTGTATAACCAAAATCTAACTTAAGAAAAACATCGCCGATAGTGCGCACATAGTTAGCAGTGAAAAAGTTGGAATCTATTAGACTGATATCCATCGCAAAAGGTGCGTTTCCTGTAGGGTCAGTCTCATGACGACGAGCCGATAGCGTTAGCTCGCTGAGATCTGTTTTATAGCCGCCTGTCAAACCATAAACCCGTCGGTGATGGAAAGTGTTGGCTATTTCACCTTCAGAGAATCGTTGGTCAGAGCCATCTTCGATTGAAAACAGACCGGACAACTTAAAACTTTCATTGGCGATACCTACAATACCACCCGCGGCATAGCTCTCATCGGCGCTTCTTCCGATAGCGGTCAGGTCGTACTGTGACTCATAGTTGCTAGTTGTGGCATAGTTTATATCCTTCAGATCGGCGTTAACCCCACCACTCAACGAAGGGCCGAAGGCCACCGGACTTGTGCCGCGATTGACAGTAATTGATTCGATTAGTGTCGGCGGCGCATAGCTCATTGGCGGATCCATTAAATTTGGACCGCCTGAATGGAAGCTTTGATTGTTAATCTTCGTGCTGACCCTACTGCCAAAAAGGCCGCGATATTGCACTTGGCCGGAAAGCGTACCGTTATTGATTAACGCGGCACCTGGCAACCGCTCTACTAATGCTGCGCTGTCAGGAGCAATAAGCGATTCCGTTGCCGGTTGTATTAAATTATCTGGGTTTTTCTCTCGGAGGCCGGTCACAACAATCACCTCTTCAAAAATTGAAGCGGAAGTCTCGGCCTGCGCCAAATTAAGTGGTATGCAATGCGCCATCACCATTGCGATGAAAATCACTGTGCCCTTCCACTGGGCACAGCTGGCTAACCTATAAGCTTTCATATTTATATCCGTCTTGCTGCACGCGCATCAGGGAGCACCCGCACGCGTCGTAAAATATAGAGAACTAGAGAACACCTACTTTTGTAGTCTCCAATCTTGCTAGTTCTGATTTTTTGAGCCGGTGTGCTACCGGGCTAGCTAACGAAGGGAGGACCCCTTGGCGGGCTTGACGGATGATCGGATAGGAAAGGGAGTAAGAATTTTGCGGGTGCGACTACCTCATCGATAGTCTGGGGTGCTGTGCTGTCGGGGCTGACCACGACGAGTAGCTGGTCTGAGGTGGCAAGATCAAAAGGACACATGCCATCACCTGAGACAGGGTAATGACTGCTTTCAGCAGCAAGTGCATTTTCGCTGCCATGCTTTCCATCAGGCAAACGGTCAGTACTCGCTAAATGAGGATCGGGATTGACGAGCGCCCCGGTGTTAAGATCATACAAAACCGTGCGCGGATTCGTCGCGGAGCAGATTGCCAGCTCAATAATTTTTGATTCACTGTCCCGCGCCAGCATCATGCCCGCCGGCACCAGCATAGGTACCACCAAAGATATGATGAAATAGCACTGTGCGAGGCTTAGCAATATATGCCTGGACCTGCTTGAAGACGTGTTTCGGGGACTATTCACATTAAATTACTACCGGGCTGGGGTGTGCTTGAACCAGACAGAGAAAACAGGTGTATACTAACATTCTGCAGTTCGGTTTGCTTGATTTACATCAATACCAGTGCGCGCCAAACTAGACTGTTAGATAGCATCCAATTCACTTGAAACTGTTCGCACCTTTGCAGCTCCAGCGATAACCGTTAGAATCGCTTGTCTTCGGAGGCATTAACGCTGCAACAATAAAACCATTCAATCACACGAATCGAAGCATCAGATTTTCTATGACTATTAGAGTACGCAGTACATTAAAAAAATTTCCCTTGATCGCATCGCTTGTTCTGCTGGGGCTTCTTAGCGCCTGCAGCGACAGTGACGATACCGAGACCGCGGACCCAGGACCCGCACCCACACCAGTCAACATCAGACCAACCGTGTCGGCTGGCTCCAACCAAACGGTCACAGGAGGTACTGTTGTCAGCCTTTCGGGCAGCGCGAGCGACTCCGACGGCACAATATCTAACACGCAATGGGTCCAGTCCACGGGTCCTGACGTGACGCTATTGGACGACGCGACACTACTTGCGAGCTTCACTGCCCCCGCCGTCACCGCAAATACCATTCTCTCTTTTTCCCTCGAAGCAAGAGACAATAATGGCGCTGCGACTAGCGACAACATCACGGTAACGATTGTGCCTAACGATAATAATAGAGTGCTACTTGGCCCTCTTATTGGCGCAGACGTGGTCGCGACACGGGTTGGCAACAGCACGGAAACGCTCGAGACGACGACAACTAGCACAACAAACGACCTAGAGACCGGCGGTAGCTTTTCTCTGACGCTTGATGGTCTTCCGGATGATGATTGGGTTTTAGTCACCGTCACTGGAGGTAGCGATATCGATGCAGATGACGACAATGTAATTGACGCATCACCCACGTTGAACACCGGTGAGATCAGAGCGTTGGGTAAAGCTTCCGATTGGCGAGCGGGAGGAACCAATGTCACGGCGCTGACCGAAGTTGCCGTCAGACGTCTTTTAAACGGCGGTGTAAATCTCGATACACTCTCCACAGACAGTATCGAAATTCAGCTCACAGGACTCGCATTCGATTTATTGCAAAGTGATGTCGATGCCAATGGACAAACGGACTACAGAGACATTCTGGCATTCGCCCCCGCAGCAGCCGCTGTACTAGATCCAGACACGCTGACAGCTGCGGAGCTTAACGCCATTGCACAGGATTTGGAAAGCGCAAACAATGCAGCGATAGACACAACTCTAGACGCCGCGTTTAGCTTTGACACCTTTGCTACGATCGACACAAACCTTGGCAACATGAAGTTTCAGCTGTCTCGCAACCTTACGCCCAATACAGTGGTCAATTTTACAACACATGCGCGTAACGGTTTTTACGACGGGCTCATTTTCCATCGGGTTATCGCCAACTTCGTCATACAAGGTGGCGACCCCAATGGCAACGGCAGTGGTGGTGAGAGTATTCTCGGAGGTAAATTCGACGATGAATTTGATGAGTCACTCAGCAACGTCACCGGCACACTAGCGATGGCAAATTCAGGACCAGACACCAATAGTTCGCAATTTTTTGTCAATGTCGTCGACAACACAGGCTTGGATTTTAACAAAGCGCCACTCACATCAGCACACACCGTGTTTGGTCAGCTTGTCGAAGGCAGCGATATTTTAACCGCAATATCAAATGTGGCGACCAACACATCTGATCGCCCGGTAACCGATGTTGTCATAGAGGCGATTGTCATCAGCCGCGAGTAACCGCAGCCTATTTTTCACCAAGAAAATCGACACCAATGGGGCGCCAGTCGTCCGGATCACCTCGGTACCCGGGTAATAGACCCTCAACCCGGCGCGGGTGAATTTTGATGAGCAAATAATCATTAGGGAAATTCGGATAGATTTCGTCGCTATCCGCTTCTCGCCTCATTTGGCGCTTTGTTGCATTATCCCGCAGCAACTCTCCCTGCCCCATGACTGAAACATAGTTTCGTCCCTCAGCGTCGTAGTAGAACAACGTCACTGCCGTATGATCTCCGATTTGTGTGACCTTGCGAGTATTGGGTTTTGTCGCAACATAGATAACAAAATCATCGTCCGGGATAAAAGGATCAACAATTCTCGTCCTGGGCTGACCTTTGTCGTCAACTGTTACAAATGTTGCGTAGCGTGATTTTTCTATCGTCTGCCGCGCCAGTTCGAGAATCGTGTCACGTTCGTCCGATGCCAATGCCTGCAAGGAAAAGGTCAGCAAAAGGCACTGTAGACCTATAATAAGTTTCATGGTGCACCCCAAGCGCAGTTCATATCATTCAACAATTCCACTCTACCAAATTTCTTTGACAAGTAAATTTGCATCCCCCATGGTGGTACATACTGAAAAATGAGTCGATAGATGAATGAAGACACGCAATGAAGGCAGCTTTCTTGGGCTCACACCGATGCTGCTATTTGTATCGCTTGTTGTGATTACGGGGCTACTGGCGAACGACTTTGGCGCAATGCCAATTCTCGTTGCGTTTATGATCTCCGCCGGCTATGCACTGACACTTAACCCGAGCGAGCAGAAGCTAACCGTAGGGCAGAAGGTTGACATTTTTTGCACCGGCGGTGGCGAGAAAACAATCATTTTACTTGTCATGATATTTCTAATGGCCGGTGCCTTCTATTCACTTACCATTGACATTGGTGCACGCGATGCCACCGTAAACTGGGCGCTGATGTTTGTCCCAACAGTTATTTTATTGCCTGGACTGTTCATCATCTCTTGCTTCATATCTTTCGCCATGGGCACATCGATGGGCACCATTACCGCTATTGTTCCGATCGGTATCGGCTTGGCGGAAAGCATAGGCATTCCTGTGCCGCTAGCAATTGGCATTGTAATTGGTGGCGCCATGTTTGGAGATAATCTTTCATTTATTTCTGATACGACGATCGCAGCAACGCGCACTCAAGGCGTCAAACTCAGAGACAAATTCAAAGCAAACTTAATTATCGTCATGCCTGCAGCACTTCTCACCTTCGTTGCACTGATGTTTGTCGAGTTTGATATGCAAGCGAACATCGCACCAGACAACTACGAGTTCCAGCTTATTCTGCCTTATATCTTTATTATCGTTGCAGCGCTAATGGGATTTAATGTGATCGCTGTGCTGGCTATTGGCATAGGCAGCGCCGGTATCGTAGGTATCTGGACAGAGGCCTTCGACATGATTGGCTTTTTTGCAAGCATCCAAAAAGGTATGGGTTGGATGCAGGATCTCGCTGCTATCGCCGTGGTTATCGGCGGCATCATTGCTTTGATGAAGGCTTACGGTGGTATGGATTGGCTAATGGTTAATATCACCCGGGGAGTGAAAACAAGCAAAGGGGCTGAATACAGCATTGCGACATTAGTCAGTTTTTTAGACCTTGCAACCGCTAACAACACAATCGCAATTGTGTCGGCAGGACCGATCGCAAAAGATCTGAACCAACAATATGAAATTGATCCAAGAAGAACGGCCAGCCTTTTAGATATTTTTTCCTGCGGCTTCCAAGGGCTTGTACCTTACGGTGGTCAACTGCTCACAGCAGCCGCACTTGCCGGAATTTCTCCTCTGGCAATATCACCCTATTGTTGGTACCCGATGTTAATTATCTTTTTTGGTGTTCTCGCAATAGCCACGGGTCTACCTAAATTCAAAAGCGAAGCGCTTGATGAACATGAAAATCATGCTTTAGGCCAGACACCATAACCGGTTTCCATTCGCGCTCTCACCTCTTCCACTTGCTTTGACGTTAGAACGTGGGGTTCACCGATGGAACAAGCAAGGTGGTATTGCTGACAGAGCGCTTCCAGTTCTCCTGCTCGCCAAAGCGCCTGTTTAAGGTCTCCCCCGCAGGCAATCATGCCATGCGTACCGAGCAAGCAACCTGTCCTATCTTTTAAAGCTGTAAGCGCATTGTCAGACAATGCCTGGCTGCCGTAGTGTGCATAATCAGCACAACGTACACTGTCACCACCAAAAATACCGATCATGTAGTGAACGCTGGGAATATCGCGTCGAAGCATCGACATCGCTGTCGCATAAGTGGAATGCGAATGCACGACCGAATGAATATCGGCCCGATCCTTGTAAATGGCTGCATGAAAACGCCACTCAGAAGAGGGTCGATGGGGTCCTATTGCTTCGCCGGACAAACCATCACCGGGTAGTAAAATCACATCGGCTGGTGTCATATCCTCGTAGGGCAGACTACTGGGCGTAATTAAGATACCTTCGTCTGTTCTAATACTCACATTTCCGGAGGTCCCTTGATTCAAGCCTGTACTGTTCATCCATAGACAGGCATCTATGATCGTTTGGCGAACGTCCTGAGTATTCTTCTGCATATTTCGTATTTCCTGATATCTATTCGAGAGATGAAAGTGCGCCCGCACAGTCTAATGACTTAATAGTTACTGTCCAGAGATTCCAGCCTCCGAGACAAGCCCCAGTGACAGTAAACCGATGGTTGCATGCCAACCAGAGGCTAACACCGAGCTGGCATGCTCGTCCAAATTTACGACACGTCGGTCCACATGAACTTATTTGTATCCTGTGACCAAATGCTGCTTAATTGTGATTGAGCTTAACCAGCCAATCTACCCACAACTTACCTTGGAGACGACAAATGAAACTGATAACCGGCGACCTGAGCCCTTACTCTGCAAAAATTCGCATGCAAATTTATGTGATGGGCATTACAGACATCACGTTCGGTTTACCGTCTGAATTTATGACGGGAAAATTCAGTAAAATCTCTCCAATTGGCAGAATACCGGTGCTGGAAGTTGAGGATACGATCATTCCTGAGTCAGAAATCATTGCTGAGTATCTTGATGACCTTTATCCGGAAAAATCAATGGTTGGCGACACACCAATGGAACGAGCGGAAGTTAGGATCGTCTCGCGCATTGCGGACATTTATCTGATGAACAATATCTTCATGTCACTTTCGCAACTGATGACCAAAACGCCAAATCAAGGCGTACTGGATTTACTACTTGGTCAGGTCAAGCGAGGTATGGGTGCGCTTGAGCAGCATATTGGTACAGGCGACTATGCCGTGGGTGACAAGCTGACCCGAGCTGACTGCACACTCGTCCCGGCACTGTGGATGTGTCAGAACACGGTGCCGCGATTAGGCGCCGAAAACCCGATACTGAAGACGACAAAAGTAGCGGAGTATTGGCATAAGATTCAGAAAAATGAGTTTGCCGATAAAATTATCGAAGAAATGAAGCGAGGAATGAAAGCGAGGCTTGATGGGACTGAAGCGAAAATGCGCGCCGAGGCACTCGAGAAAGAGAAAGGTAGTCAATCCTAAAAGCAGCAACTCGCATTACGCACTGGGATTTCTAAACAATTGACATTAAGAATTCTGTGGCACGCACGCGATTTAGCTTCCTCGGCAGCCCGTTAACTTTTGGCGCGGGTTCAGAAAACAGCTGACCTCACAAATCCAAGAACACTGATTCAGGAAAATAAAGTGGATTACATTAGCCTTGAACATGCCAAACAAGCATCTGGCGTTAGAATGGTCTGTACCCGACTAGTACCGGGACCATGGGGTGAAGCCGCGAAAGCAATTTTTCGGCTTCACAACATACCTTTTCAAGTCGTCGCTCAAACCGGTGGCGAGGAAAATACCGATATTGTCGATTGGACAGGACATCGTAACGCACCCATTGTCATGCACAACGACGAGTCGCCCCGGGTCAGAGCAATAGAAATTATCGAACTGGCGGAGCGACTGGGTTCGGGACCATCACTACTCCCGACTGACATTGCAGAGCGAATACAGGTGGTTGGACTAATCAACGAAATCGCCGGTGAAGACGGATTCGCATGGAACGGAAGATTGTTGATGCTCAAACCGGGACATGATGCGCAGGGTGACAAGATTCTGCGGACACCGATGTACAAAGACTACTACTCACCGGCGGGCGCTGATAGAGCATTAGGTAGAATCAGAGAAATCCTCGACTATCTCACCGAACGAATCAGGTCTCAACACGCAAAAGGAAGCAACTACCTGGTCGGCAACGCGCTTACAGCCGCAGACGTCCACTGGGCTTATTTCTCTCAGATGCTAGACACCTATCCCCACGAGCAGAACCCTATGCCGGGTTTTTTGAGAAAATCATGGGGCTTGGTTGCCGGCTCGTTAGGAGAATATGATCCGACATTGATTGAGCAAAGAGATACAATTTTTAGAGAGCACTTGGAACTTCCTATTGATTTTTGAGGCGTTATTCCGCGTCCGTTATTAACACTACTGCCCTATGAAGCTGATCGAAACAGTCGATAAAGTACAAGCCTGTGATGTGTGTAGTAATGATCTCGAATTGGGGCCCCGCCCAATGCTTCAGGTACATGAGGGCGCGAGGATCCTGATATCCAGCCAGGCGCCCGGTATCAAAGCGCATCGATCCGGCGTGCTTTTTGATGATGCTAGCGGCGAACGCCTTAGACTTTGGATGGGGATTGATCCTACAACGTTCTATGATCCCCTTCAGGTTGCCATTCTTCCCATGGGCTTTTGTTATCCAGGCAAAGGGACTTCAGGAGATTTACCACCGCTAAAGCGTTGTGCCGAAACTTGGCGACAAACCCTGCTGGACCAGCTGACTCACGTCAAATTAAATCTGGTGATTGGTGGCTATGCGCAGCAATGGCATCTCCCGCAGTCAGGTCTAAATCTGACGGAAACCGTGAAACGTTGGCAGGAATTTGGGGATAACATCATGCCGCTACCTCATCCCAGCCCGCGCAATAATATCTGGCTTAAAAAGAACGCTTGGTTTGAAACAGAAATCGTTCCCGTCTTACAAACGCGGGTGCGAAACACTCTCGCTTAATTAAATCGAGCGTTAAACGCGCACTATTCTGTCAGTAAGAAACTTTGAAACCAGCTTCAACCCCTGCTGCAACACAGCAGTCGGATTGGCATACCCTATTCGCACATATCCTTCCATACCCATGGCTGAACCCGGTGTAAACATCACTCCAGTTTCTTTCAGCAACTCGATGCAAAAATCTCGTGAGGACATCGCAAGGTCATATTTCAATAACGTCGTGGTCCCGGAAGACGGCTGTACCCAATCAATAGATGGCTCACTGTCGACCCACTTCGCAAGCATTTCAAGGTTCCTACGAGTAATCAGTTTACTGCGAGTCAGTAATGACTGATGGTTTTCTAATGCAAGCGCCGCAAGAAAATCGTTGATAACGCCAACTGAAATAGTGTTGTAGTCTCGGTGGATCATCACGTTCTTGACGATCTTAACAGGACCAACAACCCAACCTAGTCGCAACCCCGCAAGGGAAAACACTTTTGACATACCCGCAGTACTAATCCCTTTCTCGTAAACATCAACGATAGAGCAAGTTGTTCCGCTACCCGTTTGGTCCGTGCCGCGATAGACCTCATCGCAGAGCACCCATGCATCAACTTCTCTGGCAATTGAAGCAATTTTCGCCAGCCCAGCCCGATCTACCAGACTCCCTGTTGGGTTATTCGGATTAGTCAGAACAATTAGTTTGGTATGCGTTGAGACCATCGCCCTTAGTTCAGCTAGGTCTGGCAAGAAGCGGTTTTCCGCTTTCAAATGCAATAAATCGACATTGGCGCCGATACTCTCAGGAATAGAATAATGTTGCTGGTAGCTAGGTACAACGGCAACAACCTGATCTCCACGGCAAAGTAAACTCTGGTGTACCAGTGAGTTCGCACCTATTGTACCGTGAGTGACAAGTACGTTTTCAACAGCCTGGTTTACGTAAAGCGCCGCGATCGCTGTTCTTAATTGATGACTGCCCTCGATATCGCCGTAGCCCAGCTTTAACGACAGAATGTCGTTTAGTTTTTCACTCGACTGACCACAAGTCTCCAACAATTCAGACACTGACAGGCTATAGACACATGTCTCGGCCAGATTGTATTCGCACTTCGATTCATATTCGTTCATCCACATTTCTACGCCAAACGGCTCAATGTTCATACTGATTCCTGCTTTTGGGCATTACGGTCTGGTCCGGATAATTGTATCGCTTCGTCAGTATACAATTAAAAAGATTTGCTGGCGTTTTCGAACCGAATGATCCGCCACTTGATAGTCCCGTAGCCAAGACATCGCAATAAAATGTTTATGTAACCCTCGAGTCAATGCTAGAGAGTGGCCGGACAGGTGGGTTTCGTCATCGATAACCTGATATTGCAAATCGAGATGCGGATAGATGCGCGCATTTAGATCCTGATGAATTTTGGCATAGCCGCCTTCATGGTTAAGAATATCTTTCTGTGAAAGCGTCAGGTTGTTTAAACAGCGCATGAGGCCCAAAAGTTCAACTGAAGAATTAACAGCGTAACATGGGTCAATCGCGTCACTCCGCAATGGATGCGTGTACGATCCCCCAATTGTCACTTCTGCGCTCATTTTCTCCTCCTATTTGCGCTGCACACGCGAAGCTCAAATTTTGAGGTGGATGACCTAATTCGTGAGCACGATATTTGAAAGGCGCACTCATGAGGGCTTACGCCAGCGTGATAACAACACGTCGTAAATCGTTCTTAGCCCTGCTACGGTATCCAGCCGCAGATTCTTATCCTGATCTATCTGGTATACCGCGTAACCCAGTTGAAACGAGACCAAACACCAAGCTTTCGCTTTTATACTATCTTCGGTTATATCACTGGTAGAAACGGTTGGTCGCAACAGGTCTAATGTTTTTGCCATACCCGTAAAGGGAACATCCGGTGTGTCAATTCCAGCTAACTCGCGTCTCGCCCACGCCTGAACAAAACCAGAGTGTGCTAACAGTGAAAAAGGTTCTGACAAACGCTGAGAATCGGCATCAACCATGTCATTAACGTAGCTGCTGTGAAGCGTTTTAAATGCTGCGTCAAATACAGACTGTTTCGAGCCAAAATGATGATGTATCAAACCGTAGTTAACACCTGCGGTCTTGGCAAGCTCACGACCAGAGATATTCTGGCTACTGTTTTCTAACAATATTCTAATTGCGGCTTTGACAAGCTGCCCCTCTCCACCATTGACTGCCGCAGTCTGAAAATAATCGGCTTCAAGGTCCAACTGTTTAGTAGCAGTTTTTCTCGCAGCAATCGAAAAATTTTGGGTCATGCACATCATGCTGGTGAGGCCTGACACTTGCGTCATCATCTTGTTGGTTTTATCCAGCTCAACTCCCAGCCCTCTGGCGAGAATATGCCTAAATAGATACGAGCCTAGGTGAATGTTCCAGCTGGCGAGCGCCAGCAGATGGCATTTCTTTACATCAAGCTTTGGCCGAAAGTCACTAATTTTGGCAGCTAACAGCAAGATCGGGTCGGCATACTCGTCGCTTACAATTTCAGCGCTACTGGTTCCATCAAGTACTCTGTTCGCGTAAATACGCCAGAACGCATGGTCGGAACCGGGGAGCGATTGTTGTTCGGGCCATCGTGACGTGTTGAGCACTGACTTGAAATCTTCGAAGCTGAGACGATACGCCTCGCTTAAAACACTTTGCAGGCCACCAAACGACTGGGCGATAAAGGTATGGTGAACACCCGCTCGACGCGCAAGTTTGCGCACCCCCGCTTCAGAAGGGGGGAATTCAAAGAGCTGATCTTTGGCAGCAACCAAAAGCCGCGCCCGCCCACTGGGGCCTGTCGCATTAGTTTTATTCAAAATCGACATACACATGACATATCGTGACAACGATACCTCAAATACGGCCCGCTGAAAAAGCCACAGAAAACTAATTCTTGACCGGTGACTCACCATTTGGCTAATATCACTCACCAAGTGGCTAATATACTCGTGAACAAGAGGAAATTTCAGTTATGCAGCAGGGACTATGCTCTTTGGGCGACCACGTCGCCGACCCAACAACGGGACAACGCACCAGTCAAGAAACGCGACACGCGGAAATTATGCAATACCTTGGATCCGCCGAACCGCTGGGGTTTGATACAGTGGTCGCTGGCGAACATCATTTCAGCGACTTCATCATGTCTGTACCTCAGATATATCTCGCCTGGCTATCCGGACAGACAACAAACCTGCGATTGGCAACCGGTGTAACACTGTTGCCACACCATGATCCTGTTCGTCTCGCTGAAGACTTTTCAACGCTCGACGTTGTCTCAAGCGGAAGGGCAGAAATGTGGGTCGGCAAAGGCGTTGAGCCCTACGTTTACAAACATTTTGGTCAGGACCCCACTCGTGCGGCTGACATGCAGACAGAAGGTCTGGACCTGCTCACAAAATTATGGACCGAGGAAAACTTGAATTGGGAGGGAGAATTTCGCCCACCGCTTAACAATGTGACACTTGAACCAAGACCGGTTCAGCGTCCACACCCACCTGTTTTTGTTTCCTGCGGGAGTCTTGAATCCGTCGACGTGCCGGCACGATTGGGATTAAATTTGGTCATGACAGTGCTGGCTTTTGACCTTGATCAACTGCAGCCGATGGTAGAAAGATACCATGCGGGTTGGGAAGCCGCGGGGCACACGCATAAACCAAAGATTACATTACTTGCACATGTACACGTCGCACCGACGAGCCAGGAAGCAAGAGATCATCTACGCAAATATCAGTTCGACTTCCAGCGTTGGGTATTTGCAAAACGATTTGGCATGAAATCAGAAGACGTTCAACTACCTCCAAGGATTACTGACCTAGGTGAGCCTCACAATGTCATCGCCTGCGGCAGCCCTCAGGAAGTCACAGATAAAATTGGTCACCTCATCGAACTTTCGGGCTGTGATCGCTTTATTTATCAAGGTGACTACGGTGGTCAACCCTGGCCTTTAGTGCACAGATCTTTGGAGATGTATGCAAAAGAAGTGTTACCCGTGATCAAGGAAATGGACGCGTAATTATGATGCTCATTGGCCGTGACCTTTCACCATTCGTAAGACGAACAGCGATTGTGCTGTATGAATTAGGTCTGCCATTTGAGCGGCGTATTGTCGCCTCTGCAACAGACGCAGAAGAGATCACACGGAGTAATCCACTAGGGCGGGTACCCGCGCTGGTCGCTGATGATGACTCAGTCGTCATAGATAGCAGTGCTATTATTGACTACGCCCTTGAACTCGCTGGAGACGATCAACAACTATTAGCGGCCCGCGGTTTGCTGAGGCGGCAAACACTTTTCTATTCAGCACTGGCGACAGGCGCGATGGAAAAAGGCGTCGCCGCATCATACGAACGCGTGCAAAAACCGAAAGCGTATCTATACACACCGTGGTTTGAAAAATTACAATCACAAATGGCAAACGGGCTGTCTACTCTCGAGAGCGCCTTGAAGGAAAAGCCCTACTTTATTTCGGAAAAGCCGACCCTTGCAGAGATAAATGCAGTTGTCGCCTACGATTTTGGGATGCTCATACACCCGGAACCGACCAGCCGCGCAGCACCCATTAACCTTCCCCGACTCTCGAGGTCTCTTAACCAGCTACCGGCATTTGCAAATACGAAATGGGAAGGCGGTTTTTGACAGAATTAGTCTACCCGCTCTGGTTTCAAACGAATTTCTTTCTTGATCGACTCGAACTGTCGTTCACCCAGCGCATATTGTCTGACAATCATCAGCGCACCAAGCCAGAGTAAAGCGGGCAACAGGGTATAAGCAATTCGAATGCCTAGCAAACCAGATTCAGTCTGCATCTCCGGTGTCATGCCACCGCCAATAAATCCAGCCATCTGTAAAATCCAGCTGGCAAAAAAGGCGCCAAATGCCATGCCTAATTTACGACAAAAGGCCATGGCCCCAAAAATCGTACCTTCCCGTCGTTTTCCCGATTTAACCTCATCGGCCTCAACCGTGTCTGGAATCATGGATGTCGGCATCAGTTGATTAACGGCATCAGCGATGCCACTAAAAAAATAGATCGCGAACAGAAGATAATAATATTCTGCTGGTAACATTAACCCCGGTAACGCCATCACAATTGCTAATGTAAGACCCAGCAAGTAAGTTTCTTTTTTGCCGAGTCTAGCTGCAACCATCACCCAAACCGGCGTCACCAGCGTGGAGGTCACACCGGCAACCAACATCAGTGGCCCGATCAGCGAGGCATCAATCAACATGGCAAACGTGAGGAAATATACCAACATGGTTGCTGAGCTGCCAATGGCGACATTTTGAAACAGGAAGCCAAAAAAGAGAATTCTGAACGGTCGATTAGCCCAAAGCGCGACCATTTCCTCTTTAAGGTTGATCGAGTGACTCACCGCTTCAATTCTGGGTACATTGCGCGTCAGATAAAATGTGATTAAGCCGGTTATCGTCATCGCAGCACCGAATACCAGCCCCATATAAGAAAAGCCTTCTAGCAGATTGTCTTTGGAGTTGTACAACACCGGACCTAGACCACCAGCAAACAATATACCTAATCTGGCAGCCACCATTTTGTATCCCGCAAGACTAATCCTCTCCTTGTAGGACTGGGTCATCTCAGCAGCCATTGAGGAATAAGGCACATCAAAAATCGTTATTGCCGTACTCGCCAACAAGTAACCAACAACAAGGTAGGTCAACGTCGTATTTTCAGATCCCATATCCGGTATCGACAATACCAAGTAGAAACTAGCGCCATAGGCCAAGGCACCAACAAGCAGATAAGGTCGTCTGCGCCCCATACGAGATTTGGTTCTGTCAGAGATAGCCCCCATGACAGGGTCCGTGATGCCATCCCATATTCTTGGCACCAATAGAGCGACCCCTGCCCAGGCGGGAGAGATACCGTGGGCCTCGGTCAAATAAAATAAAAAAAATGACATGGTGCCGCCAACATAGATAGCGACGCCAAGCTCACCAATTGCCCATCCCAATTTATCTTGCCAGGAAAGAGGGGCAACCTCAGGCGGGTTTGGAGATTTTTCTTTTAGATTGGTTTCTGCCATCGCCTTCGTCCAAGTCCACCCAGGGATAACGTCGCTTAAACTAAACACTCCTGACTGACAGGTAACGCTAATGCTCGGACTCGCGCGCCACACTCTCGTGAGAGATCACTTATTCAGGCAGGCGCTTTCGGCCGAGTCATTAATCTCTCAGTGTCACCGGCAAATCACGAATACCATGAACAAAACTTGAACCGAGGAGAACCGGATCATTAGTCACTTCAACTCTTGGGAATCTGTTCTGAATTTCTTCCCACATCACACGTAGTTGCATTTCTGCGAGCCGGTTACCAACGCAGCGATGGACGCCGTAACCAAATGCGGTATGGGTACGGGGGTTAGCTCGATCTATAATAAACTTGTCAGCCTGATCAATGTAGTCTTCATCTCGATTACCAGAGATATACCACATGGCGACTCTATCGCCTTTCTTGATCTGCTTACCACCCAGTTCTGTATCAGCCAGCGCTGTTCGCGCCATGTGCGCAAGCGGCGTCTGCCATCGAATAATCTCCGGCACCATTTTTGGTATCAAGCCGGGATTTTGCAATAACTTTTCATACTGATCAGGGTTGTTGTTTAAAGCAAGCACACCGCCAGATATCGAATTTCGAGTTGTATCGTTCCCGCCAACAATGAGCAGCACAATATTTCCTAACAACTCTTGTGGTGTCATATTGTTAGTCGATTCGTCATGCGCCAGCATTGAAATCAAATCGAACTTTGGTGGCTCTTTTTTCCTTGCCTCGTAATACTCTGTAAAGTAAGCGAGACACTCAAACAACTCTTGGAAACCTTGCTCTGGCGTATCGTATATTTCAGGATCACTAAGATTTTGAATCGTATCGGACCACCCAACAAGTTTCATCCGATCTTCCTGCGGCACATCAAACAGCGTCGCAAGCATTTGCCCCGTAAGCTCCTTCGACACGTGATTAACCCAATTGAATTCTTCGTTTCTTGGCAAATCGTCAAGGATCGTGCTAGCGCGCTCGCGTATCAGTGGTTCAAGGTCAGCAAGTTGTTTTGGGACAAACATCGGGGTGACAACTTTTCTTTGAGCATCATGCTTCGGTGGGTCTTCCTGAATGAACATCGGCAATGCAAAGTCATCGTCATCATCGCGGGCTATGCCACCCAACGTAATACCGCCCAAACGTTGCTGCGAGGAAAACAATTCATGATGTTTATCAACATACATGATGTCCTGATACTTCGTCACCGACCAATAAGGTCCGGTAATACTTTCTTCGTGGTAATGGACTGGGTCTTCACGACGTAGCCGAGCAAAGTGATCCCAAAGCGTGTCATGCTGAAAAAGTGCGGGGTGAGAGGGATCCATACTATCGAGTGGTATATCGTTGACATCGAAATGAGGATCTATTTCATAAGCTGCCGCAATTTCTTTGTTCGAGACAGTCATATCACCCGCCAACATTCGTTTAGTCAGCGCCTTACGGGCATCGCCATTTTTTTCGGTATATTGCACACTCATCTCATAACCCTCCGGTTGATATTCGCATCCTATGACTCAGAACAATCAACTTCAAGTTAGTTTGGTCTCGCAAAGACCTCCGCTCAGCGTATGCCTCGGCTGGTGCTATTTCGAATTTACGGGCACCTGCTGTTTTGCTTGCGCAACGTAACCTCTGTTCCAGGTTGGGCTGATGGTCAGTTCGTTGATACAGACATGCTTTGGCAACTGTGCAAGAAACTTAACAACTTCACCACAATCTTCAGATTGAACCATCATGGCGCGATCTTCATCACTTACCGGAATAGGTCTGGAATCAAGAATCGGCGTCGACACCTCACCGGGGCAAATGGCGCAAGCCCTGACACCGTAACTACCCGCTTCCATATTGAGACTCTCGTTCATCGCGTTCATCGCATGCTTGGCAGCTGTATAAGCTGGTCCCGTGACAACACTGACATGTTTCCCCGCCCAAGAGGAAATGTTAATAATCAAGCCATCCTCCTGTGCCTGCATCACTGGCAGCACGGCTTTGCAGCAATAGAAAGCACCGTCGAGGTCGATGCGGATGACGGAATCCCAGTCTTCAAGCGTGACATTAT
>ERZ1048872.1557-NODE-1557-length-18625-cov-4.991276_pt1 | contig 18625 bp, 14 predicted proteins | sample MGYA00383100_ERZ1048872 | MGnify/ENA primary metagenome ERZ1048872 (study PRJEB29581, sample SAMEA5548370) | metagenome | biome: marine; feature: coastal; material: water | depth 50 m | study: Short-term variability in the microbial, nano- and picoplankton...
TCAACACCCAAAGTCCAGAACAGACCAGCACAAAGCCAACCCCAACGCGTTCAACATAAGCACCAACGATCAAGGCTGGTGTGATGATGGCAAAAGTCATTTGGAAGGCGAAAAACAAAATTTCAGGGATCGTGCCAAAGAGACTGTCTTCGGTGACACCGTTTAGGAACATTTTGTCCAAACCGCCCCAGTAAAGATTACTGTCGCCAAATGCGATGGAATATCCAAAAGCGAGCCAAAGGATGCTCATCAAACAAGCGATGCCGAAACACTGCATGAAAACGCTTAATACATTGCGAGCACGAACCAGCCCGCCATAAAACAATGCCAACCCGGGCAATGTCATGAACAGTACCAGTGCAGTGGCGACGATAATCCAAGCGGTGTCCGCTCCGTTCATTGGAATTCTCCTTCAGAGATCAAATTTCCAGTCTTTTTGGCCTTATTGGAAAAAGATGGAAGGAACCTGCGGGAGTGGCGCAAGGAATTGATCGTTTCTTTTGAAGATGTGACTATAAAATGGGCGGCAATGTAAAGTTGCTTAAAATTTATGCAGATTATGAAGGCCGCGTGCGTATAGCCGCATTTAAAAGCAATCCAAGCGCGTGGTCGCGCGCGGCGGCCCGCACGTTGGTGCGCCCCAAGGCTGTGAATTCGATGGTTTGGGCAACATTTTCGTTTTGTCGACAAATAGCGAAACAAACGCGCCCCTCTGGTTTGTGGTCGGATCCACCTGGTCCTGCTATGCCGGAAATGGCGATTGCGATATCAGCCTTGGCTTGGTTTTTTGCGCCTTGTGCCATTTCCAAAACTACTTGTTCGCTGACGGCGCCAAATTTATCGAGTGTTTCCGCTGAAACCCCCAGCATCTCGATTTTTGCTTGATTGGAATAGGTGACAAAACCGCGTTCAAAAATGGCACTTGAACCGGCAAGGTCAGTCAAAGCGGCGGCGACCATCCCGCCAGTACAGCTTTCGGCGGCGGTGATTTTCAAACCCTTTGCAAGACACAGAATTAAAAGCTCTTCCATAATGCTGCCCATCAATTTGCCATAAGGGCAAGCGTATAGGCGCCGCCCCACCAGACCAATCCAGCTGCAATGCCAGCAATCACATCATCAAGCATCACGCCCAAAGGCGTGCCAAGGCGATCTGCCCATCCAACCAAGCCAACCTTCCAAATGTCAAAAAGGCGAAACAGACCAAAGGCCAAAAACATAGGCACAAGCGGTAGTGGCGTGAAATCAAGCATTAATTCAATGGGCCAGCAATTGCCGCCAAATTCACGCGTACAAGTTGCGATGATGCTGGCAAAAAATGAAAGCGGCAGCAGGGCGATCCACTGACCCGCAACCTCATCTATGACGATTTCGCTTGGGTCGTGATCATCTTTTCCGCTGGTGGCAGCTTTGGTTGCCCACCAGCCAACGAAAAACACAACCAAGATGGCGACAAGCAAGCCAAACCAGCCTGCAAAACCGTGGATAAAATAGGCAACGGGCAGGGCGGCCAATGATCCCCATGTGCCAGGGGCAGGGCGTAAATGGCCGACGTAAAAGAAGGTGGCGATGAGGTTGCTCATGACTTCACCAAGGTTGCTGTGGCTTGCGCGGCGATACCTTCACCGCGCCCTGTAAAGCCGAGTTTTTCAGATGTCGTCGCCTTGATGCTGACGCGATCTGCGGAAATTTCCAAAAGTTCAGCCATATGTGTCTTCATACTGGCGGCGTGGGGCCCGATTTTGGGCATTTCGCATATTATAGTACAATCCACATGCGTTAGGGTGAATCCACGGCTTTTTGCCAGTTTGGCTGCATGACGTAGGAATATGTCTGATGCGGCACCTTTCCATTGTGGGTCCGATGGGGGGAAGTGCTGGCCAATGTCGCCATCCGCCAATGCGCCGTAAATGGCGTCTGTTACGGCATGCATGGCCACATCGGCATCAGAATGACCCAAAAGAGCCGCAGTATGTGGAATTTTTAGACCACACAGAATGACATGATCACCCTCACAAAAGGCGTGAACATCGTATCCATTCCCAACCCTAACATCCATGTTAGTATCCTTTAAAATGCGTTCGGCCCGTGCAAAATCCTCGGGCAGTGTAATTTTTAGATTGTCGTTATGCCCTTGCGTAATCGCAACTTTTATTCCGGCGGCGCGCGCGACTGAAACGTCGTCTGTAGCGGCAGTGGTTAGAGCATCATAGGCTTGGCGAATTATTTGCGTATGAAACCCTTGCGGTGTCTGCGCGCTGTATGTGTTTTCCCGACTTACAACATCGTAAACTTGGCCTGCCTGACCCATCCACATGCTGTCGGTAACGGCCACAGCTGGGGCGGCCGCTTGGTTTGTTTTCAATGCGTCCGTTACATCCTTGATGACGGCAGATTGAACAAGGGGCCGTGCGCCATCGTGGATCAAGACATTTTGGGCGTTAACCATCGAAAGACCAGCTAAAACTGACGCGCTGCGCGTGGCGCCACCACTTACCAGTTCAACCTTGTGTGTCAGATGCGGTGTTACATGCATGTCAAACAAGTCGTAATCCGTTTCGCCAATTACAACGACGATCTGATCCATGTTTGCAAAGCGTGAAATTGTATGGGCCAAAACAGGGCGATCAGCCAGCATTTGATACTGCTTTGGCAGTTCGCTACCTGCGCGCATGCCTTTGCCGGCGGCCACAATAATCACAGCTGTCGTCACGGGTAACCCTTTTCCATTCGACCGTGTTGCCTGTCTAGGCCCTGTGTTCAGCGCTGACAATGGGGCGAAGTGTGTGGTTTTGTGGTTAAAATTTGTGCAATGCCTATTTTTTACACAATTGATCCCCGTGCGATCTTGTTTCACTGGGGGATTTGGCTTAGGATTGGGGCTTAGCTCACGTCAATCTTATGCTCATCCAAAAGTTCGTTTTATGACCGCTGCCCACATTCCCATAGAACATGCCGCCAAAACCCCTGTGCTTTTGGCCCCTTTGGCTGGGATAACTGACTTGCCTTTTCGCAACCTTGTTAGCCAATTTGGGGCAGGGTTGGTGGTGTCGGAAATGGTCGCAAGTCATGAAATGATGCAGGCAAAACCCTCAACTTTGGCTAAGGCCGAACTTGGTTTTGATAGTGCAAATACGGCCGTTCAAATTGCTGGCCGCGAGGCTTATTGGATGTCAGAGGCGGCTAAGCTTTGCGCAGCAAACGGCGCAAAAATCATCGACATTAACATGGGGTGCCCTGCCAAAAAAGTAACATCTGGCTATTCAGGTTCCGCCCTTTTACGCGATCTTGATCTGGCGGTCAGCTTGATCGCCGCTGTTGTGGCGGCGGTGGATGTGCCAGTCACACTTAAAACCCGCCTTGGCTGGGATGACGACAGTCACAACGCTGCTGAACTTGGCAAAAGGGCCGAGGCTGAAGGGATCGCTTGGATCACGATACATGGCCGCACACGTTGCCAATTTTATAAAGGGTCTGCGGATTGGGAAGCGATTTCAAAGATCAAACAAGCAGTGAAAATCCCGGTGTTTGCCAATGGTGACATTGTTGATGATGTCAGCGCAAAGCAGGCGCTAAAGGTGTCTGGAACAGACGGAATTATGGTTGGGCGCGGCGCGCAAGGGCGACCTTGGCAATTGGCCACGATTGCTAGCAAACTTTGGGGGGCATCGGCCCCAAATGTGCCCAAAGGACAGGCGCGTGCGGATTTGATTTCGGGCCATTATCAAGACATGCTGTCGTTTTACGGTGCTGACCTTGGCGGGCGAAACGCGCGTAAACATCTGGGTTGGTATTTGGATGATGTCGAGTGCCCGCCGGAATTGCGCCGCGAAATCATGACGCAAAAATCTGTTGAACTGGTGCCACAGCTGATCAGTGAAGCGATGTCTTTCCCAGAACGAGTGCCCGCATGACCCTTAGCAATCTAAATTTATGGGCCAGTCTACCCATTCCCGCTTTGGTTATTGATCCGGATGACGCGATTGCCGACATTAATCCTGCGGCAGAGCAATTTTTGAACATGTCAGCCCGCAGCCTAAAGGGCGCACCAGTTTGGGATCGATTGTTCATCGATGCCCCACTTGAGGCCAGTTTTGCCCGTGTTCGCGGCGCACATGCACCGATGTTTGTGAACAATGTGGATGTTGGATCCGGCGAGCGTGCGCCTGTTCAGTGTAATTTGCAAATTGCCCCGATAATTGATCAACCAAACTGGGTCGTTTTGCTGCTTGAACCCCGTGAAATCGCCGATCGATTGGGGAGGGCATTTGCCACGAAAACCGCCGCAAGGTCGGTGATCGGGATGGCTGAAATGCTGGCTCATGAAATCAAAAATCCCTTGGCTGGTATTATGGGGGCTGCGCAACTGTTGGCGATGAATATCTCCAATGATGATCAAGAAATGACCGATCTAATCGTACAGGAATGTCGGCGCATCCTTAAATTACTGGGTCAGGTTGAGGAATTTGGGAATGTGCGCCCGCCAGATCGACAACCAGTTAATTTGCACGATGTTTTGGATCGCACGCGAAAACTGGCGCAAGTTGGATTTGCAGCGCACATGCGCATCATTGAGGATTATGACCCTTCATTGCCGCATAGTTTCGGTGACAGCGATCAATTGCAACAGGTGTTGATGAACCTGTTGAAAAATGCAGCCGAGGCAAATCCCAAGGGCGGCACCATTCGTATAAAAACATCCTATGAAATGTCTTTAAGGGTGTTGAACAAGGATGGAACCGGTTCTGCGGTGCCTTTGCATGTTGAAATTATTGATGATGGCCCAGGATTGCCGGCAGAAATTGCTGACGACATTTTTGATCCGTTTATTTCGGGGCGCGAAAATGGCACCGGATTGGGCTTGGCATTAGTGTCAAAGATCGTTTCGGATCATGAGGGTTGGATCACGGTTGATTCAGTGCCCGGCAAGACGGTTTTCAAACTGTCTTTGCCTATGGCACCCAAAACCAAAACAATTAAAGGATAAAACCAAATGGATGGCACAGTTCTGGTTGCAGATGATGATCGCACGATCCGTACGGTTTTAACCCAAGCTTTAACGCGCGCAGGCTGCAAGGTTCATGCGACGTCTTCGCTGATGACCCTGATGCGTTGGGTGGATGAGGGGAAAGGTGATTTGGTTATTTCTGATGTCATCATGCCTGATGGGAACGGTTTGGAAAACTTGCCGCTAATTCAAGAAAAACGCCCAGGCATGCCTGTTATTGTCATTTCCGCTCAAAACACGATCATGACGGCAATCAAGGCAAATGAGGCCGAGGCTTACGATTATTTACCCAAGCCATTCGATCTACCTGATCTGATGAAACGTGCGGCACGTGCGCTTGATACGAAACAAAAAACCAGCCGATCCACGGCAAGAGAACCTGAAACTACCGCTGATGATTTGCCTCTGATTGGGCGCACGGCCCAAATGCAGGCGTTATACCGTTTGATCGCGCGGATATTGAATGCGGATTTGTCTGTCTTGATCGCTGGCGAAAGCGGGACAGGTAAGTCATTGATTGGACGAGTTATTCACGATTTTTCCGACAGGCGTAGTCTGCCTTTTGTTCGCGTGACAGCCAGTGATCTGACAAGTGTTGATAGCCCGGCAATGATTTTATCCAAGGCGCGTGGTGGATCGATTCTACTAGAAGAAATTAGCGATTTGGATGACGAAGCGCAGGGACGTGTTGTTCGGATGATCGATAATCTTGGCGAAAATGCGCCCCGTATAATGGCAACTTCGCAACGCGATTTGCGCGAAGAAACAGATGCCGGTCGCATGCGCGCAGACTTGTTTTATCGATTGAATGGCGTGTCCATTGAAGTGCCGTCATTGCGTGAGCGGGTCGAAGATATTCCATTGCTTGCGGAATACTTTTTAGCCCGAATTGAACGAGAAGGCGCGCAGTTGCGCAAGCTTTCTGACGGCGCGCTGGAATTAGCACGCAGTTACAGTTGGCCAGGAAATGTTCGGCAGTTGGAAAACATCATTCGCCGTTTGGTGGCGACCTCGGTTGAAACAGAAATCCAAAAATCCGAAATGAACATGGCCTTGGGCGATCAACCAGCGCTGGATCCTCAGGGAATTGGGGCAGGCGACGGCAAATTGGCGGCATCGGTTCAGGCGCATCTGCAGCGTTATTTTGATCTGCACGGTGGGGTTCTACCGCCAAGTGGGCTGTATCAACGTATTCTTAACGAAATCGAGGTGCCGTTGATTGAAATTGCCTTGGATGCAACGGCAGGAAATCAGGCGAAATGTGCGGATCTTTTGGGGATCAATCGCAATACTTTGAGAAAGAAGATTGTTGAACTAGATATTCGCGTGACTCGGCGCCGCAAATTGATGTAAAAGGGCAACAGTAGCGTTGCGTTAGGGTAACAGCCCAAAGGACGCTGCTGGTAAACATCAACAGGGCGCTTCTTCAATTATAAGCGACGGTACAAAAGGGCATTTCGTGCAGAGCCCAACGCAAGCATTGGTCTGGAACCGATTGAATAATTGGCGGAAAAGCCGTCGTGTTCAAACTATATTTGGTTTGGCGGTCATAGCAATTGGCCCTATTCTTGCTGGTCTAACCTATGCTGTTTTAGGTGTTCTGGAGCGCGGCCCAGCGACCAATTTACTGCGACTCGTTCTGTTAGCAGACCTTGTTTACATCTTGGTCATCGCGGCACTGGTGCTGCAACGCGTGGCGCGGATGATCGCAGCACGCCGCGCGCAATCGGCGGGTTCCCGCTTGCACCTTCGGCTAACCGGTGTTTTTGCATTCGTCGCCCTATTGCCGACGATCTTGGTTGCGATTTTTGCGATGCTGACGGTGAACATGGGGCTAGAGGGGTGGTTTTCTGAACGTGTACGCCAAGTTGTCGGCAGTTCATTAGCCGCAGCCGAGGCATACGAGTCCGAACAACGCGATGATTTACTGGAAGATGCGAATGCTTTGGCGTTTTTCTTAAATTCAGCACGGGCCAACGCCTTTATGACCGATGGATCAATCCGCCAACGTTTGGCCAGCGGCCAAGCACAGGTTCAACGCGGTCTAAAAGAGGCTTATGTCATTTCAGGAACAGGTGAAATTCGTTCACGCGGCGATCGCAGTTACCTTTTTGATTATGAAGAACCAGATCAAAACTTACTGAATGCCGCGAAATCAGAAGGTCCACAGCTTATCCGTGATTGGAACAACAACGAGTTTCGCGCCTTGGTTCATTTGCCACCGTTTCGGGATCATTTCCTTTATGTTTCGCGGATTGTTGATGGCAACATTCTGAATTTGCTTGATGAAACGAAAGATACTGTCGCTATCTATCAGCAATTGGAAAACGAGCGTGGCAAGCGGTTGTTTGAATTTGGCCTGATCTATATCGGATTTGCGTTGATCCTAATACTGGCGGCTATTTGGATGGGCCTTGGATTTGCGGAACGCCTGTCTCGCCCAGTTGGTCGTCTTGCGGGCGCTGTTCAACGGGTTGGAGCGGGTGATCTTGAGGTGCAAGTGCCGGTTGAGGCAGGAGACGATGAAATTGCGATGCTCGGCCGCGGTTTTAACCAAATGACCCGTGAACTTAAGGGCCAACGTCAAACACTGTTGGACAATACCCAACAGATTGAACGCCGACGCCGTGTTTTTGATTCAGTGCTGTCCAATGTTACGTCTGGCGTTATGGGTTTGGATGATCATGGACAGATCGATTTTATGAACCGATCTGCGCGGCGCTTGTTGGCTGTGAATGAAGATTCCTCGTTGCATCAAGATTTACGTCTTGTCGTGCCTGAATTTTCGGACCTGTTCAGCGAGTTGCGTAACAGTCGTAGTGAAGTTACCCAGAAAGAAGTGAAACTTACCCGTGGTGGGAAGCAGGAAAACCTGTTGGTCCGCATGAGCCAGCGTCGCAATAGTGAAAACCAGCTTGAGGGATTTGTGGTTGCCTTTGATGACGTGACTGATCTGGTCAGCGCACAAAGAATGGCAGCATGGGGTGATGTGGCGCGGCGAATTGCGCATGAAATCAAAAACCCGCTGACACCAATCCAACTTTCTGCTGAACGCCTGAAACGGAAATTTGCCCCTGTCGTTGGTGATGACGCCGACAGCCTAATACAGATGACAGAGGTTATTGTACGACAAACCAATGACTTGCGACGCATTGTTGATGAGTTTTCCAAATTTGCACGCATGCCTGAGCCAGAAAAAACAGACAGAGACATCAAGGTTTTGGTGCGCGATGCCGTGACATTGCAAAAGGCCGCAATGGAAGGTGTTGTCCTGAAATCTGAATTACCGGATGAGGTTGTATTGGTCAGTATTGATCAAACCATGATTTCACAAGCGATGACAAATCTGATTAAGAACGCTGGGGAAGCTATTGAAAGTCTTTATGAAAAGACAAACCCAACCGATCATAAACCAGAAATTCGCGTCAAAATGGTTAATCACGAAACCTACGTGGAAATTTCGATTTCTGATAATGGTATCGGCTTGCCCGTAGATCGATCTAGTCTGTTTGAGCCCTACGTTACGACGCGTTCAAGTGGCACGGGTTTAGGACTGCCCATTGTTAAGAAGATCATCGAAGAACACGGCGGCTCATTAGCACTTGTTGATGCAGCACCCTTTGGAAAAGACAATCATTTCGGAGCGAAAGCTTTGATTAAACTACCAAAAGATCACAATCAGACCACAGAGAAAAACGTGGCGTAAGCGGTAAGAACGAGGAAAGTAAAAATGAGCGACATTTTAATTGTTGACGATGAAAAAGACATCCGGGAACTGGTTTCGGATATTTTGCGCGACGAGGGGTATAAGACCCGCGTTGCTGCAAATTCTGATCAATGTATGGCGGAAATCCAAGCGTCTGAACCTGGTCTGATGATCCTCGATATCTGGCTAAAAGACAGTGACATGGACGGGATCGACATCTTAAAGCGGGTTAAGCGTGAAAATCCTGGCGTACCGATTGTGATTATTTCCGGCCATGGGAACATTGAAATCGCTGTCGCTGCCATCAAACAAGGGGCGTATGATTTCATCGAAAAGCCCTTCAATATTGATCAGTTGATGGTGGTAATCGGTCGCGCAATGGAAACCAGCCGACTGCGCCGTGAAAATACAGAACTTAAACGCAGTGAAGGCTCGACCACAGAAATGATTGGTTCCTCACCGGCATTTAAAACAATGAAAAGCCATCTGGATAAAGTCACCAAATCAAACGGCCGCGTGATGCTGACAGGCCCTGCGGGGGCCGGTAAAGATGTGGCGGCGCGTTATATCCATATGAATTCCGATCGTGCCAAGGCACCGTTTATCACTGTGACCTGTGCGGCCATCAATCCCGAGGGCATGGAAGTTGAATTGTTTGGCCGTGAAGTGCCCGGAAAAAGCATTGAACCGGGCCTTTTGGAGCAGGCCAATGGGGGCGTGATTTATTTTGACGAAGTGGGCGATATGCCCATGGGAACACAATCCAAAATCTTGCGTGTGTTGGTGGATCAACAGTTCTTCCGTGTTGGTGGAAATGAAAAGGTCAAAGTCGACCTGCGTGTTATTTCTAGCACGAACAGACACTTACCCGAAGAGATTGCCCATGGTCGTTTTCGAGAAGAGTTGTATCATCGCATGAATGTGGTGCCGATCGATGTGCCCGCCATCGAGGAACGCCGTGAGGATATTCCAGAGTTAACCGACTATTTCATCGAACAATTACACGCAACACAGGGTCTGCCCAAACGCGCTTTGTCAGGCGAAGCGGCGGCTTTGCTGCAAACACTACGTTGGCCGGGCAATGTGCGTCAGCTAAAGAATGTGGTTGAGCGTGTCTTAATTTTGGGGCCAGACAAAGGTGAAATCCATGTCAAAGAATTACCCAGCACAGATGGGCCCAGTTCCGATGATGACACGGTGATGCTGTCCGGTCGTTTGGCGACTTTGCCCTTACGTGAGGCGAGAGAATTGTTTGAACGTGAATACCTGATGACCCAGATCAATCGGTTTGGTGGCAATATCTCTCGCACAGCAACCTTTGTTGGGATGGAGCGTTCGGCATTGCACCGAAAGCTGAAATCGTTGAATGTTGTCACCAGTTCAAAGTCTGGCGCGCGGGTTGCGCGGATAGAGGATGAAGGCGATGAAACACTTGACGATATGTAATAACTGGCGCAAACCGCGCTTTGCGGCCAAGATGGCCTGATAAATTCCAACGCTCTAGGGAGCTGATATGAAAGTTATCATTTGCGGCGCCGGACAAGTAGGTTGGCAAATTGCCCGGCATTTGTCGCGTGAAAACAATGATGTAACAGTGATTGATAACAATCCTGTTTTGGTCAATCGCGCGACTGACACGTTAGATGTGCAAGGCATTACAGGTTTTGCGTCTTATCCTGACGTGTTGGCGCGTGCGGGCGCTAATGACGCGGACATGGTTATTGCCGCGACGCAATCTGACGAAGTGAACATGGTCGTGTGCCAAGTTGCGCATTCGGTATTTAACATTCCGCGCAAAATTGCGCGCCTTCGTGCTCAGTCGTATTTAACGGCGATTTATTCTGACCTTTACCGGCGCGATCATATGCCGATCGATGTTGTGATTAGTCCAGAAAAAGAGGTGGCAGATGCCGCCCTGTTGCGATTGCGTGCGCCTGCGGCCTTTGATGTGGAAATGTTCTTGGATGGCGAGGCACAATTGCTGGGCATCGCATTGGATGAGGATTGTCCCGTCGTAAACACACCTTTGCGGCAACTATCAGAATTGTTCTCGACGTTGCGTGCCGTTGTTGTCGGTGTGCGTCGCGAAGGGTCTTTGTTTGTACCAACTGCCAAGGATCAGTTGTTTGTGAACGATCAAATTTATATCACGGTTCATTCGCAAGATGTTGAACGGGCTATGGAAATTTTTGGTAAATCAACGCGTAAAAAAGAACGTGTGGTTGTTGTTGGCGGTGGAAACGTCGGTCTAGCAGTGGCCAAAACCCTGGAAAATGACCTAACACGCGTGCGCGCGAAAGTGATTGAGAAAAATATCGACATTGCAGAACAAGCCGCCAGTGAACTTGAACGCACAATTGTTCTGAATGGCGATGGCTTAAGCCGTGAATTGTTGTCCGAGGCTAATATCGACCGCGCTGATGCATTTTTGGCGGTGACTGATGATGACAAAACCAACCTTTTGGCCGCTGTTCGTGCTAAACAAGCGGGTTGTCCTTTGGCGATCTGCCTGATCAATGATCCAAGCCTTGTTCCAATGATGGGACCCCTAAATATTGATGCCTACATCAACCCTCGCGCCCAGACAGTGTCCTCAATCCTAAAACACATCCGTCATGGCAGTGTGACAGACGTTTATTCAATAGGAGAGGCCGAAGCCGAGGTGATCGAGGCCAGTGTATTGTCAACGTCATCCATCGCCGGCAAGCAAATCCGTGACATTGAATTTCCAGAAGGTTCACTGGTCGGTGCGGTACGCAAAGGGGACAAGATCGTGCGCCCCGTTGCTGGCACACGATTGGATGAGGGGGATACGGTTTTGATGTTCTCGTTGACCAAAGATGTTGCTGCCATTGAGCAGTTGTTGCAAGTTTCAGTCGATTTCTTCTAAACAATGCAGTTTATACGAAATCTCCCTTTAATTGTTATTTTACAGGGGATTGGTGCGATTTTGATGTTGTTGCCCAGCTTGCACGCGACGCTCACCAAAAATCACGAAATTGCCCGTCATTTCTTCTATTATTCGCTTCTTTTTATAGCGATCACTGGTTTTTTGGCCTTGGCTACCAACGGGCGCAAACCCAAAAGTTTCGCCCGTAGCCATCTTTTGGCTTTGCTGGCGACGTTTTCGGTTTTGCCAATGATGTTGGCGGTACCTTTGCTGCAAAGCATTCCTGAGCTTGGGTTTTTTAACGCCTACTTTGAAATGTTGTCCTCCCTTACAACCACGGGCGCCAGCGTTATTGAAAATCCACGTGAAATTGTTGAAAGCCTGCATTTATGGCGTTCAATTGTGGGGTGGTTCGGCGGCTTTTTTATGTGGGTTGTTGCCATCGCGATTCTTGCGCCTCTGCGTCTGGGGGGCTTTGAGGTGGTGATGGGGGATACCAACAGCAACCAAGTATCTGACCGGCAAATTGCCATGAAAACCGAAGCGGCAGACAGGTTGGCACGCTACACGCTAGATTTGTTCCCGCTGTACGTAGCTTTGACGGGTTTCTTGTGGTTGTTGCTGGTGTTTACAGGCAATTCGCCATTTGATGCATTGACGATCTCTATGGGCACCTTGTCAACCAGCGCCATTTTGCCAAACGCGCAGGCCGGAAATTTTACGGTTTATACCGAGCTGGCGATTTTTGTGTTTTTTGTGTTTGCTTTATCACGTCAGACTTTTTCAATGGACCGGGGCCGCTATGGGATGTCGGCGTTGAGGGGGAATATTGAACTTCGGCTGGCGATAACGCTGATCCTTGCAACATCCGTGGCCTTGTTCATTCGACATTATGTCGGTGCCGCTGAGGAAGACAGCGTTGATGATTTACGCGGTGCTTTGCGTGCCTTTTGGGGGGGATTGTTTACCGTCACATCCTTTTTGACGACAACTGGTTTTGAAGGGTCTGATTGGGTACAGGTGCGTTATTGGTCAGGGTTGCAGACGCCTGGCATGATATTGATGGGGCTGGCGCTGATGGGCGGTGGCGTTGCAACAACGGCTGGTGGTGTGAAATTGCTGCGAATTTCAGCCCTTTATTTTCATTCACGTCGTGAATTGCAAAAATTGGTTTACCCGTCGTCTGTGGCAGCTGGATCAGGTAAAAAACAAACCTTGATGCAGCGTGGTGCCTACATCTCGTGGATATTCTTTATGCTTTTCGCCCTGACATTGGCGTTGGTAATTTTGGCTTTGGCTGAAACCGGGCAGGGGTTTGAGGCGGCGATTGTTTTGGCCATATCTGCCTTAACCTCTACAGGGCCATTGGCTTTGGTGGCGGCGGAACTGCCGATTGATTATGCGTTATTGCCGGATAACGCCAAGGCAGTGTTGATGGTCGCCATGGTTCTTGGTCGACTGGAAACTTTGGCGATTGTGGCGCTTTTTAATCCCGAATTTTGGCGTATGTGACAGATAAGGCGCGGTTTTCAGGCGCTTCTTGGTTAATTGGGGCTGGAAACTCCGAATATTACGTCTCATAATTAGCTAATGGCGTCGGGGGACGCGTAAAAACAAAAAGGCTAAACCAAATGGCTGGTGATAAACAAAACTTACAAGACGCATTTCTAAACCATGTGCGCAAATCCAAGGTTCCCGTAACAGTATTTCTGATTAACGGTGTTAAACTGCAGGGCGTTATTACGTGGTTTGATAATTTCTGTGTGCTGCTGCGCCGCGATGGTCAATCGCAACTGGTATATAAGCACGCGATTTCAACGATCATGCCTGGTGCACCGATCAGCTTATATGATGGTGAAGAATAGTTACTGAACCTGCAGAGGGCCACGAAGACGAGCCGCATTTAACCGGCGTCTGGGTCCTATATCCGGAAATCAAGTCCGTACGCACCTCGCGTATTCCTGCCCATGCATTAGCTGAGGCGGTGTCGTTGGCGCGTGCCCTGCCACAATTGGACGTTCTGGGAAATACCCACGTTCGTTTACCCAAGGCACAACCAGGCACTTTGTTTGGTAAGGGTAAGATCGAAGAGCTGAAAGGCATTTTCAAGGCCGCAGAAGTGGAATTGGTGGTCATTGATGGCCCTGTTTCACCTGTGCAGCAGCGCAATCTTGAAAAAGAATGGAACGTTAAGATCCTTGATCGAACGGGTTTGATCCTAGAGATTTTCTCGGATCGTGCCCGAACACGCGAAGGCGTTTTACAAGTTGAAATGGCTGCATTGTCCTATCAAAAGACCCGCCTTGTTCGGGCTTGGACGCACTTAGAGCGACAACGTGGTGGTCTTGGCTTTGTTGGTGGTCCTGGTGAAACCCAAATTGAAAGTGACCGTCGCGCGTTGGATGAAGCGATCATTCGCATTCGACGTCAACTTGAGAAAACCGTTAAAACCCGCGAATTGCACCGTGCGGCGCGTAAGAAAGTGCCTTATCCGGTTGTGGCGTTGGTTGGGTATACAAATGCCGGAAAATCGACATTCTTCAATCATTTAACGGGTGCGAAAGTGTTCGCCAAAGACATGCTTTTTGCGACACTTGATCCCACGATGCGGGCCGTAAACTTGCCAAATGGGTTGGATGTTATTTTGTCCGATACTGTTGGATTTATTTCCGATCTGCCAACTGAATTGGTTGCGGCTTTTCGGGCGACGCTTGAGGATGCTTTAAGCGCCGATTTGATCCTACATGTACGCGACATTGCCCATCCTGAAACAGAAAGTCAGGCAGGCAACGTGCGTACGATTCTGTCGTCGCTAGGCATTGGACACGAAACGCCACAAATTGAGATTTGGAACAAAACTGATCTATTGAACGAAGAGGACGCAGGTCGTGTGGCGGCTTTGGCTGAACGTAAAGAAGATGTCTTTGGTGTTTCATCCATTACCGGTGATGGGATGGAGGCCTTGCTGGCTGCCATCAAAGCCAAACTTGATGATGAGCGTTCTACAGACATTCTAAGCCTACCATTTTCTGCAGGCCAAAAGCGCGCGTGGTTGTTCCAAGAGGATGTGGTTCAAGTTGAGGATCAAGACGAGAACGGCTTTAAGCTGACTGTATCATGGACCCAACGGCAAAAAGAGCGTTTTGACGCGCTCTAATCACTGCATCGGTGTCAGCATTGTGATGCCCACGGATGCAGCCCGTGCCAAAGCCGGATCAAGTGACATGGGAATATATTCACCGCGACGCCAGAGTTCACCCATGTTTTCATAAAATCTTGAAAGTGGATGACCCGATTGACCTGTGGCCGTCACAAAAACCGAACTGTCGGGATCGGCAAAATCATAAACACCGCGATATCCCGCTGCGTGAACATTGGCAAAAGGCATGCCAACCTTACCAGATGTGCGGCCACGTTGTAACGTGTGATCGCCCCCTGATGTGGATTGACGGATATTCACGAACCAACCCAAAATCGGTACTTCGCCCAGAACCTGATGATCATGCATCGCAACATGGGCATCACCCCAACGCCAGCTTTCGATGTTGCGGCCATATTGTTCAGTCATGTCCAACAACGCTTGATCCAAGGATTGCCGCGCCACATCAAGGCAGGTTTCAACAGGGCTTGTTTGAATAACATCGCACCAAACGGCGGCACCATCCGTGTTGCGATAAACACGCTCAATAAACAGTGGGTTAGGGCGTTTGAATGTATCACTAAGCGGGCCAAGTTCATCGCGTGTTAGTCGATTTTGCAGCGCGTTCATCCATGCCGCATAGATTAATGGTTCCGGCAGATGTTCGTTCATCTGGCCATTCCATTTGGCCAATAGGTTTAGGGCAATCTGGCGTTGATGGGCGGGCGTGCCAGCCGGTGCGGCATCCCCTGAGAACCACAAATCCCGCGCCACAAGCGGCAGCAAAGAACGCGCCGCATTACTGACAGTATCAAGCTGCGCCTCAATGAAACTGTCACGTGTATGAACTTTGCGGTCTTGCAGCAGTTTACGCAGGCGCACGATGCGCTGTGTATCGCCCCAAGTGAAACTGATGTGTTCGGGAAAAGGTCGATCGATGTATTTATTGTTGGTTGTAGCTACGCCACCGCCAACCGGATTGATGATTTGGGGGTTGAACGAAAACGAATACATCCCATTCCAGCGATTTTCCTTGATCCAACCAGGGGCAGGGATGCGCCCCTGACTTTGATGGGCTGGGTCGCGACGTGGCAGGGCACCAACAGTCATCATGCCCACGGAATGGCGATCTGCCAATGTCAGGTTTTGTGGCGCAACACTGAACCATCGGCCTGCTTGCAACGCGTCCTTAATGGAATGGGCTTCCATGAGGCGACGCCAGCCGGTCATCGTGGTGTCGATTTCATTTAGTGCGGTGAAACCAAGGGATACAACATGTCCCGGTGGGGTGATCGCTGCCAAATTGAAATGCTGACCTGGCAAAACAGGGCCATTCTCTGTCCAACGCATGGTGATGGTGATTGGGGCTGCGTCTTTTATGCGGATAACGGATTGCTGCGTTCTAAAGGTGCGAAAACCATCTGGTGTGCGGTATTCTTGGGGGTTTTCGGGATTAAGTTGTTCAATAAATAAATCCTGATCATCTACGTTCGCTGTCGTTGGTCCCCAGCCTAGTTTTGAACTACGACCCGCCAAAATGATCGGTGCCCCTGGAAAACTGCCGCCGATTACGCCTCCACTGGCAAGTTGTAGACGTGCCAGATACCAAACTGTCGGGGCCGAAAGGCCTAAATGCGGATCATTCGCCAACAAAGTAGATCGCGTGGCACTGCGGTCAGGTGTAACGGCCCACGCGTTTGATGCACCGGCAAATGCACGCCTTTTAACTGGGTGCAACGGATCGCGGGGCAATTCTGCGTATTGATTTGGAAACTTGGCACCATTGAACAAGCTGGCAAAATCCCCCAGTTCGGTTTTACCTTCGCCCGGCACATCGGCCAAAAGATCCATCAAACGGGGTTGTTCCAACACAAGCGATGCTTGCGCGCGCGTGACCTCGCGTTCCAAATGGCTGCTCATCTGAAGGGCCATCAATTTGCCGATCGCAATAGAATCTGCGGGCTGCCAAGGTGAAAGGCTGCTGGAAAAAAGGAACAATTCAGGTGCGCCGCGACCCAGTGCCTGTTCATTTACTTTGCTAAGCCAGGCATTCACGCCCTTTGCGTAAGACGCCAACATTGTGCGGGTTTTTTCATCTTGCTGTTCAACAGATGTTGAGGCCAAATTGTATAGGTCAAGGCGACGAACCAAATCATCAATCTTTACTGTACGTTCGCCAAACATTTCTGACAGACGACCTTGGGCCGTTTGGCGCAACATTAGCATTTGCCACAGGCGATCTTGAGCGTGAACAAAACCAAGACCGAAATAGACATCGGCGTCATTTGAACCAAAAATATGGGGTACATTCGCGTTATCACGAACAATTTCAACGGGCGCGGACAGCCCTGAAATTTCATAATCGGCGGAATAGTCCGGCAACGAGCGTGAAGCAAACCAATAGGTCAAAGCAAACGCCAAAACGATCAGCCCAAAGGCTGCGCCAAATAACCGAGTTAGCCAAATAAATACTCGCGCCACTATGCCCACCGCTTTGATTATCGTATAGGACCTGTTACCTAATGCGAAACACATCTTAGGGCAATCAGGAGCGCGATATTATGGCAAAAGTTTCTTTTCTCGGTTTAGGCGTCATGGGCTATCCAATGGCTGGACATTTGGCAGCAGCAGGACATGACGTTACGGTTTATAATCGAACAACTGCTAAAGCCGAAGCATGGGCTGCACAGCATGGTGGAAAATTTGCGACAACACCGCGTGAGGCTGCAATGGGCGCTGATTTCGTCATGGCCTGTGTTGGGAATGACGATGATTTGCGCTCTGTTTGTTTAGGGGATGACGGCGCGTTGGCTGGCATGTCTAAAGGGGCGATTTTTGTAGATCACACAACGGTTTCCGCCACGGTTACCCGTGAACTATATGCATTGGCCGCTGACATGGGTGTTGCGTTCGTTGACGCACCCGTTTCTGGCGGGCAAGCGGGCGCAGAAAATGGTCAGTTGGGCATCATGTGTGGTGGTGATCAGGCAGCATATGATGCAGCGGAACCAATCATGGGCGCCTATTACAAGGCGTGCAAACGTCTGGGCGAAAATGGCGCGGGGCAACTGACTAAGATGGTTAACCAAATTTGTATCGCTGGTTTGGTGCAAGGTTTGTCAGAAGGGCTGAATTTCGCTGAAAAAGCGGGCCTTGATGGTAAAGAAGTGGTCGAGGTGATCATGCATGGTGCGGCGGGATCTTGGCAAATGGCGAACCGCTATGAAACCATGGTTGATGATAAATTCGATTATGGCTTTGCGGTTGATTGGATGCGCAAGGATCTCGGGATTTGTCTGGACGAGGCCAAAAACAACGGCGCGCCTTTACCAGTAACAGAAGTCGTCGATAAGTTTTATGGCGATGTCCAAGAACTTGGTGGCGGTCGTTGGGATACGTCCAGCTTGATCAAGCGTTTTCGGTCATAAAATGTCGCAAACGGGCGTGAAAAATCGCGCTCGTTCCGCAACTTGTCATCTGAATTGGTGAATAAAAAAGGCCCCCAAAATGACAATACTTCTCGGGGTGGATACAGGCGGCACCTATACGGATGCCGTTCTGATCCGTGATGAAACAAGCGTAATTGCCAGCGCAAAATCCCTAACGACACGGCAAGATTTGGCTGTTGGTATTGGGGCGGCAGTGCGCAATGTTTTAGACCAAGCAAATGTTTCTGCAGCCGATATTTCTTTGGCGTCACTTTCGACAACTTTGGCCACCAATGCGCTGGTCGAGGGGCAGGGTGGCCGCGTTGGATTGGTTTATATCGGTTTTGATGCGCGTGATTTGGATACTCATGGTTTGCGCGACGCATTAAAAGGCGATCCCGTTATTAGTCTTAAAGGGGGGCATGATCATTCAGGTGGCGAAGTGGCCCCACTTG
>ERZ1048872.1562-NODE-1562-length-18591-cov-6.203064_pt1 | contig 18591 bp, 17 predicted proteins | sample MGYA00383100_ERZ1048872 | MGnify/ENA primary metagenome ERZ1048872 (study PRJEB29581, sample SAMEA5548370) | metagenome | biome: marine; feature: coastal; material: water | depth 50 m | study: Short-term variability in the microbial, nano- and picoplankton...
AAATCATCATCGAAAGCTGGAGGAAACATTACAACACCAAGCGACCACACAGTGCTCTGGCTTACCGTCCGCCAGCGCCTGAAACCATCGTTCAAATGGACCAAAGGCCGATCATGCACTAACTTTCAATATGGACCACTCAAGTGGGGCTACTCACCGCCCACTGGCGGGTTGTAACGCCGCCGTTGACAGTTTGGCGAAACGCAAGATGGTTCGCCAAGATGTGCGCAGCAGCGGCGCAGTCGCCTCCCATTGTATGCAAAAATCGCATGAATGGACGAATTGGGCTGGAAATTAGCAATATTTGCATGCAGAATGTGAATTCTTGAGATTTAAAGGCTGAGCTTATGACCAGCGAAACGCCGCTGAAGATGAACGCGACCGAACAGGCGTATCATATCATTCGCAGCGATATCCTGACCGGCAAACTGGCGGAGGGCGAGCGACTGACCGAAACGCGCCTATCGGAAGATCTGGGCCTCTCGCGCACGCCCATCCGAGAGGCCATTGGCCGCTTGACGCTCGAAGGGTTTATCGAGCGGCAAAAGGGTTACACCACGCGCGTGGCGTTTTTTCCGCAAGATGAGGCCGAACAGGTCTATGAAATCCGCCGCCTTATCGAGTGTTACTCCGTCGATCGGGCTGCACGTCTCGCGACGGAAGAGGATATCGCGGGGTTGCGGCGTATCCATACGGCCATGAAGGAAGACACCCCACCGCGTGACAAGGCGGCGTATCAGCGGTTGACCGAGGCGAACGAGGCGTTTCACCGCGCCATCGTGAACGCCGCGCGCTCGCCGCGTCTGACCGCGCTGATGACCACGGCGCTGGATGTGAGCATGATGGTGCGGACCTATTCGATGTTTTCCGACAAGGATCTGATGCGCAGTTTGAACCACCATGACGAGATCATCCAAGCCATTGAAGCGCGGGCGCCGAGATGGGCGTCGAGCATCATGTCGGCACATTTGTTGGCAGGCGCGTCGCGCGTGGCCAAAGGCACAGACGCTTCCGATACGCGTCCAACACGCGGGGGGAGTAACCCATGAATTTCGTTTTGAGATCGCTCCTCTTTACCCCCGCAAACCGTCCACAGGCCTTCGAAAAGGCGCTTGGCGCAGGCGCGGATTGCGTGTGCCTCGATCTCGAAGACGCGGTGCCGCCGGATGGCAAATCAGCGGCGCGGCCCAATGCACTGGCATTCTTGGCGGCGGCCACAGCGGAGGCGGGCAGGCCCATGCGCGCTGTGCGGATCAACGCGCTTTCGTCTGCGGCGGGCGCGCGTGATCTGGCAGCCCTTGCGGACACCGCGCCACAGGGCGGGCTGATCATGCTGCCGAAGGTCGCGCGTGCGGCCGAATTGCAGCTTGTCGCGGCGATCCTCGATGAAACTGGCAGTGCTGCGGGGCTTTTGGCGCTTGTGGAAACCGCGATTGGCTTGAGCCATGTTGAGGAGATTGCGCGCGCCACGCCACGCCTGCACGCGGTGATGTTTGGCGGGGTCGATCTGTCGTCAGAGCTTGGCGCGCAGATGGGATCGGACACGATGCGCACCGCCCGCGCCCGGATCGTGCAGGCCGCGCGCGCAGGCGGCGTCGCGGCGCTCGATGTGCCCGAACTGGATTTCCGCAATGCCGATATGGTCGCGGCGGCGGCCACGAATGCTGCTGAAAACGGCTTTACCGGAAAAGCCGCCATCCACCCGAGCAACCTGTCTGCGATCAACGCCGCCTTCACCCCAAGCGTTGAGGAAATCGCCCGCGCAAAGGAGATCATCGCCGCATTTGAGGCCGCACCCAACGGGCTCGTCGTGATTGACGGCAAGCTGATCGAAGCGCCCGTTGTCAAGGGGATGCGCTTGCGGCTCGCGATTGCTGAGGCGGCGGGGGTGCTGTGAGCGGAGTGTTCGACCGGATCGAAACCCTGAATGAACGGCTGCATTTCTGCGAAGACTTTGCAGCCTCTGGGCCCGAGGACCGAGCGCAAGCCCCGTCCGTTGGCCCACTCTCCGGGCGGGTCATTGGGGTTAAATCCAACATCTCAGTGGCAGGGCAGGCTTGGACCGCTGGCATTGGCGTGCGCGCGGCACAGATCGCACCGTGCGACGCGCCGGTGATCGCACGCCTGCGGGCGGCGGGGGCCACGCTGCTCAGCCGCCTTGCGATGGATGAGGGCGCGCTTGGAGCCGCGACCGACAACCCGCATTTCGGACGATCCGAAAACCCGCGCGTTTCCGGCCATAGTGCGGGGGGCTCCTCGGGTGGATCGGCAGCGGCGGTGGCAGCGGGGGCGGTGGATGCGTCCTTGGGCAGCGACACCATGGGGTCGGTGCGCATTCCGGCGGCGTATTGCGGCGTGTATGGGCTGAAACTGGGGCCGGAGGCGCTGGATATGGCCGGGGTCATGCCGCTTGCGCGAAGTCTCGACGCACTCGGGCTCTTTGCGCAAACGCCACAGATGCTGGGTGATGTGTTGGAGGTGCTGGGGATTGGCGTTGCGCAAACGCAGATTGCGGGCTGGTGCGTCCTGCCAGAGCCATGCCTTGCAGATTGCACACCGCAGATGCGCGCGGCCTATGACGCAGCCTGCGCACAGATGCAGAGGCTCTTTGGCGTGGCGGAAGAGATGGGGGCGATTGATTTGCCTACCCTTCGGGAGGATGCTTTTCTGCTAACGGAAGCGGAAGCGGTGTGCAGTCTTGGCAACGCACCGGGCCTCAGCCGGGGGCTGGAAAAGCTCATCGCCTATGGGCGCACGCTGACACCGGAGCGGATGGCGCAGGTGCATGTGCGCTTGGATGCCGCGCGTGCGACTTTGCGCGCATCTGTTGGCAAAACCCGCGTGCTGCTCACACCCACGGTCGCCACGCCCGCCTTCGCACATGGCGCAAGACCTCCCGTGGGCCAGGCGGATTTCACCGCGCTTGCCAATATCGCTGCTGTGCCTGCGCTGGCGATCCCGATGGCGGGAACACCGTACCCGCGTTCCGTTCAGATCGTCGGTCCGCCAGGGTCCGAGGCGGTCTTGCTTGCGCTCGCAGCACGGCTCTGAAACGTCATTCCCCCGCGCGGCTCGTAAAGCGGTCCAGTGTCTGGAAAATATCGGCGTACTCAGTGCGCAGCGTTTTCTTTTGCACCTTGCCCATCGTGTTGCGCGGCAACGCGTCGAGCACAATGTACTCCTTGGGGCGTTTGTAGTTCGCCACTTTGGCCTTGACCGCCTCCTTGATCGCTTCGATGTCCGGCACGGAACCGAGTTCAGCCACCAGAACGGCCACCACCGCTTCGCCAAAATCAGAGTGAGGCACGCCAATAACGGCGCTTTCCTTCACGCCGGGTTGGTCGTCGAGCAGTTGTTCGACTTCCTTGGGGTAGACGTTGTATCCACCTGAAATAATGAGGTCTTTCTCGCGCCCCACAATGGTGACATAGCCCTCGGTGTCGATACGGCCCAGATCGCCAGTGATGAAGAATCCATCCGCACGCAACTCTTCGGCGGTCTTCTCGGGCATCTGCCAATAGCCCTTGAACACGTTCGGGCCGCGCACTTCGATCATGCCTGTCTCTCCCTTTGGCACCTCTTGGCCGTCTTTGCTCATCACCCGCAATTCAACGCCGCTCAGCGTGAACCCCACGGTACCCGCGCGCCGCTCTGCGTGATAAGGGTTGGAGGTGTTCATGCCGGTTTCGGTCATGCCGTAGCGTTCGAGGATCGCTTGGCCCGTGCGGGCGCTGAACTGGTTGTGCGTTTCGGCCAGCAGCGGCGCGCTGCCGGAGGTGAAGAGCCGCATATGTGCGGTGACATCGCGGGTGAAGCGGGGATCGTCGAGCAGGCGCGTGTAGAAGGTCGGCACGCCCATCATCGTGGTCGCGCGGGGCAGGGCATCGAGTACCGGGTCGACGGCGAACCCCGGCAGCCATATCATCGCGCCGCCTGCGTTCATCAGCACGTTACAGGCCACAAACAGGCCATGCGCATGGAAGATTGGCAGGGCATGGAGCAGCACATCCTGCGCGGCGAATTCCCACGTCTTCGTCAGCGTAAGCGCGTTGGAGAGCAGGTTCCCTTGGGTCAGCATCGCGCCTTTGGAGCGGCCTGTGGTGCCGGAGGTGTAGAGAAAACACGCCAGATCATCCTCGCTGCACGCCACGGGTTCGGGCGCAGGCTGCATGGTGCCCACCGCATCGGTCAGGCTGCCTTGCTCATCAGCTCCCAAGGTGAGCAGTGTTGCACCTGCGTTTCGGGCAACCTCGCGCAGCGCCAGTGCGGCGGCCGGATCTGTGACAAGCATCTTCGGTGTCGCGTCTTGCACGAAATAGGCGACCTCGTCCGGTGTATACCCTGTGTTGAGCGGCAGAAAGATCACGCCGGAATGCAGGCACGCGAGATACAGCGCCAGCGCCTGCGGTGATTTGGGGCACTGCATCGCGAGTCTGTCGCCCTTTTCCACCCCCATCGCGCGCAGATACCCCGAAAGCTGCGCTACGCGGCCAGCCATGTCGGCATAGCTGACGGTCATGCCATCGGCTAAGTATAAGAGCGGGGCGGTGCTCTGGGCGCGCGCGCCGAGCAGGGTGTCGTACAGCGGATTGGTCATCGGAAGGTCTCCTGAATGATCATAGTTTGGCTTCGAGTGTGACGCTCATGGCAAGGGTGTCGTCGGGCCTTCGCGCCCAGAGGGCCGCACCTTCCGGCGTCAAGCGCCCTTCAAGGGTGAGGGGGGTATCGGTAAAGAGCGGGGCCATGGCCCGGATGTCAAACGCGGTGAGGGGGCGGGGGCCGAGATGCTCCAGCCCAAGTTGGATCAGTAACGTCGCGATAAGCGGGCCGTGCACGACAAGGCCGGGATAGCCTTCGATGTCGCGGGTGTAATCCGCGTCATAGTGGATGCGGTGCCCGTAGAAGATCAGCGCCGAATAGCGAAAGAGCAGCACCGGGTCGGGGGAGACCAGGCGCGTGAATTGCGCGTCATCCGGCGCAGGTTTGCCCGGTGGTGGGGCGCTGCCGGGGGCTGGGTGGGCACGGTAGACAATGTTTTGCGTCTCACGCAGTCGATGCGCGCCGCCCACAGAGAAGTCGTGGTCCACTGTAACGAAACACAACCGCCCCGAGCGCCCGTCTTTCTCTTCGATGGCGCTGATGGTGGAGGTCTTCTCGACAGCTTCGCCCAAACGCAGCGGTGCCTCGATGCTCACACGGCCCCCCGCCCACATCCGGCGTGGTAGCCCGAAATCAGGGATGAAACGGCCCAATTGTTCGTGCCCGTCCGAGCCAAGGTCCGAGTGCCGGATGTGCGGATTGAAATAGAGGTAGTGCCAGAAGGGCGGCAGGGGATCGCCCACCTGATAGGTGGTAGGGCGGTCGAGGGTGAGTTGCATCAGCCGCGCTTGGCGCAAATCCAGCGTGTCGGTGACGTGCTCGCGGCGCCCAATGGCGTCTTTGGCAAGGGCTGTCATGCTCAGTGCCCTTTAAAGCGCGGCGCGCGTTTTTCGGCGAAGGCGCGCTGGCCCTCCGCGTAGTCGGCGCTGTCGAAACAGGCGCGCACAAGGGTGTCTGCGGCGGTGCGGTCGCGCGCGGTCTCAGGCTTGGCCAACGCGTTCAACGCAGATTTCACGGCGCGGATCGTCAGTGGAGCATTGCCTGCCAGCGTGGCCACATAGTCGGCGCAGGCCGCGTCAAACGTGTCGCGGGAATAGACGAAATCGCAGATGCCCTTGGCTTGTGCTTCTTCCGCCGAGAGCATGCGGCCCGAAAACAGCACATCCGCTGTGACCGCATGACCCAAGCGGTGGTACAATTGTGCAACCCCGTCATAGCCGTAGCCAAGACTCAACTTGGCGGGTGTGATTGCAAAGCGGGCATCGTCACGGGCCAGTCGCAGATCGCAGCGCATGGCAATGCCGAGACCGCCGCCGATGCAATAGCCCCGGATTAGCGCCAAGGTCGGCACTGGGAGCGCTTCGAGCGTGTCCTCGGCATGGGCTACCGCTGCGCCGTAGGCGGCTGCACTTGCCGCGTCACTGCGCGTCTCCTCGAACTCCGAAATATCCGCGCCCGCTACAAAGGCTCTGTCGCCCGCCCCCGTGAGGGTGAGGACGCGCAGGCTGTCATCGGCCGCGAGGCTCTCGCATATCTCGCTCAGAGCCTGCCACATGCCAAGGCTCATGGCGTTGTGTTTGTGCTGTGCATTGAAGGTGATTGTTGCGACACCGCCTGTGCGGGCCAGCTGCAAGCGACCGTCCGCGTAGTCTTGCATGTCGGTCATGCGCCGCTCCATTGACCGCCACCATCGACGTCAATCACAGTGCCGTTCAGATAGGTGACCTTGGGCGAGACAAGCATACAGCTCAGTTCTCCGATCTCCTCGGGCATGGCGGGGCGGCCATAGGGGAAGCGGCTTGGCTCAATTACCTCGCGCCAGCGGTCCGCGTCGCCCAACTCCTCTTGCGCCTTGTGCCGCATGAACATGGTCATCCGGTCGGTGAGCGTCGGCGACGGGTTGATACCGAACACGCGCAGGCCGTGGCTTTGGGCCTCGGCGCCCAAGGCTTGGGTGAAGGCAATCAGAGCGGCATTCGCGGCGGAGCCGGAGATATAGGGGGCGCGGTTGGCCCGCCCGCCCATGCCGATGATGTTGAGGATTGTCCCCGTGCCGCGCTCGGCCATGCGCGGCATCATGTGTTGGCACAGATGGATATAGCCGAACACCTTCAGGTCCCAATCGCCGCGTATGTCATCCATCGACATCCCATCCAGACGTCCGGCGCGGATCGCACCTGCGTTGTTGATCAGGATGCCCGGGGTCTCAACAGCGCTCAGCATATCGAGACGACCCGCGTCGCTGGCAAGGTCGGCAGGCAGGATCGTGACACGGTCAGGTCCCAACGCGGCTTGCGTCTCTTGCAACTGCGCGGCATCGCGTGAGACCAGCGTTACGGACGCGCCTTCCGCCAGAAGGGCAGCGGCGATGGCTTTTCCGATGCCCTTTGAGCCGCCAGTGATCAGCGCGGTTTTGCCTGTCAGATCAAGATCCATCAGTGTCTCCCACGTAGTATTGGATTTCGAAGAAGGTGCAGCCGTTGGTGGAGGTGAACGGCCCATGCTCGGTGCCCGGCGGGCGGCAGGCATAGGAAGGTGCTTCGAACTCAGTGCCGCCCGCGCCTTGCGCATCGCAGCCATTCACCAGCTTGCCGGAGATCAGATACACCTCTTCCCAATAGTCATGCACAAACACATTGGGCGCGACGGTACCGGGTTGAAACCGGATCAACCGCGTGCGCACGCCTATCTTTGCGTCTTCGTCGAGCGCGCCAGACAGCATCTTTTGCTCCACACCCGGCGCACCGCCGGGAACAGGCTCCCAGCCGCTGACGTTGTCGAGCATGTGGAAGGGCACTGGGGGTTTCAAAGGCATCAGGCGTACTCCGGGGTTGGGGCAAAGGCGGCGTCGAACGCCGCTTGCAGCGCGGACAGGTCGGGGGCGTCCGGCAGGGTAAGAACGGCTTGCAGAATTTCATCGGCTTGGGGCGATGCCAGTTTGCCATAGGCGGCATTGGCGCGGAATTTGGCGATGATATCCGCCTCTCGCATCGGGTTTTCGGGATCGCCCCACGCGGCGGGGCAGGTGATCCCTTGTAACGTGCCGTCTGCTGCTTCGATCCGGATGCGTGCTCCGTAGCTTTGCGGGAAGGCTGCGTCGAGATCGGGAGCGACCTCAAGCTGCACGCGGGCGCGAAGGTCTATCAGATCAGGGTCGCTCAGCGCATCGGGATCGAAATTCGCGATGGCAGGCGCGCCTTTGGCAAGGGCAACGGCGACCGCGTGCTGGAGGCTGAAACGGGCTTCTTCGGGCGTTGCGGGGTCTGGGGCGTCGCAGAAGTCGAGCGCTGCGCGGTAGGTTTGCACGATGATGCGGCGCGGGGCCTTGGCTACATTGCGCAAGTCGAGGGCTGCGGAAATGGCCGGGTGCGTGTGGCGGCAGGCGGGGAAAGGCTTGAAGCTCATTTCCAGTAAGGCCCAATCGCTGGGAGCGGTCAGTTGCGCAGGGTCGGCTTCCGGGTAGTAGCTTTTGAAAAAGCCCATGGGGCCTGTCAATATGCCCCGCGCGCCGGGAAAGCCTGCGCTTGCGAGTTTTGCCGCAAGGACCCCGGACCGCGCCGCCTGGGCGGTCGCGAGTTGCTTGGAAAACGTGGGCTCCAAACGACATTGCCAAATGCCCGACGCCATCATGCCCGCTTGCCCAACCGCGTCAGCGAGTGTGTCTTCGTTTGCGCCGAGCAGGTCGATGGCGGCAATTGCTGCCCCGAACACGCCGCAGGTGCTGGAGTTGTAGAAGTGGGTGTACCCGCCCGAGGCTGCGACGCGTCCGATCCGGATGGCGGCCTCGTATCCGCGGATGAGCGCGGTCAAAAGCTCTGAGCCGGCGCAAGGCTGCCTGAGCCCGACGGCAAGCGCAGCGGCGGCCACCGCGTCGCCCGGGTGCAGGATTGAGGTGCGGTGCAGATCGTCCATTTCGAGCACATTTCCCAACGTGCCGAGCAGCAGGGCGGCGGATTGTGCATCATTGTCTGTCAAGCAGAGGCCTGCGTGTACGATATCGTAACCGGAGCTGTGCTGGGCGCGTCCCATTGCATAGGCGACGCCCGAATTGCGCGCCGCAAAGATGCAGCCGAGCCAGTCCAGCAAGGTCCACCGCGCCTGCACGATTACATCTGACGCCACCGGACGGCTGCACAATCTGATCAATTCTGATTCGGGATATCGCTTGGTTTTGCTCATTTCGCATACAAAATATTGATTAGGTCTCTTTATGTTGGCTAATTTTGTAGGCAAATCAAGCCTCCTTACGCGCCATTTTTGGTACGCAAATGCGTAAAAACGTTGTAACTTACTGAAAATAAAAGAACAGAAAAAAAATATTTCTGCATACAGAAAATATTTGCCTTAATAATTTTTTGTCGACATAATTTAACTGGGTTGCATCAGTGCATGCGCTCCAGATCTGTGCCGTTTTGCGGCATTGCTCATGGGGCCACGTGCTGGGCTCGAAAAAGAATCCGGAGCGCCACTGTACATATCCGTCAGTGGTAAGGCGGAATCAGCAGGAGAGAAAAGCAAATGAACCAGACAGAATTTAATCGCCGCCAGATCATGGCGCTCTTGGGGTCCGCCGCGGCAATGAGCGGCGCAGGCTCAATGGCTAGCGCGCAACAACCAGGGCTCAAACTTTGGGCGCCCGGCATTGCCAAGGTGGGCGCGAAGGATTGGTCGGACATGGAAGCGCAAGCCGGGATCAGCATCAACTCCATCGCGAAATCGGCCCGCGCGGACGAGTCCATCCAGAAGATGGTCGTGGGCGACGGCAACGCTCTCTATGACGCGATGACCGACAATGGCGGCGGCATGGAAGATGCACTTGCATCACAAGGCGCGATTGTCGAACTCGACATCTCGAAAATCCCGAACTGGGGCAACATCCTGACCAGCTACAACGTAGGCGGGTCGAGCTTTGACACCATTCGTCATGAAGGAAAAGTCGTCGCCGTTCCCTACATCTCGAACGCCGACAGCCTCGCGTTCAACCACGGTGTGATCGGTGAGGAGCTGTCCTCGTGGGAAGCGCTCTTCGACAGCCAATTCCGTGGCCGCGCCGCGATGCAGAACGACTTTGGTCCCACGCTGACAAACACCGCGATCTACCTCAAGCAATCGGGCAAGGGCAGCATAGATAACCCGTCCGACATGACCGAGGACGAAGTGCGCCAGACCTGCGAATTCCTGATCGACCTCAAAAAGAAGGGCCATTTCCGCACCTTTTGGGACGGTGTGCAGAACGGCGCGGACCTGCTTTCATCTGAAGAAGTGCTGGTCTCGTCCTGCTGGGAAGTCATCCAGATATTCGCGGCACGCAAGAACGGCCAAGACATCCGCTATGGCACGATGAAAGAAGGCCACCAGAGCTGGAACAACGTTGTCATGTTGACCCGTGGCGGCATGGAGCGCGGCATGGATACGGCCTTCTACCAACTGGCCAACGTGTATCTCAGCCCATGGTTCGGCGCACAGACGCTGGCCGGGCTCGGCTTCACACCGCAAATGGGCGGCGTGCAGGAATATGTCGACGCCAACCCCGACATATTTGATGCCGACACCAAGGCGATCATGGCCGAACGTCTGGTACGCAAGCAAGCGCGCCGCGCGGTTGCGGGTAACTCGTGGCAGAACGTGTTCCCGACCAACATCCGCGCCTACCAAGACTGGTGGTCTCGGGTTCAGGCTGCCTGATCCAGAAAATGGCAAGCCCAACAACAAATCTGACCGACGGGGGCAGCATCCCCGCCGGTTCACAACGAGCCCCATGGCGCGAAAAGCTCGCGCCATGGGCGTTTCGCGCGCCTTTGATCTTCATGGTTCTGTTCTTTGCGCTCCCGATGGCGATGACGGTCGTATTTTCGGTGTTTGAACGCACGATGTTTTGGATGGAACCGGGCTTCACCCTGTTCGCCTATGAGAACTTCTTCTTTTCTGCGCGCCTGACCAACTTTCTGAATTCGATGAAGTATTCGCTGATCTCGGTTGTGATCTGTTTCGTCTTCGGGTTTCCGATAGCGGTTTTCATCCGCAAATCGCTGCCGCAGGTAGCCCAACACCGGGTCGTCCTGCTATTCATCCTTCCGTTCATGGTGTCCGAGATCATCCGCGTGTTCGCGCTGCGCCCCGTGCTGCAACGCAACGGGCTGATCAACTCGACACTGATGGATCTCGGGATTATTGACGAGCCGATCACTGCGCTGATCTACACCCACACGGGCGTTGTCATCGGGGAGGTTCTGTCCTTCCTGCCTTTCATCGTCTTCTCCGGGTTCCTCGCGATGGAAGCAGTGCCGAAATACATTTTCGAGGTCTGCGAGGACTTTGGCGTTGGCCCGTGGCGGCGATTTGTCGATGTGATCCTGCCGCTCGCAGCCCCCGGCATCTTTGCAGGCTCCGTCTTCATCTTCGTCAACGGTCTGGGCGTTGCCCTTCTGCCGAACATCCTTGGAGGGGCAGGGGCTGTGAATGCTGGGCTGATTGCCACGCAGGCGATCACCGCGCTCGACTTCCCGCTCGCCATGGCTGTGAGTGCAATCATGATGGCCACCTTGATGACACTTCTGTGGATCGGGCACCGCCTTTTCGATCTGACCAAGATCCTATCGCCCTTGGGCTGAGAGTAATCCCATGAACGACTATGCCAATATCTGGCTGCACCGCCTGAAATGGACCTATTTGCTGCTCGTCGTCCTCACGCTGATGACGCCGGTGATTTACGTGATGTATATTTCGTTTAACGCCAATGGCTTCGGCGCGAACGAGTATGTGTTTACGATGGAATGGTATGGGTTGATTTTCTCGGATGAGTTGCTCATCGGTGCTTTGCGCTGGACGCTGATGCTCGCGGTAGTGGTGACGGTGGTCACTGTTCCGATGGCGCTGCTGGCGGCGAAATACTATAAGGCCGCTGACAACAAGTTGTTCCCGGTCTTCCTGCTCCTTGCGCCTCTGTTCGTGCCACCGGACATTCTTGGCTCAGCGCTGCTGGTGTTCTTCAAGAACCTCAACTTTGCTTTTATCTGGTTCGGCGATCAGATGCGTACGTCCTTGTTCGACAGCTGGTTCCGACTCAGCTTTCTGACTGCGACCATCGGGCTGATCATCTACACGATCCCCTATTCCTTCGTGGTGATCCTGATAACAATGGGTCGCTATCGCCCTGAACAGACCGAGGCCGCACGGGCCTGCGGTGCCAATGGCTGGCGCGCATTTTGGGATATTGAGTTTCCACAAATCCGTGCGGGCGTCTTTTCGGCCTGCTCTTTCACGGTGATTCTCGTCTTCAACGAATATACGCGCACGAGTTTGCTGAAGGGCGGGTTCGACACCTTCACCACGGTGCTGATCAGCCAGATGCTCAACACAGGCATGTCCGAGCAAAGCTACGCCATGTCCGCGCTTGTCAGTTTCATCGCCATTGCCGTGATTGGCTCAATCATACTCGCAACAATGCTCCGGGCCGAGACCCTGTCGCGCGTCGCTCGCGCCAAGGCCGAACCGGTGATGTCATGAGCAACGGGACACGAACAATGACCGATCAAAAAGCCCCCGCCGTCGATGTCCGTAACCTCTCCAAGCACTACGGCGATTTCGTCGCGCTGCGGGATGTGAACGTGACCATCGCTGCCGGAGAATACTTCGTCCTGCTTGGCCCATCGGGGGGCGGCAAGACAACACTGCTGCGCACCATCGGCGGCTTTCACAAGCCGACCACGGGCGAAATCCTGCTCAATGGACAGAGCGTCGGTCACCTGCCGCCCGACAAGCGGCCCACAACAATGGTGTTTCAGGCCTACGCGCTCTTCCCGCACATGACCGTGACGCAAAATGTCGGCTACGGGCTCAAGGTGGCGGGGCTGCCGAAGGACGAGATCGCCGAGAAAGTCGATTACGCGCTGGAACAGGTGGGGCTGTCGCAATTCACTCACCGCAAACCGCACGAATTGTCCGGTGGGCAACAGCAGCGGGTGCAACTTGCGCGCGCCATTGTACTCGACCGAGATATCCTGCTGCTCGATGAGCCGCTCGCAGCGCTCGACGCGCAATTACGCAAGGACATGTGTCTGGAACTCAAGCACTTGCAGGAAAAGGTGGGCATCACCTTCATCCACGTTACCCACAACCAAGAAGAGGCGATGACCGTCGCAGACCGCATTGCCCTGATCGCCAACGGAAATCTGATCGAATGCGGCAATGCGCGCGACATCTACCGCGCCCCGGACAAGGCGTTCACCGCGAGCTTCGTGGGTGAAAACAATATGCTGCGTGGCAAGGTCTCGGAGGCTAACGGCACGTCCGTAATCGTCGATGTGGCAGGCTCCAAACTCACCGTCGACAAGCGCGGGCTTTCGGTCCGCGACGGGCAGGAGGTCGATCTCTCTATCCGCTCCGAATGCGTGGCACTCGACCCGGTCAACGGCACCAACACGCCCGCAGACGGGGTGTCGATCGTAGGTTCCTTTCATGAAAGTGTATATCTCGGCCTCACCACCTCGCACATGGTGCGGCTGCCCGACGAAACTGAGATGGTCAGCCGGGTGATCGCCGACAGCGACGACAGCCTGCCCGCCGCGGGCGCGCCGGTGCGCTTGTCGTGGAAGCCGTCTGACATTCGTCTGCACGTGGATTGAACCCATGCAATCGAACCCACGCATCCCGTTCCAGCTTTCCTCCGACCGTGCACCTCTGACCGGACCGGAGGGCAAGCAACTCATCGTGCATATTGTGATGAACATTGAATATTGGCCCATTGAACGGCCGATGCCGCGCGGCATCATCCCCGCGCCGCACGGGGCCACGCCCGCGCCGCCCGATGTGCCGAACTTCTCATGGGTCGAATACGGGATGCGCTGCGGCATGCCGCGTATTCTCGACATGCTGGCGCGCAAGAAGCTGCCTTGTTCGGCATTTCTCAACGCTCAGGTGGCGGATGTGTATCCGACGCTGATGGACGCGGTGAGCGATGCCGGGTGGGAATTGGTCGGGCATGGATTCTTCCAGCAATCGCTCAAGCAGGCCGAGGACGAGGCCGACTTGATCCGCCGCTGCCTTGATCGCCTTGAGAAAGTCGGCGGCAACCGTCCGCGCGCATGGCTTGGGCCAGGGCTTGGCGAGACCGAGCACACGCCTGATTTTCTCAAAGCCGAAGGCGTCGAATTCCTGCACGATTGGGCGCTGGACGATCTGCCCACATGGATGAAAACCAAGCACGGCCCGCTGATGGCCTTGCCGTACACGTTCGAGCTGAACGACGTGCCGATCTACGCGATCCAGAACGGCTCGACCGATGAGTACCTTAAACGCGTTGAGGCGACACTCGCGGTGTTCGAGCGCGAACTGCAAAGCCAACCGCGTGTGATGACGCTTGCGCTGCACCCGCATATCATCGGCGTGCCGCACATCGCGCATTATTTCGAGGCAGCACTCGATCTGTTGCAAGCGCGCGACGACACGGTGTTCATGACCTCCAGCGGGATCGGCGACTGGTACGCCGCAGCCGACCCCTATGGGTCTACACACGTCATGGGAGAGGCCTGATGCCAGAGAAGTCCATCGCGCTTGGGTCACTCAAAGTGCTCGACCTCACCCGCGTGCGCGCAGGCCCGAGCTGCTGCCGGGTACTGGCAGATTTCGGTGCCGATGTGATCAAGATCGAAGCGCCAGCAGGTGCGGACCCGTCTGCGGGCGTGTCCGGCGCGCGGCATGGCTATGACATGCTCAACCTGCACCGCAACAAGCGCTCTCTAACGCTGAACCTCAAAGACCCCGATGGCCGGGCGCTGTTTTTGCGTATGGTGGAAACGGCGGATGTGGTGGTCGAAAACTTCCGCCCCGATGTGAAAGACCGTCTCGGGCTGGCTTATGACGATCTTGCCAAGGTCAATCCGCGCATCATCCTCGCCTCGATTTCCGGCTTCGGGCAAGACGGTCCCTATGCCCGCCGCGCCGGGTTCGACCAGATCGCCCAAGGCATGGGCGGTCTGATGGGCGTGACGGGCAATCCTGAAGAGGGCCCGATGCGGGCAGGGGCGGCGGTCGCGGACAGCTCGTCAGGTCTTTATGCCGCGATTGGTATTCTGGTGGCGCTTCAGGAACGCGCCGTGTCGGGCCAAGGCCAGTGGGTGCAAAGCTCGCTGCTCGAAGCGCAGATCGCGCTGATGGACTTCCAAGCCGCGCGCTATCTTGTCGAAGGCGAGGTGCCGCAAAGCTCCGGCAACGATCACCCCTATGTCACACCCATGGGCGTCGTTGCGACGCAAGATGGGTATCTGAACTTGGGCGTTGGTAGCGATGCGCAATGGCGCGCGTTCTGTGGCTTGATCGGCAAGCCCGAATGGGGCGAGGACGTGAAATTTGCAACCAACCCTGTGCGTTTCGAGCATCGCCCCGAATTGTGGGACCTTCTGCGCCCGATCTTTGCCGAACGCAGCACCACCGAGTGGGTGAAAGCGCTTGAAGAGGTCGGCGTGCCCGCAGGCCCGATCTACATGATGGACGAGGTGTTCGCCGATCCACAGGTCCAGCATCTGGGCATGGCAGCGGCGATTGATCACCCTGTGCGCGGCGAAACCAAACTTGTCGCCCAACCCGTGAAACTGTCGCGCACGCCTGCGTCGATCTATGTCTCAGCCCCAGACGCGGGCGAGCATTCCGACGCGATTTTGGCCGAGGCTGGCTTGTCGGCGCGCGAAATCGCTGATCTGCGTGCGCGCAACGTAATATAAAGGATCCCGAGATGACCCACTATGAGCCTGATATAATTTCCATGCCGACCCAACCCGCATGGACCGACATCCGCGATGCAGTGGGCCGTTTGTGCGAGGACTTTGACAACGCATATTGGCTCAAGCTCGACCGCGAAGACGCCTATCCGCATGAGTTCGTGAAGGCGCTGACCGAAAGCGGCTTTCTCGGTGCGCTGATCCCGGAAGAATATGGCGGGTCGGGCCTGCCGCTGGCGGCTGCCTGCGCGGTGCTCGAAACGATCCACGCCAAGGGCTGTAATGCGGCGGCCTGCCATGCGCAGATGTACACGATGGGCACGGTGCTCAAGCACGGCTCGGACGCGCAAAAGCAGAAATACCTGCCCAAGATCGCCACGGGCGAATTGCGCCTGCAAGCCTTTGGTGTGACCGAACCCACGACGGGCAGCGACACCACACAACTCAAGACGAGAGCCGAAAAGACCGACCGGGGCACCTATATCGTGAACGGGCAAAAAGTCTGGACTTCGCGCGCTTTTGAGTCGGATCTGATGCTGCTCTTGGCCCGCACCACGCCTTCGGATCAATGCGCGAAACGCTCTGACGGGATGTCGGTCTTTCTTATCGACATGAACGAGGCCAAGAAAAACGGGCTGTTGCTGTCGAAGATTGACGCCATGATCAACCACAACACCTGCGAAGTATTCTTCGACAATGTCGAAATCCCCGCCGACACGCTGGTGGGCGAGGAAGGCAAGGGCTTCCGCTACATCGTGGATAGCATGAACGCTGAGCGCATCCTGATCGCGTCCGAATGCATCGGCGACGCCAAGTTCTTCATCGAAAAAGCCTGCAACTATGCCAACGAACGCTCTGTGTTCGGCCGTCCTATCGGCGCCAACCAAGGTATCCAATTCCCAATCGCTAAGAGCTATGCCAAGGCGCAAGCGGCGGAATTGATGGTGACCAAGGCTGCGGCGATGTTTGATGCGGGCGAGAAGGCCGGGGCGGAGGCGAATATGGCCAAGCTGCTGGCTGCCGATGCGTCCTGGGCCTGCGCGGAAGTTTGTATGCAGACCTATGGCGGCTTCGCCTTTGCCCGCGAATACGGGATTGAGCGCAAGTGGCGCGAGGCGCGTCTCTATCAGACGGCCCCGATTTCCAAGAACATGATCTTTGGATTCCTCGGACAGCACGTTCTGGGATTGCCGCGCAGTTACTAATCCATGAGCGCAGACCCCTCAGTGCCAGTCGTGGCAGACAGCAGCGCGCGCTGGCCTGTGCTTATTGGCGTGTGGGGCGTCTATTTCAGCTTTGGCGTGGTAATTGCGTCCATGGCCCCGCTTGTGGGGTCGATCCGCGCGGATATCGACGTGAACAACGCGACCATTGGCCTGATCCTTGGCGCGTGGCCGATCACGTACATTCTATGCGCGATCCCCTGCGGGATGCTGCTCGACCGCCTAGGGGCGCGGCGCATGTTGGCCATCTCGACGCTGATCATGGCGGCCTCGGCGCTGGTGAGGTCTTATGCGGACACGCCATTGGAATTGTTTCTCGCTGTGGCGCTCTTTGGGGCGGGCGGGCCGATGATCTCGGTTGGTGCGCCCGTGGCCATCGCGAAGCTTTACGAAGGAAAGGCGCGGGCGACCGCGATGGGGCTGTATGTGACCGGGCCTTATCTTGGAGGGCTGGTGGCTCTTGCGATCACCAACTCCGTTGTGATGCCGATGACCGGACAAAGCTGGCGCGGTGTGATGGTCGTTTATGCCGGGCTTGTGTTGGTAAGTGGCGTGCTTTGGCTGCTGGTGTCGGCCCGTCGCGTGTGCGACCTTGGTGCGCAGAGTGGAGCCAAGAAATACAACCTCAGCGCGTTTTCCGAGATCGTTGCTGTGCCTCAGGTGCGCCTGATCCTCCTGATGGCTGTGGGAGTGTTCTTTCTCAACCACGGGCTGAACAACTGGCTGCCTGAGATCCTGCGCAGCTATGGTTTCTCGGCGGTGGCGGCGGGCTATTGGTCCTCGCTGCCGCCTGCGTTTGGAATTTTGGGCGTGCTGGTTATCCCCCGGTTGGCGACGCCCGAACGGCGTCTTTTGGTCATGGCGTGCCTCTTTGCCGCGATGCTCGTCGCGAGCTTGCTGCTTCGTAGTGAGCAGTCGGCCTTGCTTGCAACTGGCTTGACCCTGCAAGGTCTGGCGCGCGGCTCGATGATGACCGTGGCGATAATGCTGCTAATGGATTCCCCCGGCGTGCCGCCCGAACGGCTTGGCCTTGCGGGGGGCATGTTCTTTACGGTGGCTGAAATCGGTGGCGTGCTTGGCCCTGTCACCCTTGGGGCGCTGTCGCATTGGTCGGGGGGATTTGGTGCGTCGCTGTGGGCCGTTACTTTGGTGTGTTGCTGCCTTTTAGGGGGAGTTGGTGCAGTTTCGCGCGGTGCGGGTCGGCCTGACGGCTCTGTCAGAAGAAACTGACTTGAGCCGGTCAGGACGGTTCCGTAACGTCGTCGGATGACCAAACCTGATCCATTTCGCTATTTGAAAACGAGCCGCGAGATCATCCGCCTGGTGGTTATGATGTACGTTCGGTTCCCACTATCGCTACGGAATGTCGAGGATCTGCTGCACGAGAGAGAGATCGAAGTCAGCGATGAAATCGTCCGGTCGTTGGCTGCCCCTTTGCATTGTCGCGTGAATTGATGGATGCCTAACAAGCTACGAGCAAGGGCAGGGCGCTGCGAGCCCCCACCCCAACTCTCATCTCCCCCACCGGGCAACTGGACACCCCTTTAGGGGGTTGTCCGTGTCTGTCCGTCTGGATGGGAGGCAGACAAGGGGCGGACGTGTCCGCTAGATGGGAGGGAGTCCGGTTAATTGGCATCCTTGGCATAGAGGGGGGCTTCGAGGTGCCGGCGGGCGGTTAGGACGGTAGGGACGGTGCAAATCTGCATTCTGCCAATCTCGCAGCGTCATGACGTGTGAGACCTATATTTTCTTTTTTCTTCTGGTTTCTGATTTACTACCGTCTCCACCGTCCAAATGTTTTTAGCGTAATTAAAACAACATGTTGTGCGGACGGTGGTGGCCGCATTTGCACCGTCCGACTACCGTCCAAATCCGCTTTACTACCGCCTAAAACGGGCCACCTGTGACGCGCCTCTTTAAAAGCGGCATAAAATCGGACGGTGATACCCTATCTGGACGGTAGTAGATGCAACGCTCCTTACCGCTAATCTTTGGCCCTTGATGCTTGCTGCCGATGGTATGTTTGACGTAACCCATGTCCTTCAGCTGACGCT
>ERZ1048872.1567-NODE-1567-length-18562-cov-25.557032_pt1 | contig 18562 bp, 15 predicted proteins | sample MGYA00383100_ERZ1048872 | MGnify/ENA primary metagenome ERZ1048872 (study PRJEB29581, sample SAMEA5548370) | metagenome | biome: marine; feature: coastal; material: water | depth 50 m | study: Short-term variability in the microbial, nano- and picoplankton...
GTCGTGGACAGTCGATTTAACTCACCGGTAGGACCAGGAAGTGTTGTGCTGGTAGATTCTGCCTGCTTTGCGGAAGCCGAAACAATTCGATTAGCCAGCTCCTCATCATCCGCAACACCCAGCGCATCGCCCTGACCCTGAGCACGATGCCCAGCGACAAACCGCTTTAGATAAAACGGGCCGCCCGCTTTGGGACCAGTGCCCGAAAGCCCTTCGCCGCCGAAAGGTTGACTGCCGACAACCGCGCCAATCTGATTGCGGTTTGCATAGATATTACCCGCATGAACCGCGTCCGAGATTTTCTGAACCCGATCGTCAATACGCGTGTGCAAACCAAAGGTCAGACCGTAACCCGTGGCGTTGATATTCTCGATCACTTGATCAAGTAGATCGCTTTCAAACGTCGCGAAATGCAAAATCGGCCCGAACACCTCGGTCCCAAGATCACCGATCCCCGTAACCTCAATCAACGTCGGCGCGACGAAATTACCGGTTCTTGGCCGCACCAGCTGATGCTTCACGCGACCGTCCTTGGACGCCTTCGCAATGTAGGCGTCTATGTCCGTCGCTGCCTTTGCGGTTATGAGCGGTCCAACATCAGTGGCAATATCCCAAGGGTCGCCCATCTCTAATTCGTTCATTGCGCCGATCAACATCTTCAAAAACGAAGGTGCGACGTCTTTTTGCACATAGAGGCACCGCAAGGCAGAGCATCGCTGACCCGCCGACTGAAAGGCCGAGGCGACGATATCCCTGATCGCTTGCTCTGGTAGGGCAGTCGAATCCACAATCATCGCGTTCAGTCCGCCAGTCTCGGCGATCAATGGTGTCCCCGGCGTACAGTATTCCGCGATGGCCCGCTGAATGTGACGGGCGGTTGCCGTTGATCCAGTAAATGCCACGCCTTTGACTCTGACGTCCGACGTCAATGCCTTACCAACATCATGTCCCTCTCCGGGCAAAAGTTGCAACGCTTCCCGAGGGACCCCAGCCTCCAGCAGTTTTTGCACTCCCCAAGCCGCAATCGCCGGCGTCGTCTCGGCCGGCTTGGCCAACACTGCATTTCCGGCCGCCAAAGCCGCGGCGATCTGACCCGAGAAGATTGCGAGCGGAAAATTCCATGGTGAAATGCAGGTGTATATCCCCCGTGGAGGTTGCTCTAACTTCGTAGTCTCGTCCGCATAGAACCTTATGAAGTCCACAGCCTCACGCAACTCAGCGACTGCATCCATCAGCGTCTTTCCCGCCTCAGCCGCCAAAAGCGCAAAAACCGTGCCGTAGTCCGCCTCGTAGAGGTCCGCTGCTTTCTTGAGGATCACCGCACGCTCTTGATTGCTGGCTTGCCACGATTTCGCGCAGCTCAAAGCCGTTTCGACATCGGCCACGCTTGCCAGCGTGATCGACGCGATTTCCTCGCCCGTCGTTGGGTTAACCGATGGCTCAAAGGCGCCCCCTGTCACTGGGCCGGCCAAGATAGGCCCGACAATCAGATCCTTAGGCAATATCCGCGCCTTTTCAATCGCCCGCAGCTTGGTCACATCAAACAGATCAAACCCTAACGAGTTCACGCGCTCAGGCGCATAAAGATCAGGACCCTTAGCGATACCGCTTGGCCCTGACGCCAAAGTGTCAAACGGACAAGCCACCACTTCCGCCGGAGGGACATCCTCGTCCACAACCTTGTTCACAAAGGATGAGTTCGCGCCGTTTTCCAACAACCGCCGCACCAGATACGCCAACAGGTCACGATGCGCGCCAACAGGTGCGTAAATACGACAGCGGGTGCGTTCGGAATGATGCACAATAGAATGCAGGGCTTCACCCATCCCGTGCAGGCGTTGAAACTCATACTTTGAGGGATCAATAGTCTCAGCCAAGTGCAAAATCGTCGCAACGGTGTGCGCGTTATGCGTGGCAAATTGCGGATATATCCGATCGGTCATACCGAGCAGTCGCCGAGCATTGGCAATATAGCTGATGTCCGTAGCAGTCTTTTGCGTAAAGACCGGAAAATCGCTTAGACCTTCCACTTGCGCGTGCTTAATCTCGGTGTCCCAATAGGCCCCCTTAACCAGACGCACCATTATACGGCGATCATATCGCTTTGCCATTTCGTAAAGCCCATCGAGGATATCACCAGCGCGCCGCCCATAAGCTTGAACGACCACACCAAAGCCATCCCAGCCAGCAAGCGTTGGATCAGACAGGACTTCTTCGATCACCGCCATCGACAGACCAAGTCGATCCATTTCCTCGGCATCAATGTTCAGGCCCATCCCAGCCGCAGCCGCCTTGTGCGTCAGTTGCTTTAGAACCGGCACCAATTCAGACATAACTCGCGCAGTCTTTGCGACCTCATATCGGGGATGCAGGGCCGATAGTTTAATCGATATCCCAGGGTTTGAGGCTATTTCAGTATGGGAGCAGCGCGAAGCAATGGCCTCAATCGCTCTGTCATAGGCATTGGCGTAGGCGCGCGCATCAGCCGCCGTCATAGCCGCTTCTCCCAGCATGTCGTAGGAGTAGGTGAATCCGTTCGCCTCGGTCTTTGAGGCCCGCTTCATCGCCGCGTCGATATCCTGTCCCAATACGAACTGACGGCCCATTTCGCGCATCGCACCGGCAACCGCTTTGCGAATAACCGGCTCACCAACCCGCTTGATCATTGAACGCAAACGACCCGCAATTCCGGGGTCCGGGTCGTCAAGTACTTTGCCCGTCAACAGCAGTCCCCAAGTCGAGGCATTCACCATCGGCGACGATGATTTACCAATGTGGGTGGACCAATCCGATGGCGCGATCTTGTCTTCAATCAAAGCATCAATCGTTTGGGCATCCGGCACACGTAAAAGCGCCTCAGCCAAGCACATAAGTGCCACGCCTTCATCGGTCGATAGCCCGTATTCTGCCAGAAACACATCCATTATGCTGGGACGAGAAGCAGACCGGATAGACGTCACAAGCTCAGCCGCTTGGTGGACAATCTCGCCGCGATTTTCTGCATCAAGATCAGCCAGATCAATCAGCTCAGCCAAAACCTCAGTTTCGCTGCGGCGTTTGTTGAGATCCCATCGCGGGTCAAGGGCTATCATGATCGGCACTCCTGTCTGTCAGGGACATTGTAGTTCATTCGATATGGACGTTTGGGCCGTACTTTCCTATTCTGCAGGCTATTCGACCAATTATTTCTAAATACTTAGGTGAATGCATGTCGCTTGATGAATTACCCGATAGAATCGACCAAGCGATTCTGAATATCCTGACCAATGACGCCCGTATCTCGATGACGGATTTGGCAAAGCAGGTCGGCCTGTCAAAAACCCCCGTCATCGCGCGTGTAAAGCGGTTAGAAACCAGTGGCGTCATCACCGGATACCGCGCCGAACTGTCGGCCAAGAAACTAGGCCTGCAACATGTAGCATTCCTGGAAGTACGCCTATCCGACACGCGTGAAAAAGCGTTGCAAGCATTTAACAAAGCCATCCGCGCGATCCCCGAGGTTGAGGAATGCCACATGATCGCCGGCGGCTTTGATTATCTTGTTAAGATACGAACAAGCGACATCACCGATTATCGCCGTGTACTTAGCGAAAGCGTTTCTCAACTGCCGCACATGGCCTCGACCTCAACTTACGTCTCGATGGAAAGCGTTCGTGATCGCGGTGTTCAGCAATTCTAGTTCTATTTGGAGCCGTGAATAACCGGTGAGACTTTCCGAAGCCTTAGCGCGTTGGTCAACACAAACACCGAGGACAGTGCCATTGCACCCGCCGCCAGCATTGGCGACAACAGGATGCCTAAGAGTGGATAAAGAACGCCAGCGGCAACCGGGATCAACGCGGTATTGTACCCAAACGCCCAAAATAGGTTCTGCCGGATATTTCGAATGGTCCGGCGCGAGATTTCGACCGCATTTACAACGCCGCTAAGATCGCCAGACATCAACACCACATCTGCAGACTCTATTGCTATGTCCGTACCCGTGCCAATCGCGATACCCACATCTGCATGCGCCAGTGCAGGCGCGTCATTGATTCCATCACCGACAAAGGCAATCTTCTGACCCTGAGCCGTGAGCCCCAACAATGCTTCGACTTTGCCATCGGGTAAAACGTCCGCAATGATTTCGTCGATACCCATCTCGGCCGCGATTGCCTCGGCTGTTTCGCGCTTATCGCCGGTGATCATCGCGACTTTTAGACCTTGCGCCTTAAGCGCCGCGATCGCCGCTTGACTGGAAGGTTTCACTGGGTCCGAGACCCCAAGCACGGCTGCCAGTTTGCCCTCAACAGCAACAAACAATGCTGAGCGCCCTTTTTGGGCCAACCCAGTCGCAACATCGTCGAAAGAATCCAGCTCAATCCCTTGTTGCTGCATCAAACGCCCAGCGCCAACTGCAACAGCTTTGCCTGAAACAATCGCTTTAACGCCGTAGCCTGTAATGGATTGGAAATCCTCACTGACTGGATCGCCTTTTGGTGCTGCGCGCAATATGGCCTGCGCAATCGGGTGCTCGGACTCTCGCTCAACCGCTGCGGCCAAGGCTAAGACTTCGTCGCGCGTGAAGCCCTCAGTTAGAATAACGTCAGTCAATTCGGGCCGCCCCTGGGTGATTGTGCCGGTCTTGTCCAAGGCCACCACATCAATCGACGACAGCTCTTGCAATGCGTCCCCTTTGCGGAACAGCACGCCAAGGTCAGCAGCCCGTCCAGTGCCCACCATAATCGAGGTCGGAGTCGCCAAACCCATGGCGCATGGGCAAGCGATAATCAGCACCGAAACGCCGGCGACCAAGGCCAATGTCAACGCCGTCTGAGGTCCCACAAGCAACCAAACGACAACAGTCAGCAAGGCCGCCGCCATCACTGCAGGCACAAACCACATCGTGATTTTGTCAACGAGGCTTTGGATCGGAAGCTTCGCGCCCTGAGCCTGTTCAACCATGCGAATAATCTGCGAAAGCGTTGTATCCGCCCCTACCCGAGTGACCTTGAACCGAAACGCACCGGCTTCGTTTACTGTGCCACCAGTCACCATTTCCCCATCGGTCTTGAGTACGGGCAACGGCTCGCCGGTGATCATGCTTTCATCCACATGACTTTCACCACCGCACACCTGTCCATCGACGGCAATCCTTTCGCCGGGCCGAACTTGAACGATCTCATCGACCAGCAAATCCTCTATCGTAACTTCGATCGCTTCACCCTGTCGGAGAACTCGCGCTGTGCGCGCTTGTAGCCCCAGTAACTTTTGAATCGCGGCACCGGTCCTGCCTTTGGCGCGTGCTTCCAAGTACCGTCCAATCAAGATCAGAACGACAATCACCGCTGCGGCCTCAAAATACACTGCGCGGACTGCGCTTGGCAAAACGCTTGGCGCAAATGTTGCCGTCAATGAATAGAAATAGGCCGCCCCCGTCCCAACAGCGACGAGGCTGTTCATGTCCGGTGCGCCCCTTAAAAGCGCCGGAATACCCTTCAAATAAAACTGACGCCCGGGGCCTGCCAATACCAACGTCGTCAGGGCGAACTGCACGAGCCAACTGGCTTGGTGACCAATCGTACGGCCGATGAATTCATGCATCCCGGGGATAAGGTGACCGCCCATTTCCAATGCGAATACGGGCAACGCGAGAATAGCAGCGAAGACCGTTTTGATTGCCAGCTTCTCGGCCTCTTCCTGCTTTCGCGAAGAATGATCAAGCGAGGCGACAGATTGAACCACCTCAGCACGATAGCCAGCCTTGGTCACCGCAGCAGCGAGCGACATAGGGTCGGTTGCTTCTTCCAAGTAATTGATGGTCGCAGTTTCAGAAGCCAAATTCACATTGACGTCCAAAACCCCTGGCACCGCGATTACGGCCCGATCAACCCTTCCGACGCAAGAAGCACACGACATCGACGCCACATTCAAAATCACCTGAGACTTCCGAGCGGGATAACCTAGCTTGCTTAAAACCTCGGACGCCTCAACCACTGTTGCCGCTTCCTTTACAGACATCATCGCGGTTTCACTTGCCAAATTAACCGCAACGTCTTCAACACACTCAATCGCTGAAAGCGCGCGATCGACACGACCGACGCAGGATGCGCAGGACATAGATTCAATTGAAATGGTTATTCGAGTGGACATTTTTCACCACAGTAATGGGCAACAGGGTTGCATTGCATTTAGCGCCTCTCGACCAAAGACCTCAAGACCATGCATTAAACTTGGATGTGGAAGTTTGCCGTTCAAGTAACTACGATCCGCCCAAACAGATAGACAGCAAGAGTGTACCCGATGATTTTCAGCGTTCCCGACATGAGCTGCGGCCATTGCACAGCCGCGATAGAACAAGCCTTAACCGAAGCTGATAGCGGCACATCCGTGACCTGCGATCTTGAATCCTGCCAAGTGACAGTCACTGGCAATCTGACGAACGACAGCGTTTTGGCCGCCATGAAATCTGCAGGATACGAAGCGCAAGCGATCTAGGTCGATTAAAAACCGAGAGTCCAGTGGCTACTGATCCCTCGGTTTGAACTTCAATCTAGACGGCTCGATCAGAGACGCTCTGCCACCAAAGCAATCAGCTTTTTATGGTCCGCATCAAAATTACGAATGCCATCAGACAGCTTTTCAGTCGCCATTGGATCAGCGTTAAGCGCCCAGCGGAACTCTGCCTCGCCCATCGACACTGCAGCAACTCCAGTGGCGGTATCTGGCGAAAGGACGCGCTCAAGCGTTTCGTCTTGGTTGGCCATAATCTCAAGCAGCTTCGGCGCGATTGTCAGGTTATCACAACCCGCAAGGCCTTTGATCTGATCCACACTTCTGAAAGACGCACCCATGACGATGGTCTTGATGCCGTTTGATTTGTAGTAGTCATAGATCGCCCGAACTGACAAAACACCTGGATCTTCATTTGGCTCGTATGAATCGCGCCCTTCTGCCTTTTTGAACCAGTCAGTGATACGCCCAACGAAAGGTGAAATCAGAAACGCACCAGCGTCCGCACAGGCTATCGCCTGCGCTTTGGCGAAGATCAACGTCAGGTTACAATCGATGCCGTCGGCCTGCAAAACTTCAGCTGCACGAATACCTTCCCAAGTCGCTGCCAACTTAATCAGGATGCGATCCTTTGAAATGCCACGCTTTGCATATTCCGCGATGATGTCACGCGCACGTACGACTGAGGCGTCAGTATCAAATGAAAGGCACGCATCAACTTCGGTCGAAACACGCCCCGGTACAAGGCCAGCAAGCTGAGCCCCAACGGCCACCGTCAAAAGGTCGGTGATTTGTTCGGCGTTTAGGCCTGCTGCGCGGCCTTGGTCAATTTCGTCGGCAATCAAGGCCGAAGAGGCTGTGTCTTTAATCGCGGCCAGAACCAAAGATGGGTTGGTCGTGCAATCAACAGGTTGATAGGTCTTTACGGCTTCAACTTCACCAGTATCCGCAACAACGACGGTCATTTCCCTAAGTTGGTCCAACACGCTTTTCATAGTTTTTGATCCTTACGATGATCCGGCGGCAACCCGAATAGACATCATTTTACGGGCGCATCGCCCACTTGCCTGCGCAAGCTGTCTACAGTTTCACGACCATGACGCAAGCCATCAGTATACAATCGTGGTTTTTGAGGACCAATTTTCGCCGTTTAAGTAGAAAACCGCTGCATTCCCTGAAACTTGTGGTAAAGTGCCGCCATAAAAACACTAAATTGAGCAAAAGGCAGACCAATGAAAAAACTACTAGCAGCAGCTACACTTGCAGCTCTTGTCGCAGCACCTGCGGCACAGGCTGACACAAACTACATGATCGGCGCGACTTGGGCCATCGGCGGCAACAGCCCACAAATGGGTGTTTCGGCACGTGTTCTAGCCGGCACGACCGGCAGCGATTTTGGCTTTGGCGGCGGCGTAACTTATTACGTTTCGACCGGCATGATCGGTTATGACGCAATCGCAGCTTACATGCAGAACGACATCGTTCTTGGCGGCGGATATGACTTCGCGAGCTTCTCGCCAGTATTCACACTGGGTTACTACCAGTAATCTGAACAATTCAATCTGCCCGCCGTGACATATCCGGCGGGCAGATTATCTTAGCTTTCCCATCATCTTGAACCGTTACATTTCGTCAAGCTGAGCTCTCAGTTTGCTGGGCGTTATTGCGAACTCGTGCCCGAATGCCCGCGTCATTGCACTGGTATTTTCGTAGCCACATCGGCCTGCAATTTCGGCAATGGGCATGTCACTTTCTTGGACCAACTTACGCGCCAACCCCAAGCGAAGCCGGCGATAAACTGCCTGAGGAGTCGCTTTCATCTCGTGGTTCATTTTCTGTTCAAGAGACTTTTGCGTACATCCTACTCGCCTGGCGATTTCGGAAAGAAGCAAGGGTTCTTCTATGTTTGACTGCATGCAGGAAATCGCGCGCTGAACCACGCGGCCAGATGGGTTTCGCATTGTGCCTACCGTGCCAACATCCCCAACCGACATAAACAATTGCCCCACCTCCATCGCAAGTAAAGGCCCGTGTTTATCTGTTATCAGACGCATAATAAGGTCAAACGTCGCCATAGCGCCCGAGCACGTCACGCGATCGCGATCGATTACAAACCTCTCACGGTGGGCGTCAACCTCTGGGAAGGCCTCCTCAAAGGCCACAAGTTCCTCCCAATGGATGGTCGCTTTGTAGCCGTTCAGTAATCCAGCATCCGCCAGCAACCAACTGCCGGTATCAAGACCCGCCATCTTCGTATGACGCTTTGAAGCGGCTTTAAGAGCACGAGCTGTTATCCATGTCGCATGTTTCGAAAAATCATAGGAAGGCATTACCAAAAGAACTTCGCCCTGCGCGTCTTTCAACTGCCCATCCGGCGAGATCGACAGCCCGCTGGAACTAGAAACCGGCTCGCCGTCCAACGTGAAGAACCGCCAAACGTACAGCTTCTGGCGGGACAGAGTGTTCGCTGCTCGCAGCGGCTCGATTGCGTTGGCAAGACAGTGATTAGAGAACGCCTCAAACAGCAGAACATTAACGACCTGTGGGTTTTGCATCATTTCATCCAATTAGGCACACTATTAGACTAATTGTGCATGACAGGCTCGCGCAAGTCGGTATTTGATTTCTGCAACAACAAGGGATTCCAAAAATGCATTTCGGTCTGTCAGAAGAACAAGAAATGATCGTCTCGACGGTCCGTAGTTTCGTTGAGAAAGAAATCTACCCACACGAGGCCGAAGTCGAGCGCACCGGACAGGTGCCTTTGGAACTCGGGCAGGAGATCAAGCAAAAATGCATCGATCTAGGGTTTTATGCCTGCAATTTCCCTGAAGAAGTCGGCGGTGCGGGCCTCTGCCACATTGATTTTACTTTGGTTGAACGAGAGCTTGGTCGTGGTTCAATGGCTCTCACCCATTTCTTTGGGCGTCCACAAAACATTCTGATGGCTTGTAACGATGAGCAGCGTGAGCGCTACTTGTTGCCTGCAGTGCGTGGCGATCGGATGGACGCTCTGGCGATGACGGAACCAGACGCAGGCAGCGATGTGCGCGGTATGAAGTGCCAAGCCGTACGCGACGGCGGTGATTGGATCATCAACGGCTCAAAGCACTTCATTTCAGGCGCAGAGCACGCGGATTTCTTTATCGTCTTCATCGCCACCGGCGTCGACGACACCCCCAAGGGTCCGAAGAAACGGATCACAACTTTCCTCGTTGATCGCGGAACCCCGGGTTTTGAAGCCCGTGAGGGGTATAATTCGGTCAGCCACAAAGGATACAAGAACTACATCTTAACCTTCGACGATTGCCGCCTGCCGGATGCTCAGGTGTTGGGTGAAGTTGATGGCGGTTTCGCGGTAATGAATGAATGGCTTTATGCAACGCGCCTTACCGTTGCTGCCTTCTCAGTCGGGCGGGCCCGTCGCTGCTTTGACTACGCGCTGAATTATTCAGCCGAACGCAAACAATTTGGCCAACCGATTGGCAAGTTTCAGGGTATTGGCTTTCAAATTGCCGACATGATTACCGAGATCGACGCCGCTGACTGGCTAACCCTTGCCGCTGCTTGGCGCTTGGATCAAGGTATGCCCGCAAACCGCGAAATCGCCAGCGCCAAGTTATACGCATCAGAAGCACTTGCACGCGTCACTGACACAACGTTGCAAATTTTTGGCGGCATGGGATTAATGGACGATTTTCCGATTGAACGATTTTGGCGCGATGCCCGAGTCGAACGCATTTGGGACGGCACCAGCGAAATTCAGCGCCACATTATCAGTCGCGATCTATTGCGGCCACTGGGCGCGTGATCGTGTTTCGAATTGCCTTCGGCAATCCGACAGAGGCGAGAGGGCGCTGCCCTCTCGCGCTCTCCCGAGGTATTTTTTGCAAGATAAAATGCAAAGCGCCCTCTGCCCCAAAAGGCAGAGGGCTTTACCTTGCGCGGTCATCGGCTCCTCAGCCTGTACCGCGCCATATGGGATATCGTGCTTTGGTTAAGAATTACTTGCTTTATCTTGCTCAAAATACCTCCGCCGGAGGCTCCCTAGGTTTCCGCTCGATCGGACATTCAATATGAGCCGTGATCTTTCTCGCCTGTTTCGCCCTCAACACATCGCAGTCGTTGGCGGCGGGGCTTGGGGCAATCTTGTCGTTGAGCAATGCTACAAAATGGGTTTCGTTGGAGACGTGTGGCGCGTGAACCCAAAGGGTGGTGAGGGTGTTTACATGTCCCTTCAAGACCTACCAAAGGCTCCGGACACAACCTTCGTTGGGATCAATCGATTTGCCACCATCGATGTTGTTCGCGAACTTTCTGAATTGAACGCCGGCGGTGCCGTTTGTTTTGCATCAGGGTTCTCGGAAGCTGCTGCTGAAGACACCGAAGGCACCGAACTACAAACGCAATTACTGGATGCAGCAGGGGACATGCCGATCTTAGGACCCAATTGCTATGGTTTCATCAACGCACTTGATGGCGCTTTGCTTTGGCCTGATCAGCACGGTTGCACACGCGTCGAAAGTGGCGTCGCAATCCTAACGCAGAGTTCGAACATTGGGATCAATCTGACCATGCAGTCACGAGGTCTACCGATTGCGTACATGGTCGCGTGTGGAAACATGGCCCAGACGACTCAAGCAGACATTGCATCGGCGTTGCTTGATGATCCAAGGGTCACTTCCATTGGTGTGCACATAGAGGGGTTTGGCGACCTTCAGGGATGGGAAGACTTGGCCCGCAAGGCCCACGACGTTGGCAAACCCATTGTAGCGCTTAAAGTTGGCAAAAGCGTCGAAGCCCAAGCCGCCACAATATCGCATACCGCTTCTTTGGCGGGCGGCGACGCAGGTGCAAACGCGTTGCTTGCGCGGCTTGGCATCCCGCGAGTTTATAGTCTGACCACTTTTCTTGAGACCCTGAAACTGATGCACTTGACGGGGCCACTGCCTTCAAACCACATCGGCTCCATCTCCTGTTCAGGTGGTGAGGCTAGCTTGGCGGCAGATACAGCACACGATCTCGATTTGTCGTTCCCACCGCTTAACGATGGTCAAACCGATGCGCTATCCAAGGCCTTGGGCCCGATGGTCGCGCTGGCCAACCCGTTGGATTATCACACCTACATCTGGCGTGACGAAGCTGCCATGACTGCTGCTTGGTCTGGAATGGCAGACCCTAACTTGGCACTTTTGATGATCATTCTGGACTACCCGCGGGGCGACCGATGCGATCCGGTCGATTGGGAATGCGCAACACGCGCGGCCCTAAATGTACGCGCGAACACAGGGATCAACGTGGCCGTCGTTGCCACCTTGCCCGAATTACTACCTGAAGACATTTGCACACGCTTGATGGAGGGTGGCGTGGTTCCACTACTGGGACTGACAGAAGCAATGGAAGCAGCCGAGGCGGCCTCACAAGTGGGTGCGCCGTCGATGTTGAACTTGTGCGTTCCCAATGTGGCGACGACAGTGCGGACCACACTTTCCGAAGCTGAGGCCAAGACTGCGCTCAGCACGCGCGGCCTCGATATTCCAGTGTCCGAGACAGGTGTTCACCCAGCAGAAGCGGCAGCGCGTATCGGATTTCCGGTTGTGCTCAAAGGAGAAGGCATCGCCCACAAAACCGAAGCGAACGCCGTCGCCTTGAATTTGACGTCTGCGGAGGAGGTTCAGATGGCGGTAGACCAAATGCCGTCAAAGACCTTCCTTGTTGAGGAGATGGTGACCGGAGGCGTGGCTGAACTTATCATAGGTGTCACTAAGGACCCTGCGCATGGGTTTGTCTTAACGCTCGGCGCAGGCGGAATACTGACCGAAATCCTAAAAGACACAACCTCTTTGCTGGTGCCATCAGATCGCGCTGACATTCAAGCGGCGCTGTTGTCGCTCAATACTGCTGCTCTATTGAAGGGCTATCGTGGTAAACCCGCCGCAAATCTGGACGCCATACTTGATGCCGTCGACGCAGTTCAGTCATACGTACTTGAAAACGCGGACACGCTCAGCGAGATTGAAATCAACCCGCTTATTTGCACGCCTGAAAGGGCGATTGCAGCAGACGCTCTTATTCGAAAGGCATAATCATGTCCCCCATCAAAACCCGACGTGAAGGCGCTATCCTTGAGGTCACATTGGACCGCCCAAAGGCCAACGCAATTGATCTGGCGACAAGCAAGATCATGGGCGATGTGTTTCAAGGTTTCCGCGATGATCCCGAATTGCGCGTGGCAATCCTGACGGGCGGGGGCGAGAAGTTCTTTTGCCCAGGCTGGGACCTGAAAGCAGCTGCTGACGGAGACGCGGTCGACGGCGATTATGGCGTCGGTGGCTTTGGCGGTCTGCAAGAATTGCGCGCAATGAACAAACCGGTGATTGCCGCCGTGAATGGCATCGCCTGTGGCGGCGGCTTAGAGTTGGCACTCTCTGCAGATATCATCCTCGCCGCTGACCATGCTAGTTTCGCCTTGCCGGAAATCCGGTCTGGCACCGTTGCCGATGCTGCCAGCGTCAAACTGCCCAAGCGCATTCCATACCACATTGCGATGGAGTTGCTGCTTACAGGCCGTTGGTTCGACGTCGAGGAAGCCAATCGCTGGGGTCTGGTCAACGAGATCGTAGCAGGCGACCAACTGATGGGTCGCGCATGGGAAATGGCACGCTTGCTGGCCTCGGGCCCGCCCCTCGTCTACGCCGCCATCAAGGAAATCGTCCGCGACGCTGAGGACAGCAAGTTTCAAGACGCCATGAACCGCATCACCAAGAGCCAGCTAGGATCCGTCGAAAAGCTCTACTGCTCCGAGGACCAGCTTGAAGGCGCCAAAGCCTTTGCCGAAAAACGCGACCCTGTGTGGAAGGGGCGCTAAGGCCCTACCGACAATCCTCGGCTTGTTCAGGCTGGGTTATCACACAAGCCCCCGGCAAATCAGCCGGCTTGGGTCCCGCCGCGACAACGATCAATTGATCGCCCCTTGGATAACCTTTTTTCATGCGATTAGCGACATCCACAGCCAGCGTGTTGGTAACCGTGTCCCAAGCATTTGGCACAAAACTTGGGTCCAACCCGTTCAACCGTGCGTCAAGTATCGCCTGAGCGGCCAAGTCTATGTAGTCGATATTTTCGGCAACTTGATCGGCAAGGTCTCTGCGAAAGTCGCTAAAACCCTCCATATTAGGTTGAACGCGATAAGATTCATAAGTTGCTTCCACAACGTCTCTTGCATCAACTAGCTTATTCGCGTCGACTCCGCCGCCCATGAATAAAAACGGGGTGCTACGATCAAAGGCAGAACTGCCGCCATACATGTTATAGCTTGCGCGCAACTCGGTGCGAACGGCGTCAAAGAGCGGCGATTGACCTGCGCGTGAAAAGAACCCCATCGCCAGATAATCTTCATAGAGAACAACCTCGTCGTCCACAGGTAGCTGGCCCACAAAGCCAATCACGGTTTGAGGGGCACCTGGATCATGTAGGTATATCTCAACAGGTGCAAAGTTCGCACTTGCGGATTGCATTTCAACCGGCTGTCCATCAGGCAAATCGGCAAGTAAATGGTCAACTGCAACTCCTGCATCCTTGGCCGAAATCGCCCCCGTCACGACCACAGTCACGCCGGTTTTGGTGATGACGTCGCGATGCCAGAGACGGACATCACTTTGAGTGACGGCCGCAATAATATTTGGGTCGGCAAGACTGAATGTGCGGTTCGCCGGTTGATCGCCAAAGATGGCGTAGCGGGCTGCGGTCCACATTTTGTAGTCTGTATTGGAATTGTTGATTTCAACGTTTTTGGAAAATTCGGATTTCTCACGCTCGAGCCATCTATCGTTGAACTGTGGTCGCGCAAGCATTTCTTGCACCACATCGAGAACCTCATCCACATATTCTTTAGGGAATGATATCGAACCGATGATGTGTTGGGTTTGAACCTCCATGTCTCCAAATGCATTTTTGTCCTCAAACATGATCAACACGTCCTGAGGCGACAATTCGCTGGTTCCGCCCGAAAGTATCGCCTGAGATCCCACGAACGGGACAGCTGGATTCTTGTCCGCTTCGTACGCCCACGTCGTTGGCCACGCAAATTCGATAGTGACGTCCGTCACGCCATCTTGGTAAATCGGCATAAAGGTAAAGGCCTGTCCGTTTGGAGAGGTTTGGTTTGTGACCTCACGGCTTCCCTCTTGCTGACAAGCGGCAAGCGTCAAAACCCCGAAAATGGCTAGGATGAAAGTTCTCATTTAATGTCTCAAATCTATTCTGAATATACTTTGCGGATCACGGTCCGGCTGTTCTTCGAAAAATGTGCGAGAAAGTCCTCAACATCGCTAAGCTGAATGTCCTTTAGCGCTTGGGTTTCTTCGTCGTAGGAATACACCTCGGACCCTAGGCTTAGCAAAAGGCTGGTTTGTTCGGCGTTGTAGTCTTCGAGATATTCAAACGACTCAAGATATTCGGTCAATTGTCGTTTCGCTCGATCAAAGGATTGTTGCGGTATGCCCTCATCGAACGCCGACCGAAGTGACTCTTCAAACACTCTATCGATGTCATTTAAGGTGGCACCTTGATCTGGGTTGGCCTCAAAACTTAGCAACACGTGGGTTGTTCCGACCATGCTGAAATCCAGCCAAAAGCTTCGAGTTACGAAGTCATCAAACCGCAAGGGCCCCGCGACGCCCCCCTTCATCGGAGAATCCAAGATCCAGTAGCTTAGCCATATGATCAAGTCACAGCGTACAATTGAGTCGCAATCGGGCAGCGGGGCCAACCGCCGATATAGGTAGGTATCTTCAACAAGCTCTGGCAGCTTTAACTGCACGCTGTTTCGCACAGGCGTAAGCTCGGATGAGATCAAGTCGGGCTTGTTCAGAATTGGTCCAGACGCTTTGGGAGCGTCCAAGTTCTGCAATACGCTCTGCACGCGCTTTTTTGAAACATCCCCGTAAACGATCAAAGTCGCCTCTGACAGATTGTGGCTTGATCGGTGAAGTTTCTTCGCGTTGGTATACGAAAACTGCGGAATCTTATCGGGTTCTCCAAGAATGGAGCGTGACAATGGTCCACCACCGTAAAGAGCGTTCTCCATTTCAAAAACCACCGGCAAAAGCGGATATTCGGCCTGCCGAAGTTCATACTCTCGTCGGATTATACCACGCTCTTCGAAGGCATATTGGGGACCGACCACTATTGGGTCTGCAACCGAAACAAGCGTATCAATCAAAGATTTCAAATCGTACGAGGACGAATTCATCCAGTAATTCGTCGCATACATTGTCGTGCTCGCGTTGGCGTGGCGGGCGTGATTTTCAGTTCCAGACGCATCGGTGAATGCGTTTGCCCATGCAAGGTGTTCAACATAATGCGCCAACCCCTCGGAATAGGGATTACGGGCCTCTCCTGACGGAAAAGACAACGTCACCTTAACGACGCCGGTGTCTGAATCGTGGAAAAAATACACCTGCTGGAAGATGTCGGTTTCAATCGTCTCGATACCCTTAGCGACGACGGACGGCGACGATAGAACGACCGGAGCGCCATTGCCATAATATACCGTCAAACCAACGGTGGTGGCACCGACCAAAGCGGTGAATAACCAATACACAAACTTCAAAATGAGCGCTCAAATATACAATCTAGAATAGAAAGTAGATAAATAACTCTCTCAAAACAAACGCAAGGTTCGTCATGGCCACCGCACTAGGTTTACGCCGCACTCGTTTTCGCAAAGATTCGATATTCAAGCGTTACAAATGGCATCAACCGCTAGAAAATTACGCTGTTTGTAGGATGGTGCCACAGGGGAGGATCGAACTCCCGACCTCACCCTTACCAAGGGTGCGCTCTACCACTGAGCTACTGCGGCCAACACAATAAGTGTGGCGGGTGATTAGCCCCAATCGCATGCTTGCGCAAGCGTAATCTGGACCCTTATTCTTGTCTGGGTTACAGAGATTAGCATGAAACAAAAAAACACTCGCGACAATTCCCAGACTGCACAAAATTCACGTGATGATCGGTTGAAAGCGGCGCTAAAAGCCAACATGGCAAAGCGCAAAGCCCAAACCAAGGCACGCGTGGCCGGGAAAACCGCCGAGGCTGAGGACAAGGGCAAAACCTGATGGATTCGATTCTAGTACGTGGAAATGGACCGCTTAGCGGGCAGGTTCCAATTGCGGGCGCGAAAAACGCGTGCCTAACACTGATGCCCGCAACATTGTTAAGCGAAGAACCGCTGACCTTAACCAATGCCCCGCGCCTGTCTGACATCAAGACAATGACCGAACTTCTCCAGTCGTTGGGGGCCGAAATTTCGACGCTTCAGGACGGCAAAGTTATCGCCATGTCTAGCCACAACATGGACAACCACGTCGCTGACTATGACATCGTTCGCAAGATGCGCGCCTCAAACTTGGTTCTTGGCCCAATGCTCGCACGTCTAGGTCAGGCGGTCGTATCCCTGCCCGGTGGATGCGCCATTGGCGCCCGTCCGATGGATCTCCACATCGAGGGCATGGAGGCCCTTGGCGCGGTTGTCGAATTGCGTGACGGCTATTTGCATGCCAAAGCCCCAGTCGGCGGACTACAAGGCGGCGTTTACAACATGCGCTTCGCCTCGGTTGGCGCGACTGAGAACTTCGTTATGGCCGCTTCCCTCGCTAAGGGCACTTCGGTCCTGAAGAACGCAGCACGCGAACCTGAAATTGTCGATCTGGTGTCGTGCCTAAAGAAAATGGGCGCTCAGATCGAAGGCGAAGGCACTTCAGAGATTACAATTCAAGGTGTTGATCGTCTAGGTAGCGCCACGCACGAAGTGGTTACAGATCGGATTGAACTTGGCACATACATGCTCGCCCCAGTCATAGCGGGTGGCGAGGTAGAGTGCCTCGGAGGTCGACTTTCGCTTGTCCAAGCATTCTCAGAAAGGCTTGATGCCGCCGGTGTCGATGTAAGTGAAACAGAGCGAGGCCTCTTGGTTCGTCGTCGCGGCGACCGCGTCAAGGCCATCGACGTCGTAACCGAACCCTTCCCGGGCTTTCCAACCGACCTTCAGGCGCAAATGATGGCGGCCCTGACGACCGCTGCTGGCGTTTCTATTCTTGAAGAGAAAATCTTTGAAAATCGCTTCATGCACGCCCCCGAACTGATGCGCATGGGCGCGCAAATTGACGTCCACGGCGGCACCGCCACCGTCACCGGCGTTGAGACCCTCAAAGGCGCGCCGGTTATGGCCACCGATCTTAGAGCCTCGGTCTCGCTCATCCTTGCCGCCCTCGCCGCCGAAGGTGAAACCCTTGTGAACCGAGTCTACCATTTGGACCGTGGTTATGAACGGGTCGAGGACAAGCTGAGCCAAATCGGTGCTCATATCGAAAGGGTGCAAGAATAGTGGTACAAGACGCCAGCTTCGAAGACGGTCGCGAAAAGCCCGTCAATATTGCCGCTTTGGATGTCGATGACCTAAAAATCCTGTCGGCGCTGATCCAGGACGCGATCTTCCCGATCACCGAGATGAATTGGAACGCAAAATCCCGTCAGTTCGGCATCTTGCTCAACCGTTTTCGCTGGGAACTATCGACCTCTGATGCCACCAAACCAGAGCGAGTGCAGGCGGTGTTTGCCATCGACCATGTGATCAACATCTCGTCACAGGGCATTGACCGTCAGGACAAAGACGTCGTCTTGTCTGTACTGTCCGTAGATTTTGAAGCCACCGACGAAACCGCAGGACATTTAACCATCCTTCTGGCTGGCGACGGTGCCATCCGCGTTTCGGTTGAGGCGCTAGAGTGTCGCGTAAAAGACGTCACCCGCCCCTACACCGCCCCCTCGGGACATGCGCCGTCACACACATAAGGACCCCAAGTTAGGAGCACCCCCAAATGGCCGAGCAAGAAAACCTAACTGTTTACCGTGAGCTGGTGGAACGCTTCTTCCAAGATCGGGTGAAGGGAAAAGCCAACCCCTACACCTCAATGAACGGCAACATGTTCAGCTTTCTCGACAAAGCCGGAATTGTCTGCCTGCGCATGTCAAAAGAAGACCGCATTGCCTACGCCGAAGAATTTGG
>ERZ1048872.1573-NODE-1573-length-18492-cov-27.529370_pt1 | contig 18492 bp, 14 predicted proteins | sample MGYA00383100_ERZ1048872 | MGnify/ENA primary metagenome ERZ1048872 (study PRJEB29581, sample SAMEA5548370) | metagenome | biome: marine; feature: coastal; material: water | depth 50 m | study: Short-term variability in the microbial, nano- and picoplankton...
GTAAAGAGCCAGCACAGCCAATGCGATTGATACCCAAAGCCAGTAATCCAAGTTGCATCCTCCCCGCGCGCTTGCGCTACGTTGGCAGAAAACGTTTCTCGGTCAACAAAAAACCCCCAGCGTTGGCTGGGGGTTCTGGATTGTATATCTGTTTAGCTTAGTAGCGATAATGCTCTGGCTTGAACGGCCCTTCGGGTGTGACTCCGATGTAGCTGGCTTGCTCTGGTGTCAGGCTCGACAGGTTCACGCCGATACGCTCAAGGTGCAGACGGGCAACTTTCTCGTCCAGATGCTTGGGCAGGATGTAGACTTCGTTTTTGTACTCGTCGCCACGTAGCCACAGTTCCATTTGCGCCAGAACCTGGTTGGTGAATGACGCTGACATCACGAACGACGGGTGACCAGTTGCGTTGCCGAGGTTCAGCAGACGGCCCTCAGACAGTAGAATCATACGGTTGCCGTTTGGCATCGTGATCATATCCACCTGGTCTTTGATGTTGGTCCACGTGTGGTTCTTGAGGTTTGCAACCTGGATTTCGTTGTCGAAGTGACCGATGTTGCCAACGATCGCCATGTCCTTCATCGCGCGCATGTGCTCGATGCGGATAACGTCTTTGTTGCCGGTGGTGGTGATGAAGATGTCTGCGCTGTCGACAACATCCTCAAGACGCACAACTTCGAAGCCGTCCATAGCGGCCTGCAGGGCGCAAATAGGGTCGATTTCAGTGACTTTCACACGGGCACCAGCGCCGCTAAGCGAAGCGGCTGAACCTTTGCCAACGTCGCCGTAACCACAGACAACAGCGACTTTACCGGCCATCATCGTGTCTGTCGCGCGGCGGATACCGTCGACGAGGCTTTCCTTACAGCCGTACTTATTGTCGAACTTCGACTTGGTGACAGAGTCGTTCACGTTGATCGCAGGGAAAGGCAACTGGCCATCACGCTGGAGTTCATAGAGACGGTGTACGCCTGTTGTCGTCTCTTCCGACACACCAAGGATCGCTTCGCGTGTCTTCGTGAACCAACCCGGGGATGCGGCCATACGCTTTTTGATCTGCGCAAAAATCGCCTCTTCCTCTTCCGAGGTCGCCACTTCGATCAGGTTCGTTTCACCAGCTTCGACGCGTGCGCCAAGCAAAACGTAAAGCGTTGCGTCGCCACCATCATCGAGGATCAGGTTCGCGCCCTCGGGGAACATGAACGACTTGTCGAGGTAATCCCAATGCTCAACCAGTGACTGGCCTTTGATTGCGAATACCGGAGTTCCACCAGCCGCAATCGCCGCAGCAGCGTGGTCTTGAGTTGAAAAGATGTTGCACGATGCCCAGCGCACATCCGCGCCAAGCTCAACCAATGTTTCGATCAGAACCGCCGTCTGAATGGTCATGTGCAGTGATCCAACGATCCGCGAGCCCTTCAGAGGCTTGCTTTCGCCAAACTCAGCCCGAAGCGACATCAGACCCGGCATTTCCGTTTCTGCAATATCAAGCTCTTTACGGCCAAACTCGGCCAGCGAAATGTCTTTTACAACGTAGTCAGTGGTCATATGCCAACTTCCTTAAATCTCGATTTTCGCGCCCTGTTATCACCGACAGGTCACCGCGACAATGATTGCATCGCATGCGTCTTAAGCGGGCCAAAAACGGTATGGATATCCAGACTACGATTTTTGATTGTTTAATAGATCATTAAAATGTCACGAAATTTCCAAGATCGTTCTTTAGATTTCGGGTAATCCAAAAGGGACCCGAAAGAAAATGACCGGACTTCTGGCATTAGGAAAAAAGAGAATGCGTGTTTTTCACTGCACATCTTGTAAGCGCAAAATGCGATTAGCTCACTTTCGCTGTGACTATTGCGAATCCAGCGCGCCGGCCCGAAATTGGCTAGCGCTGCCGGTTGCGGTGCTTTTGGTTCTCTATTGTCTATACATCTTGTGAAAAAGGGGCTGCGCGGCCCCTTCTCTTATTCTGGCAAGATCCGTACAGCACCTTTGGCCGCTGATGATGCCAAAAGCGCATAGGCTTTCAGCGCACTCGACACCACACGTGGCCGAGGTTCAGCAGGTGCCCATGGCAATGGTCCTTTAGCCTCACGACGCGCGCTTAGGGTCGCTTCATCAACCGCCAAATTGATTGTCCGGTTCGGAATATCGATCTCAATCGTGTCGCCAGATTCCACGAGACCAATCAAACCGCCCTCGGATGCTTCGGGTGAAACGTGGCCAATCGAAAGCCCTGATGTGCCGCCTGAAAAGCGCCCGTCTGTTAGCAACGCACAGGATTTCCCGAGCCCCTTGGATTTCAAATAGCTGGTCGGATACAGCATTTCCTGCATACCAGGGCCACCCTGCGGACCCTCATAACGGATCACGACAACTTCGCCCTCAGACACTTTGTTGGTCAGAATGCCGTTCACTGAATCGTCTTGGGATTCGTAAACCCTAGCCGTTCCGGTAAATTTGAGGATCGAGTCATCAACGCCAGCCGTCTTAACGATACAGCCGTTTTCAGCGATGTTGCCAAACAGAACGGCCAAACCGCCGTCCTTGGAAAACGCGTTTTCCACGTTGCGGATCACGCCACCTTCACGGTCTTTGTCCAGCTCTTTGTAACGATTCTCAGTGCTGAACGCCTGTGTTGTGCGAACACCACCCGGCGCAGCCCGATAGAACTTATCAACACTTGCATCATTCGCCGTCACGATGTCCCACTTGGCAATCGCTTCTGCCATCGTGCCCGAATGAACGGTTGGCACGTCGCCATGCAACAAGCCGCCGCGATGCAACTCGCCCAAAATGCCAAAGATGCCGCCAGCGCGATGAACATCTTCCATGTGAACGTCATTTTTTGCGGGGGCAACCTTGGACAGACACGGCACCTTGCGTGATAGGCGATCCATGTCTTCCATGGTGAAATCAACTTTGCCCTCATAGGCAATCGCTAAAAGGTGCAGAACGGTGTTGGTCGATCCGCCCATTGAGATATCCAGCGACATGGCATTCTCAAAAGCTTCAAAAGTCGCAATCTCACGTGGCAGCATTCCCGCCTCTTCACCCTCATAGTGGCGCTTTGTGATGTCGACGATCCGGCGACCAGCCTCAAGGAACAGCTCTTTGCGGTCCGCATGCGTCGCCAGCATCGAGCCATTGCCTGGCAACGCCAGACCCAGCGCCTCGGCCAAACAGTTCATCGAGTTGGCGGTAAACATACCCGAACACGACCCACATGTCGGGCAAGCGTTCTCTTCAATCGCCTGAACCTGTTCGTCGGTGTAATTGTCATCCGCGGCAACAACCATCGCATCGACCAAATCAACCGCCTGCTCAATATCGTTGATCGTGACCTTGCCGGCCTCCATCGGGCCACCGGAAACGAAGATCACGGGAATGTTCAGACGCATCGCCGCCATCAACATACCGGGCGTGATCTTGTCACAGTTCGAGATACATACCATCGCATCGGCGCAATGGGCGTTGACCATATACTCAACACTGTCAGCAATAATCTCACGCGAGGGCAGCGAATAAAGCATCCCGTCGTGACCCATCGCAATACCGTCATCGACAGCAATCGTGTTGAACTCTTTCGCAACACCACCCGCTTCTTCAATCTCACGCGCAACCATCTGGCCAAGATCTTTCAGATGCACATGGCCCGGCACGAACTGCGTAAAGCTGTTCACAACCGCGATGATCGGCTTTCCAAAATCATCATCGGTCATGCCGGTCGCACGCCAAAGGCCACGGGCCCCTGCCATGTTACGGCCATGGGTCGAGCGTCGGGAACGGTAATAAGGCATCGGTATTTCCTTCGTCGCAAATCTGTGGCGGGCTAACCCGCGTCAGGAATGAGGAATAACGCAAACTCCGCCTGTAAAACAATGGCCGATTGTCTCAACTGGGCGAATCGCATAGACAAGAACAAAATATGAACAGGACGAACGATGCCCACCCCACCCCGCGCTTGGCAAAAGATGCTTTCCGGCCGCCGCCTTGATCTTCTCGACCCGACCCCGATGGATATCGAGATCGAAGATATCGCTCATGGCCTTAGTTTTGTGGCGCGCTGGAACGGGCAAACCTTAGGTGATTTCGCCTATTCTGTGGCTGAACATTCACTACTTGTTGAGACCTTGTTCACGCGGATAAGCCCCAAAGCCCCAGTAAAATGGCAACTCGCCGCTTTGCTGCATGATGCGCCCGAATACGTCATCGGCGATATGATCTCGCCCGTGAAATCTGCCGTAGGGCCAGACTATGAAGCCCTCGACAAACGTCTTGCTGCCGTGATCCACATCCGGTTCGGCCTTCCCGCGGCAATACCCGTGACGATCAAAAAGCAGATAAAAAAGGCCGACAAGATCTCAGCTTGGATGGAGGCGACCCAGATCGCCGGCTTTGACGAGGCAGAGGCGAACAAATTCTTCGGCCAGCCTGACCCAAAACTGACCGAGGGTCTCAACATTGATCTTCGCCCCCCTGTTGAGGCCCGCGAAGCCTACACAGCCCGACACGAAACCCTATTGAAAGCCCTCTGATGATCACTGTTCGCCCCGCAAGACCAGACGACGCACGCCAAATGGCGGCTTTGATCAACACGATCATCGAAGCTGGCGGCACAACAGCCCACCAAACACTGTTTGACGACAACCGGATGTTGAACCACTACCTTGCGTCCGCGGCCTTGGTTTCATGCATGGTTGCCCATCAAGGGGATGAACTTTTAGGCTTTCAATCCCTCAAATGGCCAGAGCCTGACGCCAACCCACCCGGCCGAGTCTGGGCCTACATCGCAAGCTTCGTAAAAGAGGACCAGCAAGGCAAAGGCGTCGGCTTCAGATTGTTATCAGCGACAAAAGCGGCCGCCCATTCCACGGGCGTCGATGCCATCGACGCTACAATCCGTGCAGACAACGCTGGCGGTCTCGCTTTTTATGAAAAGATGGGTTTCCGCGAAACCGGCCGCTATTCAGCCCCGCTAACAGACGGCACATCGGTCGATCGCGTGCGTAAAGACCTGCTGCTTTAAGCGGCCAGCTGCTTTTTCTGTCTTAAAATATTCCCCGCCAGAGGCACCCCCGAGACAAGGGCATAGCCCGCAGACGAGAATTAATGCGCGCCGTTAGGCGCCCAATCAGATCACCGTGGACTGCGCTTGGCCAATATTCGCTGCAACGTCCGGCGATGCATGTTCAACCGGCGAGCGGTTTCAGAAACATTGCGGTCACACAGCTCATAAACACGCTGAATATGCTCCCAGCGCACGCGATCTGCAGACATTGGGTTTTCTGGGGGTGGCGGCAGCTCATCTTCAGGCGCCAGCAGCGCATTCATGATGTCAGACGCATCGGCAGGCTTTGACAAATAGTCTGTCGCGCCGATCTTCACGGCTGCTACGGCCGTTGCAATCGCGCCATAACCGGTCAAAACAACGATCCGGCTGTCAGGGCGCTTGTCGCGTAGAACTTCGACCACGTCCAAGCCGTTGCCGTCTTCCAGTCTCAGATCCACAACCGCATAAGCAGGGGGTCGCGCTGTTGCGATGGCCTGCCCTGCGGCAACCGACGCCGCGGTTTCAACCGAGAACCCGCGTTTTTCCATCGCCTTGGCAAGACGTTTTAGAAACGGTTCGTCATCATCAACCAGTAAAAGGGATTTATCCTCGCCAATTTCCAGCGATGCATCAACCATTCCTGTTCCTCCGAAGCGCAATTCTGTCTTGCTACTTAGCCTGAGGCGAGATTGGCGTCAAATGCATGCGACCCTTATGCGAAATTACATTGCGTCTACAAAACACGCCATTTGATCCGCCAACATGTCTGGCTGGATTTCGCGACGGAAGAATTCAACGAAGCCATACCCTGGCAGGGTCAAATAGCTAAAGGTCGAGTGATCCATCAAGTAGTACTCGGGATCGCCGTCCTGCTTTTTAAAATAGGTTCTGTAAGCTTGGCTTGCGGCCTTCACTTGCTCGGTAGTGCCGGTCAAACCCAACATGTCCGGGTGCAAGTAATCCGTAAACTCTTTCAACATTTGTGGCGTGTCACGCTCTGGGTCTATCGAAATAAAGACCGGCTGGATTTCGTAACCACGCTCTTCAAGAACTGTAATCGCGTCAGCATTTCGGGCAGTATCAAGTGGGCAAACGTCAGGACAATACGTGTAGCCAAAATAGATCAGACTTGGCACGTCCAACACGTCTTGATCCGTAACCGTCACCCCGTTTTCATCAACCAGCGTGAATGGTCCGCCTATTTGGCTTGTCCCACCTGCAACTACGCTTGTTCGGCAATCTGCGAATGGGTCGTCCGACGTTGGGGCCATCACTGTATACACAGCAACCCCACCCACAGCCGTCAATGTAAACAAGCCTGCGGCAAGCGCATATGTATTCATTTTGTTCATCACAGGCTCCTTTATCGGCCACAGCGTTGATCACGCGATAATCCCCATTTAACAATGGAACAGCTTGTCGCAAGTTTCAGAGGTCAAAATGTCCGAAACACTTATTAGTCCTGTCCGGGGCAGTCTTCGTGGAAACTGGATTCGTTTGCGAACGATGACCACTGTACGCTGGATGGCGATCTTCGGCCAAATCGTTGCTATTACAGTGGCCCAACGGCTTTATAATCTGCAGCTAGAGCTTGGCCTTTGCTATTTGGTGATCGGCATTTCCATCATTGGCAACCTGTTCGCGATGTTCGTGATGCCCGAAAACAAGCGGTTAACCGAGCGCGAAAACCTACTGACAATGATGTTTGATCTACTGCAGCTTTCCTTTTTGCTGTTTTTGACTGGCGGACTACACAATCCTTTTGCGCTATTGCTGCTTGCGCCCGTCACCGTCGCATCCTCGGTTCTTACACTTCGCTCGACCCTGATATTGGGCATCACGGCAATCATCTCAACCACAGTATTGATGAACTATCACCTGCTTTTGAAGACCCATCAGGGTTTCGTGCTTCGCGTTCCAGATGTCTTTATGTTTGGCACGTGGGTCGCCATCGGAATCGGCGTTGTCTTTATTTCCATCTATGCCCGTCGCGCCACGCAGGAAATGAATTCGATGTCCGATGCGTTGCAAGCAACCCAGCTGGCGCTCTCTCGCGAGCAACAGCTTACCGATCTTGGTGGCGTTGTGGCAGCCGCCGCGCATGAACTGGGAACACCCTTGGCAACCATCAAGCTTACCAGTGGAGAACTGGTAGACGAGTTGGAAGATCGCCCCGATCTGCAAGAAGACGCCCAACTGATCCGCGAACAAGCAGACCGCTGCCGCGATATCTTACGATCGATGGGGCGCGCCGGAAAAGACGACCTTCATGTTCGGCAAGCGCCGCTGTCCAGCGTTGTTCACGAAGCTGCCGAACCTCATGTGGATCGAGGGGTGGAGGTGCTGTTTGATGAGCATCCGAAAGAGGGTGAAAACCCAAGGATGCCGTCCATTTTGCGCCGCCCTGAGATTGTTCACGGGCTTAGAAACCTCGTTCAGAACGCGGTAGATTTCGCCAATGAACGTATCTGGGTTGAGGTTACTTGGTCAGCCGAAACGATAAGTGTGCGTATCACGGATGATGGTCGCGGGTTTCCGTCAGATATGATTGGTCGCATCGGTGATCCCTTCATGCGCCGCCGAACCACCCAGCGGGAAAAGATCTCGCGCCCCGGATACGAAGGCATGGGTCTGGGGCTTTTCATTGCCAAAACCCTTCTCGAACGGTCTGGCGCTGAACTCAGCTTTTTCAACGGGCGCGACGTAAACAATCGCAAAACCACCGATTCCCGTCAGGGAGCGATCGTGAACGTGGAGTGGGCGCGCACGGATATTGATGCGCGCAACGGTCCCAATGCGATTCCGAGTGGATTTAATCAACCTTTTGAAATGTGAGCGAAAAACTAGCGTCACCTCCGCCTGAGTTAATGAATAATTAACCCTTTTTGCGCCAAGCTGCCTGCATTTTTCGGGGCTGCCCATGGATGCGTTTGAGACTCAAAATTACCCACTGATTTTTGCCGCAGTCGCTGCCGCAACCATATTGTTCGCTGCACTTTTTCACGCACGTCATATTCAAAAGCGCCACAGTTTTGGACCGGATGGCTCAGGCATCGTGTTTCTGGCCGAGAATAGCCAAATCATAGATGAAACCGCGCTTGCACGTGTAGCATTGAGCGTTGATCCCAAGCCAAACTGGGATTGGCAATGCTTTCACGATGCTTTCGCCTTCCGCTTCTCCAAACTACCTGCAAACTTTCTTGATTGCCTTAAGCTCGCGCCTATTGATTTGCGGTCCACGCTTGATGGTGACAACGCCCGCCTAACCATCCACGCTTATGGGCCACGGCTAAAAATCACTCTGACGCAACCAAGCACGGACAGGGCCACCGCCCGCCTCCACTTGGTCCTTCAAGATCACCATTCACTAAGCAATATCGTCAGATCCTTGGATGGCGCACCGTTTCCTATTTGGGTTCAAGACGCGCATGGCAACGATGTTTGGCGCAGTCCTGAATACAGCAAACTTCGTAATGCCTACCTCGATCCAAGCGACGAAACCCCCTTGTTTGAACTTGATGCGGACCGACTGCGAAGTGACGGTCCTTTGCGTTTCATGCTGCCGGATCAATCCGAGCTTGGTGAAAGTTGGTACGAAGTTTCCATGAGCGAGGTTGATGGTTTTCGCAGCTTTTACGCCTCAAATGTCACCGCCCTAGTGCGGGCCGAACGTGCGCAGCGGGGATTTGTCCAAACCCTCACCAAAACATTCGCGCAGCTTGGAACCGGTCTTGCCATCTTTGACCGACAACGGCAGTTGGTTTTGTTCAATCCGGCTTTGGTCGACCTGACCCAAATTTCTGCCGAGTTTCTGAGCGCCAGACCTACCCTCACCGCTTTTTTTGATTGGCTTCGCGAATCGCGCATGATGCCAGAACCGCGCAATTACTCCGAATGGCGTGGAAAACTGAACGCCCACAGTGACGACGCCGAGAAAGGCACATTCTCAGAGCTTTGGAGCCTTCCTAACGGTCTCAGCTACCGCATGCTGGGTCGGTCCCATCCCGACGGCGCCGTGGCGTTTTTGTTTGAGGACGTTACCGCCCAACTTTCGCTAACCCGCAACTTCGTCAAAGAGCTTGAGATCAATCACGCCCTTCTCGACACTCTACCCGACGCGTTGGCAATCTTTTCGCCAACCGGTGACATTTTTTCCGTCAATCAGGCTTACCGCGATCTTTGGAATGATGATCCAAACACCCAGGTCCAACCAGTTCCGGCGTCCGAGGCCGTCGATTCGTGGGCGCAAAAATGTTGCTCGTCTGACGTGTGGCCGCAAATCAAGACAGGTCTCGCTGGCTCCAGCGCAATGGGTGAGACCACAGGAGATTTCCGCACCTTGGCCGGTCAAAAAGTGGGATATCGCATCACGCCCTTAACCAAGGGGGCAGTGGCAATCCATTTCAATCACGACAATACGTTAAACCCCACCAAAAAATCAGAGAAGTCTTGCATCCAATCCGCTTGCTCCGCGCCGCTCGACGCGTAATCATGGGGCATGGCCCAAAACCTTTCGATCTCGTCAAACTCTCCTGAACAAACCGCTGAAATCGCCCGCTCTTTGGCGCCCGCTTTGGCGAAGGGTGACGTTATTTTGCTAGAGGGTCATATCGGCGGTGGCAAAACCCATTTTGCGCGCAGCTTGATTCAGCATCTTCTTCAATCAGACGAAGACGTCCCGTCGCCGACATTTACCCTTGTGCAAACCTACGACGCCCCGGACTATGAGATTTGGCACGCCGATCTGTACCGCCTTTCTCATCCAGACGAAGTTTTTGAACTCGGCCTTATCGACGCCTTCACTGACGCGCTTTGCTTGGTTGAATGGCCGGATCGTTTGGGCGAGCTGGCTCCAAAATCAGCTCTATCGCTGGCTTTTTCAGCCAGCGATGTACTAGGGCAACGCCACATTGAAGCACACTGGTCGGACCCGCGTTGGGATAACATTGCGGAACTCCTCAATGTTTGAGCCCTGCCCAAACCCTAGATTTTTTGGCGTTGCCCCTGGCGTAGATTTCGCATCCGCCGTTGTTAAAGGTCTTCAGACCCGCCTCAGCAATGAACCGCCCGAGGCTATGGCCCGCGTCGATCTCTACGTAAACACCCGACGTATGGCCCGCCGCATACGGGATCTGTTTGATCAGGGTCCAAATGGCTTTCTGCCGAGCATAAAACTGATCACCGATCTGGGCCGTGATCCCGCTGCGCTGCACATACCACCAGCCGTGCCTCCGCTTCGGCGTCGGCTAGAGTTGGTGCAGCTGCTATCGGGGCTTCTTGAATCCCAGCCCGATTTGGCCCCACGTTCTAGTCTGTTTGATCTTTCTGATAGCTTGATGAAGCTGGCCGAAGAAATGCAGGGCGAAGGCGTCCCGCCAGACGTAATCCGCAATCTCGACGTTACCGATCAATCCGGCCACTGGGAGCGGGCGCTGAAATTCATCAGCATCGTTCAAAATTACTTTGGCGACACCGATCACGCCCCCGATAGCGAGGCCCGCCAGAGGCGAATAATTGAAGAGTTGGGCCGAAATTGGGTCGAAAATCCTCCCACTCATCCCATTGTTGTCGCTGGATCGACCGGCTCACGTGGCACAACAGCAATGTTCATGGAAATGGTCGCCAAAGCGCCTCAGGGCGCGGTCATATTGCCTGGCTTTGATTTCGCGATGCCCGATGAGTGTTGGGATGACCTGTCCGATGCGATGATTGCAGAAGATCACCCGCAATTTCGCTTTCGCAAAATGCTTGGGCGTCGGGTGTCAGGCATTCAACCGTGGACGGATCAATCGCCGATCAATAGCGCACGAAACGCTTTGGTTTCGTTGGCTTTGCGTCCCGCGCCCGTAACAGATCAATGGCTTAGGGACGGCCCAAAGCTTGGGGGTCTTTCGGGCGCTTGCAATGGTCTTACCCTGCTCGAAGCCCCCTCGCCCCGAACCGAAGCGTTGGCGATTGCCCTTCGCTTACGACGAGCCGCCGAGGACGGAAAAACCGCCGCTCTGATCTCGCCCGATCGCGTTCTAACACGGCAGGTGACGGCCGCCTTGCAACGATGGGGCATTTCGCCGGATGACTCTGCCGGTATCCCGTTGCAGCTTACCCCTTCAGGTCGACTACTTCGTCACATATCGTCTCTAATTGGGCAAAAACTGACGTCCGAGGCGCTTTTGACCATCCTGAAGCACCCGCTCACCCACCATGAGGAACGCGGCCAGCATCAGAAGTGGTCGCAAGAATTAGAACTTTCACTACGAAGGTACGGGCCGCCCTTTCCGACGCGGGCTGCGGTTCTGGCGTGGGCAGGAAAGCGCACCGAGATGGCCCCAGAAGCAACTGTTTGGACCAACTGGTTGTTTGACGCACTCGAGCCTTTGACCGATCTTTCCGGCGGTGATCTGAATGATCTTCTCGCCGTGCTTCTACAAACTTCCAATGCGCTTTCCACCGGCGTAGAGGGGTCAATTTCCCCTGCGGTTTGGCAAAAGGATGCCGGCCGCGAGGCCGCGCGGGTCGTATCCGAACTCAAGGCCGAGGCACACCTCGGCGGCCATCTTTCCGCCAACGACTTTCATACCCTGTTCAACGCCATTCTATCTCAGGGCGAGGTTCGCAACTCTGAGATCGTTCATCCCAACATCCTAATCTGGGGCACGATGGAGGCGCGCGTGCAGGGCGCAGATGTAGTCATCCTCGCAGGCTTGAACGAAGGCACTTGGCCCGAACGTCCTGATCCCGATCCTTGGATGAACCGCGCTATGCGTCAGAAAGCGGGCCTGTTACTGCCTGAAAGACGCATTGGACTTGCCGCCCACGATTTTCAACAGGCCATTGCCGGGTCGGACGTGTGGTTAACACGATCGGCCAAATCTGACGACGCCGAAACCGTTCCTTCCCGCTGGATCAACCGTTTGACTAACCTTCTTGGCGGGCTCGAAGCTCAAGGCGGCCCCAAGGCGTTGCTCGACATGAAAGCCAGAGGTAACGAATGGCTTGGCATCGCGGTTGAAATGGAAAAACCGGTCGATATTCCCAAAGCCAAACGCCCGAGTCCGCGCCCGCCTGTCAGTACACGCCCTAATCGCCTGTCTGTCACCGCGATCAAAACGCTTATCCGCGACCCTTACGCCATCTATGCACGCAATATCCTTGGGCTTTCACCGCTTGATCCGCTTGTAAAAGAGCCCGATGCGCCGCTTAGGGGCACTCTTATTCACGCAATTCTTGAGACCTTTGTTGAGCAGCGACAGAGTGAGACACCAGAAGCTGCCAAAGCCCGTTTGCTTGAAATAACAGACACTATTCTAGCTGAAAGTGCGCCATGGCCCACCGCGCGCGCTATCTGGCGGTCCAAGGTTGAGCGTGTCGCAGACTGGTTCATTCAGCGTGAGCTTAAGCGTGCTGAAACCATGGTGCCCGTTGATTTTGAAACCGACGGATCGGTTCGCATTCCCGAGTTTGATTTCACCCTAACCGCTCAGGCGGACCGTATTGACCGCGATGATCAGGGGCGATTGCACATATTCGACTATAAAACCGGCACGCCGCCAACGAAAAAGGTTCAGTCTGCCTTTGATAAGCAGCTGTTGCTGGAGGTTGCGATGGCTGAACTTGGTGGCTTTGCCAAGGTCGGTCAGGGCGAAGTGGCCGAGGCCAAGTTTATTGGTCTCAACGCCACTCCCTCAGAAGTGCCTGCACCGATGGAAGAGATTAGTCCGACCGAGACTTGGGACGGGCTAAAGGCGCTGCTTGAGCGATATTTCGACCCTAGCACTGGGTATTCTGCGCGTCGCGCCATGCAAAAGGAAAGCGACAACGGGCGATATGACCAGTTATCTAGGTTTGGAGAGTGGGATATTTCTGATCCGGTTGAGCCTGTGGAGCTGAAGAAATGATCCGCGACGACGCCACCCTTACGCAAAACCGCGCGGCGCAGCCGAACAACTCAACGTGGGTCGAGGCGAACGCAGGCTCAGGCAAAACCCGCGTATTGACGGACCGTGTGGCCAGACTGTTGCTCGAAGGCGTCCAGCCGCAGCACATCCTTTGCCTGACCTACACCAAGGCCGCGGCCAGCGAGATGCAGAACCGGCTGTTCAAACGCTTGGGTGAGTGGGCCATGAAAGATGGGGCGGAATTGACCCATTCCCTGCAGAATTTGGGTGTAGAGCGTGATATTGATGCCGACTTCCTCGCCCAATCTCGCCGTTTATTTGCGCAGGCGATTGAGGCCCCGGGCGGGTTGAAAATCCAGACGATCCACTCGTTCTGTTCGTCCCTGCTGCGCCGGTTCCCGCTTGAGGCTGGCGTCAGCCCACAGTTTACCGAGATTGAAGAGCGTGCGGCGTCGATGCTTCGGCGTGATATCGTGGATGATATGTCCGGCGGCGAACTTAAGCCTGTCGTGGACGGCTTGGCGCACCACTACACGGGCGAGGATTTTCAGTCCCTGACATCGGAAATTCTTCGCCATCGTGACCAATTTTCAGGTGATGGCGCGCCCGACCCTTTTGATGCCTTTGGGGTTGATAAGTCCCTGACCCCAGCGATGGTTGCCCACGATGTGTTGCTTGGATCAGAGGAAGCGCTATTCGCTCAGTTGGTGCCAATCCTTCTAGAATCCAGCAGCGCAGACCAAAAAGCCGGTCATCGCCTTGGCGCGCTCGATCTGTCGAAACCTTCTGCCCTTTTGGAAATGGAGTCGGTTTTTCTTTTTGGTGCTAAGGCAAAGGCCGGTCCGTTCTCGGCCAAGATCGACGCGTTCCCAACCAAGCCGATAAGGACTGCGCATCCAGAAATCGTCGAAGAACTTAATCAGCTGATGGGTCGCGTTGAGCTTGGCCGCAATCAGAGACTTGCGTTGGCAGCGGCGCAGAAAACACAGGCTCTTCGTGCTTTTGCTGGTGAATTTATTGGTCTCTATGACCGCCGAAAACAGGCGTTGGGCTATCTAGACTTTGACGATCTGATCCGCAGGGCGCGCCAGCTTTTGACCGATCCGGCCGTCGCCCAATGGGTGCTATTCAGGCTCGACGGGGGGATCGACCATATCCTTGTAGACGAGGCGCAAGATACCAGCCCGATCCAGTGGGAGGTGATAGAGCTTCTTGCACAAGAATTCACCAGCGGCGCGGGCGCGCGGGCGGATGTTGTGCGCACTTTGTTTGTCGTTGGTGACAAAAAGCAGTCTATTTATTCATTTCAAGGCGCCGATCCCGACGCCTTTGACCGCATGCGGCAAGAGTTTGGGGATCGCCTTAACAGTGTCGATTCTCGGCTGCACGAAGTCCCTATGCAGTTCTCGTTTCGCTCGTCCCCCGCGATTTTGAAGATGGTGGATTACACGTTCCACGAAGGTCACGCTGATGCGATTGGTCAGCGGTCTCAACATGAAGCGTTTAAGATGCAAATGCCTGGTCGCGTTGATTTGTGGCCCGCCGTTGAGCCCATCAAAGAGGACGACGAGGGCGATTGGACCGATCCCGTTGACCTGCCCGGCCAGCGAAATCACAACGTGGTTTTGGCAACCAAGATTGCCGTCGAAATCAAACGCATGCTGGATGATTGTGAGACTATTCCAGCCGAAGACAAAGAAACCGGAGAGTTGCGGCGACGTAAGATCAGGGCTGGCGACTTTCTGATCCTTGTCCGTGGGCGGACGGGGGGCATGTTCCATCAGATCATTCAGGCTTGTAAGGAGCTTAAGTTGCCGATCGCCGGTGCTGACCGCCTAAAAGTCGGGGCGGAGTTAGCGGTTAAGGATATCGCGGCGCTGTTGTCCTTTCTTGCGTTGCAGGATGATAGCCTCAGCTTGGCGATTGCATTGCGCTCACCGTTGTTTGGTTGGTCGGAGCAGGGCTTGTTCTCGCTCGCTCAGGGTCGGGGGCGACGTACCTTATGGCAGGTTCTTCGCGATCAAGCAGAGCAACACCCCGAAACTATCGCAGTGCTTGAAGACCTGCGGAACAACACCGACTTTCTACGGCCATTTGAGTTGATTGAGCGTGTTTTAACCCGCCACAATGGGCGCGCAAATCTGCTCGGGCGGCTGGGGCAGGAAGCCGAGGATGGTATCGATGCTTTGCTAGCACAGGCGTTGTCTTATGAATCCGCCAGCACCCCCAGCCTGACGGGCTTTCTGGTGTGGATGCAAGAAGACGAGCTTGAGATCAAACGGCAAGTCGCCAGCGAAGGAAACCTTATTCGCGTGATGACCGTGCACGGTGCCAAGGGCCTTGAGGCGCCGATAGTAATTCTGCCAGAAACGACGCCACCGAAGAACAATTTGCGCGAAGAGTTGTTGGCGACGGACCAATCTATCTATTGGAAAACCAAAACTGAAGAAATGCCGCAAATGCTGACCGACTTGCGGGACATTTCACTTGAGAAGCAGCAGCGGGAGCATTTGCGTTTGTTGTACGTGGCGATGACCCGCGCGGAAAAGTGGCTGATCGTGGCCGGTGCTGGCGACATCAAAGAAGGCGGCAAGGGTTGGTATAACGTTGTTTCTGACGGCATGAATCATGCTGGCGGCGCGGCGTGTAATTTTCCGACCGGTGAAGGTGCGCGATATGCCGTTGGTGATTGGCTGGACCTGCCACTAGATGAGCCCGCCGAAACCACCCACACCAAAGTCGTTTTGCCCGACTGGATCGACAAGCCCGCGCCCGCGACGCTGGCCCGGCGGACAACTATCAGCCCATCTGATCTTGGGGGGGCCAAGGCGCTGCCCTCTGAATTGGGAATGGACGAAGAGACGGCCAAAACTTTTGGCAGTGTCGTCCACTTGCTGCTAGAGCATCTTCCAAAGTTTTCCGATGCCGTGTGGCAGGAAATGGCCGCCAAGCTGATTGAGCATTCCCGTTTGAAACTGCCTGACGGGCTGATGCGAACCGCCATTGACGAGGCGATCCTAAACCTCAGCAATCCTGGCTTGGCCGAGGTGTTCGCCCCACATACCCTTGCTGAGGTTTCGGTGACGGCAGATCTTGAAGGTGATCGGATTCATGGCACAATCGACCGTCTTCTGGTTGACGGCGAATGCGTCACCGCTGTGGATTTCAAAACCAACCGCGCGGTGCCTGATGGCGCAGTCAACACACCTGCGGGACTGCTTCGTCAGATGGGGGCCTATGCCCATGCGTTGTCCCAGATATATCCCGAAAAAGTGATCAAGACCGAAATATTGTGGACAGCAAAGGGAAAACGCATGCAAATTCCCGAAGATTTAGCCCTCAAAGCACTTGAAGAACGTGATGCGCCTTGACGCCCCGACTGCCGCTTCTTAGGTTCAAAACCGAACTCGATTTACCTTTCAGGAGATAGCCGATGGGCACCGTAGCAGTCACCGACGCAAATTTTGACGAAGAAGTCCGCAACTCGGATATTCCAGTTGTTGTAGATTTTTGGGCAGAGTGGTGTGGCCCCTGTAAACAGATCGGCCCAGCGCTAGAAGAGCTTGCCGCCGAGATGGAAGGCAAAGTTAAGATCGCCAAAATCAACGTCGACAACGACCAACAAGCAGCGGCTGAATTGGGTGTGCGTGGCATTCCTGCGCTGTTCATCTTTAAAGATGGCCAGCCCATTTCGAACCGTTCTGGTGCTGCTCCTAAAGCTGCTCTGCAAAGCTGGATCGAAGACGCTGTATAACGACCCCACGGCTTAAAGATTTTGGGCGCTCCGTTTTGGGGCGCCCATTCTTTTGCCTGCTGGCCTAGATGTCCCAACCATGATGGCGCAGACGGTTCAGGATGCGGTCATGCACATCCACTTTCCCGGCGTTGATCGTGTGATCCTGAAAGAACCACTTCAGATAAGCTTTGAAGTTTGGCTTGTTGTTCTGGGCTTTCCGGAACGCCCTTTCAACGCCGTCCTCCCAAACATTCCCGCAGATATGGTGAAAATCCACGCGCCCAAATAGAACCGAGGGCTTTTGAAAGAACATCGCTGCAATCGCTGCTGACGAGTTTTGCGTGACGACGTAATCGCACTCTGCCAAATAGTTCAGCCAGTCCAGCTCTCCGATGATCACACGGGGGTAAGCTTCGCAAATCTCGTGGATCGCAGTCATTTCGTCGTCTGTGTATTTCTCTTTCGGGTGAAAGGTCAGCACCACAGGTAATTCGGGCTCTTGTTCCAGCGTCGCAAGGATCATCTCGGCCGGACTTGTGACCTGAAACGAACGGTGGTCGAGCAATCGACCCTGTAAAGGCAGATAAACAAACCCTTCTTTTGAGGCGCTGGCGATTGCTTCTTCGCCAAACAGCCGACCACTCCAAAAACGATAGAACTGCCGCGCCTCAGCCTTGTCGATCTCCTTTGGGTCAAAAGCGGTTTGCGCTACATCCCATTCCCAGCGCTTGGCCGAACTCTCGATCTGCCAAAACGGCATGTAGTAGGCCAATCGAAAGGTCAGCGAGTCCTCATGGTATGGGTCGTCCATGTGAAACAGAGACTTTCCCCGCCGGCCTGATGATTTCAACCGCTCCTCGGATGTATCGCGATGGTAAGAAACCTCCCACCCTCGCGACGAAACGGCCTCATCCACCAGCCGCAAAAACCGGTGATTACCTTTGCGCGCCTGTTCAAGAAGCTGGCGGTGTAGGTAAATTCTCAGCTTATGCGTTTCATCCATGGGCACAGACTAGCCTCGGTCGGATATGTGCTCAAGCACTCCCCTTGTACCTACCTTGTTGCCCCTCCATATTGGGAGCGAATGATAAAAGAGGCAGACATGTCACAAGACGAATTCCCAGGCTGGCACGGCACAACAATTATAGGCGTCCGAAAGGGTGGCAAAGTGGTTATCGCGGGCGATGGTCAGGTTTCACTTGGCCAAACCGTTATCAAAGGCACCGCGCGCAAGGTGCGCCGACTGTCACCGGGCGGTTACGATGTGGTTTGCGGGTTTGCGGGCTCGACTGCAGATGCATTTACGCTTCTAGAGCGTCTTGAGGCCAAACTAACCGCCACACCGGGCCAGCTTCAACGTGCTGCTGTTGAATTGGCCAAAGATTGGCGCACCGATAAGTATCTGCAAAAGCTTGAGGCCATGCTGATCGTCAGCGACGGAACTGAGCTTTACGTGATTACCGGCGCGGGCGATGTACTAGAGCCTGAGCATGACGTGACCGCCATCGGATCGGGCGGCAACTATGCCCTCGCTGCTGCGCGGGCGTTGATGGATAGCGACCTGGACGCCGAAGCGGTGGCTCGCAAAGCGATGGCGATTGCGGCGGATATTTGCGTCTACACGAATGGGCGTTTGACGGTGGAGACAATCGGTGGCTGATCACGGTCTAACAAAGGACGATCTGCGTGCCGCCGTTTCGGCTGGCACGATCTCGGAATCTCAGGCCGCGTCTGTTTTGGCCCTGTCCGAGGCGCGTCGTGGCGTTCGCGAAAACATTGACGGGCTGAACGAACCGTTTGAACT
>ERZ1048872.1575-NODE-1575-length-18478-cov-9.164577_pt1 | contig 18478 bp, 18 predicted proteins | sample MGYA00383100_ERZ1048872 | MGnify/ENA primary metagenome ERZ1048872 (study PRJEB29581, sample SAMEA5548370) | metagenome | biome: marine; feature: coastal; material: water | depth 50 m | study: Short-term variability in the microbial, nano- and picoplankton...
CGAAGTCATTGGCGGTGCAGATTCTTCCTGGAGAAGAATTTTCCAGGCATGCTGCCCCGAGCGCCATGTTGGGGGCAGCTGCTGCAACGGCGGCTGCCAACAGTATTTGGAAACGATATTTTTGCACTTTTATTACCTGTCCATGGTTAAGCGATGCAAGAAATAGGTGAAGTTCGCATAACTTATTGGCGTCGCGAGGAATATTGCTGGGTTATAGCATTTACTAGCATTCATTTCTATGGGCCTCATTGGCGGGGTGGTAAGTGGCCTTAACGTAACTTTGATTAAGCGTGATGCCACACTTTCGGCGAGATAAGCGAGGGTGCCGAGTTGCTGATTTTGCTGTTGCCCAAGCCGCTTTACGACACTGCCAGCTTATAAATGTGAAGGTTGATAGGCGCCCTGTCCACCACCGCCCACGATAAATTTCCGGTAATAGATATCCGGGGCCTGGTGAAAAGGTAGTGATACAAATTGATGGATGTTTTCCAGTCTTTTGCCCAGCCCGGCTCTGATACTCGAGCTGTATGTGGCGCAGTCTAGTCCTGTGGGTGAATGCCCATCCTCGTCTGTGAGCATTGCTAGTATCGCTTCCGCTGCCAACTTGCCACTGTGCAAGGCGTAGCGAATCCCTTCGCCCGAAACGGGGTCGACCAGCCCGGCAGCATCGCCGGTGAGGCAGATTCTTGAAGTGGAAATGGCTCTATTTTCTGAGAACACCGGGATGGGGTATCCGGAATTTGAGATTACCCTGACTTTGTCCATTGGAAGATGTGTAGAGAGAAAAGTATTGAGTACCTTCTGCAAAGGGTTGCCTTGATAGTCCCAGCTGCCGATACCACAGCTTAAAACACCTTCCTGTTTGGGGAAAATCCAGCCGTAACCAGCGGGTACGATGAAATAGTCGAAATAGACACTTTTCGAAAAGCGGTGATAGGCCTCCGATGGCACCGCCAATTCTACATCGAAAGCCACAGCCTGTTTTTGGTTGTGAAACAGGCCTGTGCGTCTGGCGACCAGGCTGCTGGCACCATCGGCAGCGATCAGTCCTCGAGCCTGTATGGTGTCAAAATTTTTGCCGCTGATGTGCACGCCGTTTTCGGTTTCCTGCACATCGGTCACCAAGGCATTTTCAAGTAGCTTCAGGTCGCCTCGCGCCCTGGAAATTGCCAGTTCGATCAGGCCTGCATCAAATTCAGCTCGATCGACCAAAAATAGTTCGTGCGGCCCATAGGTGGCCCCGTGTGCATCCCCCCCCCTCAGGCTGAAATCCATCCTGCTCACTCGGTGTTTAATTAGGTGGTCAAAAGACACGGGACTGAGGTGGGAAACGGAGCCTGGCATCAATCCGCCACAGGCCTTTGGGCGAGGCAAGATAGCCTTTTCTATGACACAGGTACGTAATCCGCTACCGGCAAGTATGGTCGCTGCCATCGCACCAGCTGGCCCCGACCCTACTATGGCAACATCTATTTTCAACTGTATGATGATGAATGAAGCATGTGAAGAGAGAGGTTACCACAACTGATGTAGCCAGTACTCCGTAGTCGTCTTGACAGGCGATGTCCTGTTCTTTAACTTGCCTGACTGTTCTATCCTATTGCCGCTTTCGCGGAGAGTGTCTGTAAGTGACCGGGTCCAATATTTCACCACCCCTGACGATGGTCGAACGCTTGCTAGTCATACGGACCAGTTTGTTCATTCCAATTGTCGAGTTTTGGCTGCGCCGGACTAGTGTCAAAGTGTGCAACGCGTCATTAAACCAGCTGGCAGACTGGATGCCGCCCTATCGACGCAAAGTAAATAGTATCAAGCAGGCAGAGCGGATCGCTAGCCTGATAACTTATGCCAATCGCAGGTTCTCAATCTATCCCGCAGATTGCCTCACTAAGTCTCTGGTTTTGAGCTACTCGCTCCAACGATTAGGTCATAATGCTGAGCTTTGCTTGGGAGCACGGCGGTTCACCGGTCAGTTTGAGGCTCATGCTTGGATTGAAGTCGATGGCAACCCTGTGGGTGAGGAGTTGTCCGTAAACACTATTTACACACGATTTGAGCGGGAGAATATTGGTCCAAAGGGTGAGTTTCATTGAGGCCATTCATGGGCTTGCTCTGCTTGGGCGGGAGTCCGCCAAATGTGAAATACCTTGAGGGCATGGGCGCCTATCTGGCGCAGATTGGTCCCGACCTTCAGACGGTGTTCGTCGACGGCGCATTTGGGGTCGTTCAGGCGCATCTGGCTGGCGCTGGTGATAAGAGCCCAAGTACCCAACCTTGCCGCATTGGTCGATATGCTGTTTTTGGAGATGTTAGATTGGACCGACGCCTGGAGCTTATTCGGGCGCTCGGCGAGCGGAATCAATTTGAAGTTTGCGATGATGCTCAATTGCTGCTCCAAGCCTGGATCAAGTGGGGTCAAGATGCACTTAATCGTATATCTGGTGACTTTTCAGCCGTCATTTGGGATAGCGAGACTCGAGCAGTTTTCTGCATACGCGATCAGATAGGGATCAAACCTTTCTTTTATGTGCAGACTGGGAACTTGTTTTTGTTTTCCAATGCTCTTGAAGGTATTGCTCGGCATCCGGGGATAAGCCGTAGTCTGGATGAAAACTACCTCGCTGATTTTCTGGCATTTGGTTACCCCGCGGATCAGACGGTAACCGTCTACAAGCAGATCAAGCGGCTGGCGCCAGCTCACAGCCTTGAGTTTCTTGATGGAAGATTGAAGTTGAGAAAATACTGGTCTCTTGCGACGGAAGGCGACCTGGGTTTAAAGAGTGAGGAATACCCTCTTCAGTTTGCTGAGTTGCTCGAGGACAGTGTTCGAGATCGTCTTCCCAGAAAGTCGGCCGGGGTGCTAATGAGTGGAGGCCTGGATTCCACTGCAGTGGCCTCAATGGCCAGATCTGTGGGAGGCTGCCACTATGAACTGGACCTGTATACGCTGGATGCGAGGGAGATCTGGTCTGAAGATCGCGAAGCTGCATTTGCCTCTGAGGCAGCGGAATACTTAGGCGCGCGGCATAAGGTTACCGAGATTGATCAAGGTGATATGTTTCAGAATTGGCAGCTAAACAGCTGGGCACAGCCGGAACCTGTGCGATATAGTTTTTGGCATACTTTTCTCAAATTGTTGAGACAGATGGCGGTGACGTCCAGAGTTGGATTCACTGGGCAGGGCGGCGATGGTCTACTGACCAGCTCGCCGAATCATTTCTCTCGTTTGATGGCCTCTCGGCAGTGGGGGGAGTTTGCCAGTGATTTTTGGCAGTATTACCGTTTGCACAGTAAGCCCCCACCGCTGGGTATACGCAGCTCACTCAAAGGGCGCTACGAGCGCCATCCTGAACGGCCCGTATTGGCCCCTTGGTTCAAATCAGGTTTCTTGAAAAGAACCGGTTTGATAGAGCGCTTTCATGACCTTGCGGCAGGAAAAGTGGGTGCGGGGGTTGTGTCTCGTAGCGAGGCATATTACGACCTGTCCTCGCCAGTATGGCCAGCCATTATTGGGCGTCTTGATGCGCAAATGACTGGGGTGCCCTATGAATTTCGACATCCATTTCTCGATTTGCGATTGGTAGAGTTTGTACTATCCATGCCGGCAGTGCCTTGGTTTGAGAATAAAGCCCTACTCCGGCATGCTATGGTTGGGAAGTTGCCGGAAAGTGTGAGGTTGAGAAAAAAAGTGCTCCCGAGACTTTCGCCTGCATATACGTCGTTGCAAAAGTTGGGTCCTCTTCATGCAGACACCTATCTGGCTGAACTAGCCCCTCTTGAAGACATATTGGAATTGCCTGTGCTTGCGCAATTCCTGCGAAACCCTGATAAACTCAAAGCGGATGAAGCGGACATGACAACTTTGCCTATAGCAGTGGCGGAATGGCTAGCTGGGGTTGAACTAAGCGACGTGCGGGAATGAGTTTAATGAACGACGACCAAAAATCGATCGAGCAGAACGGAGCACCCAAAAAGGCCTATCAATCCCCTGACCTGAAAAAGTATTCCGCGCCTAAGCTAAATAGCTACGGTGGCCTGCGAGAAGTGTCCAAAGGTCAGGCTGCTTACAGCCTCAATGAAGGATTTTTCCAAGACTTCGCGAACCCTTCTCAGTAGTAATACGGAAGCGCCTGTATTGTGTTTTTTTACCAAGTCTATGGGCTGTGTTTAGGTTCTGATTTTCCTCTGAGTGAGTTCCCCGATCGTCACGGGGGTCAGTTAGCCGCTGATATTCGACTATGTCATGGCGCTCCGCAGCATACTTACGAGCGCTGCATCTCTCTGGGCTTTAATGTGAGTCCGCAGCAACCAGTTGATTTTGAGTGGCCCAAACGCGGCATGCTTCTGTCTGATGCGTGTTATCACGTTGCATATCCGAATGGGCTGGAGGTCATCGTGGACGGATTGGGTGCTGCGATCTATATCCTTAACGCTGACCCATTCGAATTTGAAGATTTTCCGGTATACCTGTCAGGGCCATTGTTAGGTTTTGCCCTTAGGTTGCGCGGCAGTCTGTGCCTGCACGCCAGCGTGATAGATCTCGGTGGTTACGCTATTGCCCTCATGGCCCCAAGTGGAGGTGGAAAATCGACGACTGCAGCGGCATTTGCCAGGCGTGGTTTTAGGGTTATGAGCGATGATGTTCTGGTACTTACGCCGGGGGCGGGTGGCGAATCTCTTGCCCATACGGGGGTGCCCTGGGTGCGACTGTGTGAGGATGCGCTGAAAGAACTGGGGCGAGCGTCGTGGCGAGGGCAGGGTCAGTCCCATCTAGGTAATAAACGGCGCGTACAAATCAACCAGGGAGAGCAGGCCTTAAATGCACTACCCCTGCGTGCGATATACTCAGCGGTGAATCTAGATGCCGATCTGGCGATTTCGAATATCTCTGGTGCGAAAGCACTGCTGGGTCTGCTGGGTAATCTGTTCCCCGGGCCCTCCTATCAATTGCCCCATAGTCGACGAACGGATGAGCTTAAGCAGCTTCGGCAGCTATTAGCTGCCGTGCCACTGAGAGGGCTTGCTTACAGGCGGAAGTTAAGTGACTTGCCCTCATTGTGCGATGCCTTGATCTCGGACTCTAGAAATTTACAGGCGGCTTCCGCAGTTAGCAAAATGCAGAATGAGTGAAAATCTGGCGCAATTTCTTGCGCTGGCAGAGCCCGCACCTGCCAGCGAACTGTTGCCGGCGCAGTCATGGTTAGAGTTAAATGAATTCGCACTTCATCTGCCTTTTGTTCCGCGCGTTCTGCTCGAGTGCAGGCTAATTGAAGGGGCTGTATCAGTCGATCTCTCTCAGGGTTTTACGTTGGAGGATTTTGCGACCTTAAGACGGTGGTTGGGCTTGCCTCTCCCCTCGACATGGCTGCCTGTGAGAAGTATCAGCGAATTTTGGTTCAGTGGTCGCTCTGGGCTTTCTGTCTCAAATCTGTGGTTGGAGCATGACCTACCTGTGGGCAGGCGAGTGCTGGACGCACCTCCCGGCGTTTTTCTTCAGGCAACTGGAGGGAAGGCAGAGGGGCATCCTGCGCTAAGCCTCGATACCCTGGCGCAGTTGCTGGCACAAGCCTGCCCTGACCAGGATTATGGCGGTCATTTGGAGTGTATTTCTAGGCTTATTCAATTACCGCCCTTTGGTACGGGGTCTAGTTATGTGGGGGTGATGTTGTCGCGTCCCAAGGCACCGATCAGGTTTCAACTCCGCCCAGTAGACCGTAAGCAGGCGCGGGACTTTATGCTCCACCTGAAAATCGGTGGAGTAAATGAGCTACTAGACCTGGCCTTTGGCTATTTCCAGATTGCGGTACTTTGCCTGGATATTGATCCAGCAGTGTCAGCAAGGGTCGGTCTTGAGTTATTTCCAAGTAAGTGCAGTTCGGAGGATGCCGAAATTGCTTTTCTTGAAAGGTTAAGAGCATTGAACCTGTGTTGCCCGGTCAAGCTCAAGGAGGTTCAGGCTTGGCCTGGGAGGTTTGGGCCTGCCGACGGGGTTATGTCTTGGTCAGATAGCTTGATTAGCCGATCATTGTTACTGCCGGAAGGGCAGCTGGATTATGTGGGGCGGCGCATTAATCACTACAAGCTAGTGTACGACCCAGCTACAGGGCTTGAAGCAAAAGTCTATCTGGCAATGGAACACTCGGTTGCCCAGATGAGCGAGCGGAGTTAGTCATCTTGAGACAGTTTTGCCGACAGTCGCATTTGCCAGTCGAATCGATGAGCCTGGCGTAGTTCTTCTATGGTGAATTGAAACCCCTCGTTTTTCCCGACCTCACTGATGGCTCCTATATCAGGCAGATCATTATCGTTGCGGCCCGTATCCGCTGATCTGCTTTTTAGCACGTGAATGAAGTTTAGTGCTTGCTGAAGTGCCATTTTGGGGGTGTCTACGAAATTGTTAGTATAATCTGAACCTTTAGGTGTCCCGGGTCAAGCGTAACCCCTGAAGGTGTTGCCTGTCGGGGTGGTTAATTGACAGGCGGTATTAAAGCCAATATCGTTCCCGCATATAGGAAAAGGCTCTGCGTTGCAGAAGCCGATGGAGTTCTCCATGAAAAAGCCTCTATGTACCCTGTGGTTGACCGCCGTGCTGTCCCTGCTGCCGTTTGTCGTAAACGCACAAGAGGGCACTGCCGCCTACGATGAAGTAAACATTGCCCTGGCCACCAGCACCTCCCATTCAGAAATCATAAGCCTGTTGATGAGCACGTATTTTATGACACTCTCGGAGGCCACAATATTTGCCATGGTGTCTGGAGATGAAGCTAACCGGGTCTCTTTTGCCAGTGCTGGCGTTAGCCTGGCTTCCAATCTGGCTCAGGCGCAAGGTGTGACTACCGCAGTTAAGGCTGCGGTCGGGGAAACTGGCGCAGTGGCATCGGCGGCGGACAGGGCACTGGAAGAATTCATCGCTACCATGGCCCAGCCTGATGTTTACGAAGACAAGTTCTCGCCCACCGGCGGGGGCGATGTCAGCGGCTCTGTTTAAGCGCTCTCCAAAAGACCACAGGGCAGCCAGCACGCTGCCCTTTTTCATTCTGTAGCTGGCGATGCCCCAAAAACTAGAACAAGGCCTCTATGCCCTCTACCTTGCCATTCTGGTGTGGGCCCCTCTGCCATTCGGCTCCAACCGAATTTGGGGCGGCGCTATGTTGGCAACTCTGGTGCTTCTGGTTCTAGCGGGCTGGCTTCTGCTCTACATAACAGACAATGCCCGCTTTAATCGAGGCCTGTGGCGGCATGCTCGTCTGCCGCTCTGCCTGCTTCTGCTGGTGCAGCTTTGGGTGTGGTTGCAAATCCAATACCTACCTCGTTCATTGGTGGAGTTTCTTTCGCCGCAGGCCTATGCCTGGCATATCGCCGAGGGCTGGCTACCTCTGTCGTTAGACAGGGAGCAGGGCAAATACTATTTACTGCTAGGGTGTGCCTACACCGCGGGGTTTTTCCTTACCTTGGCGTTGGTCAACAGCCACCGTCGTTTAAGGTTGTTTTTGCAGGTGCTGGTATTTAGCGGCACGCTTCAAGCGGCCTATGGCGCTTTCATGGTGTTAAGCGGAATGGAGCTAGGCTTCTTTGTGGAGAAGTATCTGGGCAAGGGGGTTGCTACCGGCACCTTCGTTAATCGCAACCATCTGGCGGGTTATCTCAATCTGTGCCTAGCGGCGGGTATTGGCCTGCTGCTCTCTCGGCTCGCAACCCGAGGAGCCCGCAACTGGAAAGAGCGAGCCCGGCGCTGGCTGCGCTTATTGCTCAGCCCCAAAATGCGCCTGCGCATATACCTGGCCGTGATGGTTGTAGCCCTGGTGCTCACTCGCTCGCGCATGGGCAATGCGGCATTCTTTATTAGCCTGGGTGTGGCGGGAGCTATTGGGCTATACAGTGGCCGCCGCTTTTCCCCTCGGGTGGTCGCCTTTTTGGGGAGTCTTTTGCTGGTAGATATGCTTATTCTGGGTTATTGGTTTGGCGTCGACAAGGTGCTGGAGCGCCTGGCTCAAACTAATCCGGCTGCGGAGGGGCGTACCTGGTCTAATGCGTACGCGCTGGATTACATCCGGGAATTCCCCCTCACCGGCTCTGGCGGCGGCTCTTTCTATGGCATTTTCCCTAACTTTCAGGGCCCTGAGTTTGCAGGCTTTCACCTGCATGCACACAACGATTACCTGCAGTTCGCCCTGGAGTTGGGCCCGCTAGCTGTAGTTGCCCTGGTCGCCGTGGTGGTGCTGGCACTGCGCAGTGCCCATCAGGTTCAGCGACAGCGCCATACGCCTCTGTACAGGGGGGCGGCATTCGCTGTTACTATGGCGATAGTCTGGCTTGGTCTGCATTCCCTTGTGGATTTTAATATGCAGATCCCCGCGGTGGCATTTACGTTCAGTAGTCTATTAGCGCTGGCATTTTCCTGCAGAAGTCTGCCACGGCACAATGGGTGATCAAATTGTGAATTGGTGCCGGGATTAATCGGTTGCAGGGCTTCGATAACTTCAACACAAGTTGTTATGATGTTCGTTGTGCATGCAATAAAAAGATGTCGTCACTTCGAGGAGTTAAATTGATGTCTCCATTTGCGCTCAAGCGTGTGCCTGCGGTGCTTGCGGCAGCCAGTGGAGCCCTCGCTACATCCGCAGCCTTGGCTATCGAGCCTGCCAACCTGCAGACCGGGCCGTTTTATGTCACGCCAACCTTGGATACCGACTTGGGATATACGGACAACCTGTATCGCTCCTCAAGTGACAAGGTGAGCACATGGAAGAGCTTGGTAACCCCGCGCATACAGGCCTGGCTGGAGAACGGTCTCAATACCTACTCGCTCACTTACGAGGGCGACGACTACCGTTATTTTTCCAGTCACGATGACGACTTTTACGATCAAACAGTAAATCTGGATATTCACCAGGAGTTCAATGCCCGCAATCGTTTCAATGCGTTCGCCGAATATTATGATGGTCACGAGGAGCGCGGTACAGGTGTTGCGGAGCTGGCGGCTTCGCTGCTAGACGGGCCCGTGGAGTTGAAACGCAAGACGCTCGGTGGCGATTACATTTTCGGTGCGGTTACCACGCGTGGTCGTTTGCAGCTAAACGCGAAGACGGAAGATATTGTCTACCAGAACTTCCGCCAGAGAACCCAGTATCGCGATTATGACAAAGGCAGCTTCGGCGGAACGTTCTTCTGGGCCATCAGCCCGCGCACGGATATTCTCGCCGACCTGCGCTATGAAGATGTTGCTTATGCGAAGGTAGACCCGGGCGTGGCCTCAGGTACCCGGGACGCAGAACAGTGGAGTTACTTTCTCGGCGCTGAATGGGATGCTACAGCCAAAATCAGTGGCAGCATCCGGCTGGGTATATACGACCGAGAGTACGATTCAGCCCTGCGTGAAGACGACGACGGCTTCTCCTGGGAAGTGGATGTCACCTACAGCCCCCGTACCTATTCCAGCCTGAATCTGGAGTCGAGGCGTTACACTCAGGAGACCAATGGATTGGGTGATGCAGTGGATACCAACGAGACCTCGCTCACCTGGGAGCACGACTGGGCTAGCCGCTCCCGCACCACCGTGGGTGCCTATGTGGGTACGGATGACTACACAGGGTCCGAGCGTGAAGATGACCGCTGGGGCGTGGACCTTAGTTACACATACGCGCTGCGCCGATGGATAGACCTGGGCATTGGCTACCGCTACGAAGACCGCGAATCTGATATTACAATCTTCGACTACAACCGCAATGAGTATTACCTGAAAGCTGAGTTCAGCTTGTAAACGGCTAGCCCATAGTGACTAACTTCACGCATGAAAAATTGTTTGCCCTCGTTCTGCTGGCCCCGGTACTGGCAGGCGTATGGCAGGGGCTCTCCACACTGAACCGTGACATGGCCTTTACCGCGGTGCAAACGGAAGTGAGCTTCTGGGGGCGTGCCAGTTATCAGCCTACGGCAGCCACTATTGCCCGCACCGACAGGGATATTCACCAGCTAACCGCTGTTTCGGTAAATCCTGAGCATCTGGCTCTGCAGGCCGCCTATGCCAGTTGGCGCGGCTTTTGGGCAGAAAACGCAGTCGAGCGCGGTAAGTTCGCCACCATGGCGGTAAACAGCCAGTATCAGGCCCTGCAATCCCGACCCGCCCACCGACATAGCTGGACAAAGATGGTAAAGTATTCATCACGTGATGTACGCGGCGCAGCCTTTCTGGCGCAAGCACAGGCCCGGCTTGCAGCGCTGCAGCCCTCGCGCTAACAGATACCTCGAGGTACACCAGCGCATGCTACGCCTGACCCTGATCGTCATTTTTCTGGCCTGCTGCTTTGTCCTTCCGGCTCAGGCGGAACCAGAGGCAGAGGAAGCGGGTTACACCCTGAATGCTGGTGATGCCGTGCGCATTTACGTTTACGGTGAGCCCGATCTCACCTTCGAGCGCCTGCCCATAGGCCAGAATGGCCGCATTTCTTATCCGTTTCTCGGCGAGTTGAAAGTCACCGGAAAATCCTCGGGGCAGTTGCAGCAAATGTTGGTAGACGGGTTAAAGCCCGATTACCTCATAGACCCACGAGTTTCTGTGAGTGTGATGCGCTACCGTCCGTTTTTTATTAACGGTGAGGTGAATCGCCCCGGCGGGGTGGATTTTCAGCCCGGCTTGACCCTGCGCAAGGCGATCTCCCTCGCGGGCGGCTTCACCGAGCGCGCTAATAAAAAACAGATACTCGTCATTGCTGACAAGGACCCCAACAGGGAAGAGCAGAAAGTAGGGCTGGATTATCAGGTTCAGCCCGGAGACATCATTACCGTGCAGGATACCTTCTTCTAGATGAACCAGTATTCTGAACAGAGCCACAATCGCATGTCCCAGCCGCAGACTATGGGTTCGCCCTTGGGCGATGAGATCATCGATTTCGCTCGTTACATGCGTGCCGTTTTGCATTACAAGTGGGCTATTTTGGGTTTGAGTCTGGCGATTACCCTGCTCGTTGGCTTGTGGGCGTATACGCTTGAGCCGATATACCGTGCATCTGCATCCCTCGTTTTGGAATCAGAGGAAGTCAATGTGGTAAACGTTGAGCAGGTGTACTCTATGGGTCGTAAGGGTTTTGATTATTACTTCACCCAATTTGAGATATTGAAAAGTCGAAGTCTGGCAGAACGTGTGGTGCGCAAGTTGAACTTGCACAAACACCCCCTGTTTGCCTCGGGCGGCACGGACGCTGAGGAAGATAATGAGACGAGCGGCTTCAGCCTGGATACACTGCTCCCTGCGCGGGAGAAAGCCCTCCCTGTGCAATTGACCATTGAGCAGCGCGAACAGCGCGTCATTGAGCGCGCTACCAGCTATGTGGCGGGTGGGTTGGAAGTGACCCCGGTGGAATATAGCTATATCGCCCACCTCAACTTTGAATCGATAGACCCCAGGCTCGCAGCCAGAATCGTAAACGCTGCGGCGCAGGTTTTTATCGACGCTAACCTGGAGAACCGTCTTGCCGGCACACTGCAAGCCACACAGTGGCTTACCACACGACTGGACGACCTGAAAGAAAACCTGTCCCAGAGTGAGGCAGCTCTGCAGGCCTTTCGTGAACAGGAAGGCCTGGTGGATATTGCCGGTGTGACCGGTTCGGGGGGCAGCGAGCTGCAGCTGTTGTCAATGCGCATGGAAGAGGCACGGGAGGCGCGCATAGAGGCCCAGAACATCAAAGAAGATGTGCAGAGCATGGGTAGCGCAACCGTCGAAGAGTTGATGACAGTGCCCGCGGTGCTAGAGCACCAGGTTATTCGCGATATCAAGCGCGAGCAATCTCAGGCGGAACGCCGTGTGTCTGAGCTGGGAAAACGCTATGGTCGTAAGCACCCCAAGATTATTGCAGCACAATCAGATATGGCTGCTGCTACAGCTGATCTCTCAGAGGAAGTGCGTAAGGTAGTATCGGGCATAGGTCGCGAGTATGAGCTAGCCCTGCGCAATGAGCAGGAACTAGAGGCCTCCTGGGAGGCCCGCAAAAGCGAGATGCAAGAGTTCAACCGGGTGGAGTTTCGCCTGCAGGAATTGCAGCGCGAGGTAGATACTAACCTGCAGCTGTACAATATTTTCTTTACGCGCATCAAGAGCGTGAGCGAAACCGGCGGATTTGAAAAGCCACACGCCCGTATCCTGGATAAAGCTACAGTGCCCGCGGGCCCGGTAAGGCCGAACAAGCGGCTGTTTGTTACGGCTGCACTCGTGATAAGCCTGCTGTTTGGCTGCATGGTGGCAGTGGTTCTGGATATGCTTGATAACACAGTGGCGCGCCCCGAGGATGTGCCGGAGAAGCTCAAAGCCTCGCTGTTGGGTACTATTCCAAAGATGAAAGTGGATAAGGATGGGGTCTTCGAGCATCTGTGGCAAAATCCACAGGGCAGTTATGCCGAAGCGATCAGGACGATTCGCACAGGCGTGGTACTCAGCAGTCTGGATGATCCTGCCAAAATTATCTTGGTGACCTCCACCTTACCTGGAGAAGGTAAATCAACCTCGGTACTCAATCTGGGCTCCGCGCTGGGCCAAATGGAAAATACTCTGATTATTGGGGCCGATCTGCGGCGGCCCAGCCTGGCGAGAATGTGCAGCTTGGCGCCCAACCATAGGGGTCTTAGCCATTTCGTATCGGGTGCGGCTGACTTGGATGAGTGTATTGAGAAAGTAGAGGAGCTGGGGATTTACGTGATGCCTGCAGGTATCATCCCGCCCAACCCGCTTGAAATGATAAGTTCCAAGCGCTTTGTAGAGGCTTTGGAGCAGTTGAAGGAGCGCTTTGATCGCATAGTGATTGACTCCGCCCCGGTACAAGCCGTGAGCGATGCTTTGATACTGGCCAGCTATGCTGATTCAGTGCTGTACGTTGTGAAGGCAGATTCCACTCCTGTCACCCAGATCCAAAAAGGCTTAGCCTCAATCGTGGCGAACAACGAGCCCCTTACAGGCGTGATATTGAACCAGTTTGATGCCAAGAAAGCCCGCAGCTATTACGGCAGCGGCTACCAAGACGGCGATTACTATGCTTCTCAACCAGAACCCACCTAGCTCCGTCATCTTTGCGAATGCGGGGATCCACGCAGCTGAACTCACAGTATGATCGACCTCCACACCCACCTGCTCCCCGGAATAGACGACGGCCCCTCCACCTTGGCTGAGTCTCTCGCCCTCTGTCGCCTAGCCACAACATCCGGTACCACCCACGCCATCTGCACCCCCCATATCCACCCTGGCCGCTGGGAAAACACCCGCACCTCTATCCAAGCCGAATGCAACAAACTACAACAAGCTCTAAGCCAACAAAAAATCCCCCTACAACTGGGCTTCGCCGCTGAAGTACGCCTAACCGACGAGATCATTTCACAGGTCACTAATAACGAAATTCCCTTTTACGGTGAACTAAACGGCTACCAAATAATGCTGCTGGAATTCCCCCACAGCCACATAATTCCCGGTAGCGACAAACTGATACAGTGGCTGATGAATAAAAAAATTCGTCCACTCATCGCGCACCCGGAGCGCAACAGGCAGGTGATGAAAGACCCGGCTCTGTTAAAACCGTTTATAGACGCGGGTTGTTGGCTGCAGGTGACCGCAGGGTCGGTTATTGGTGCATTTGGTGAGGGCGCTCGAGACGTCGCCAGCATGTTGCTGGATGAGGATAATGTAAGTGTTATCGCCAGTGATGGACACAATATGAAAGCCAGACCGCCAAGCCTGATGGCAGCTTATGAAAATGTCAGAGACCGTTATGGCCTGGACCGAGCCACTCGTTTGATACAAGACAACCCCGCCGATATAGTCGCTACCCAGCTTGATGTGCGTCAGCCAGTGGTAATTTAGCTTTCTATGCAAAGGAAAAGCTCAAACTCTGAGAGTCACAGTGAAGCGATAGCGCGAATTAGCAAAGATGATGTGGGATCGCGGGCGCGAGGCGGCGTTGTTTGGAGCATCTTCCAGATTGCCGGCCGGCATATAATTAGCATTGCAACAACAGCCCTGCTTGCTCGCATTCTATCACCAGGTGACTATGGCCTGGTTGGTATGGTAGCAACGCTAACTGCACTCTTATTGGTGTTCTCCGACATGGGTTTGAGTTGGGCGACAGTCCAGCGTGACCAATTAACACGAATACAGGTAAGTAATTTATTCTGGGTGAATATAGTTGCTGGCGGCGCACTTTGGGGAGTTTGTGCGCTGCTGGCCCCAGTGGTTTCTGACTTCTATCGCCAGCCTGACCTCATTGCCATTACTACGGTCATGGGGGCCTCATTTCTATTGTCTGGCATTGCGGTTCAGCCGATTGCCTTAATGCAGCGTCAGATGCGTTACAAGGAGATTGCCACTATGGAGGTGTTCTCTTTGCTTGCCGGTGCTGGCGCTGGCATAGCAAGCGCAATTGCAGGGTATGGTTACTGGGCTCTGGTTGTACAGGCGCTGGTTGTGCAGGTGGCACGCGGCGCAATAGCGATGCCCAGAAGTGGTCTTGGAGTAATGGCACCTCGTTCTGGCGTTAATACAGCATCGTTGTTGTCTTTTGGCGGGCTCATAGCGATTAACGGCCTTTTGATTTATCTGGCACGTAACTTCGACAGCGTGCTAATAGGACGGTGGTGGGGTTCCGAGGCGCTGGGCCATTATAATCGAGCGTACTTTTTAATGATGTTGCCAAGTATGTTGGCAACCGGCGTCTTGACTCGTCTGATGGTGCCATCGCTCGCAGCATTTCAAGATGACCATGATCGATTTGGCGCCGCCTATCGGCGGGCGGTGGCGCTGGTGGCGTTTGTTGGTTGCCCTATGGCTGCTGGTCTTGCTCTTACTGCTGAGGAAGCTGTGCGACTAGTCTACGGAGAGAAGTGGGTGTCTGTTGCCCCGATGGTAGTTTGGCTGTCGATAGCTGGTGTTACGCAGCCAATTTACAATACTACAGGTTGGCTCTTTACAGCGGCTGGTAAGGCAAAAGCATACCTGCTGTTAACAGTTATGAATGCCGTGGTGCTGGTGATAGGGTTTTTCGTGGCGGTTTCTCATGGGGTGCTGGCAGTATCGGCGGTCTATGGGGTCTTGATGGGCGTCGTGCTGCTGGGTCCTTCTCTTTGGTGGGCTCACAAGTGTGTATCGATCAAACTAAGTGAAACAGTGAAACAGCTGCGGCCTGTTTTTCTATGCCTGGTGGTAATGATCTGTGCGGTTATGGTGGTTGACTGGAGCTTGGATTTAGGTGAGCTGGATTGGAGTTTGCGTTTGCTTGTTAAAGTATTGGTGGGTGTCTTTTTCTATGCTGTCTGTGCTCATAATTTTTTGCCAGTGAGTCTTAAGTCAGAAATATTTGGCCTTTTTGGCAAAAAAAATAGCGGCCATGAACTAAGTGTCTAATTTAGATTCGCAATCGCTGGCTGATTCCCAAAGACTGGAGCACCACCAGTCTGCTGAAACAAATATTCCTGAGGGAGAGGGTCCTGGTTCAATTGAATACATACAGAATCGAGTGGCATTTCTGGATGGGTTTCGTGGCCTGGCGGTACTGGCAGTCATTTTCTATCATTACTATTCATGTTTTTCTGACGACCCAAGAAGCATGTACCGCGTTTGCGGGAATGGTATGTGAGTTCCCGTTTTTTAAGTATGGCTTCTATGGGGTGCAGCTATTTTTCTCGGTTTCGGGTTTTGTGATAGTGATGACTTTGGAGCGTTCGGGTGGGTTGATAGAATTTGCGGTGAAGAGACTTGCCAGGCTATGGCCCACTATGTGGCCGGTCTTTTGGCGTCGTAACCTTCAGGATTTTCTTCCATCGTTGACTTTTTTAGATAGCTATGTGGTATGGAAAAAAGTGCTCCCTGGTATTCAGTTTTCCTGAATCGATGGTGCTTACTGGTCGCTGTTTGTAGAGGTTCGATTCTATTTCCTTGCGGGCGTAATGTACTTCCTTTCGAGACGGCACTTTGCTCGCAATTTCACACTATTTTCCTCGATTGTTGTACTGTCCTACACTCTAATGAGAGTAATGAGTCATGATAGATTGACGGGGGTTTTTCATGATGGGCTTATCGCGCCATACCTTCCCTGGTTTCTTGTTGGTGTGGGAGCGCACGCTTGGTGGCAAGGGCGCACTAGTCGGGGTGGTTATATCCTCGGTCTAGCTATGGCGCAAATGGCGTTACTGGAGATTGCTGATGCCACCGGGGCGAGCTTATTTGTCGCTGTAGCTATAAGTTCAATGTTTCTCGGCTGCATCGCTGCCCAAAAGTTTCGAGCAGTATTCTCCGGAAAAATTTTAGTACGAGTGGGGGTTGCCTCCTATAGTCTCTACTTACTTCATCAATGTATTGGGGTAACAATTACTGCAAATGTAGCGGCTAGTTTGTCACTGGATGGTTTTTGGTCGCTGTGGATTCCTATGTTTGTCGCTGTAGTGATGGTTGGTTGCTCCGGGTTGATATTTTTTTATTGGGAGGGCCCATTGAACAGGTGGATCATAAAGAGATACGGTATGATGCTCTCTCGAAAATCGTTTTAACTTTGAGAATTATGAATTTCAATTCTGGCCCATGTTTTCCTGGCGGCTCAGCTCCATTTGTATTGAATGGCGTCACATTGATCTTCCGGTGCTGATTTGAAAATCCTGTTCATATGCAATGAGTACCCTCCTGTGGCTGCGGGTGGTATTGGCGTTTTACTGAAAGGTCTGTGTGAGCAATTGGCGCTGCGCTCGCATGATGTACACGTTGTGGGTTGTTATGCGATTTCCGAAGCGATTACGGATTGTTTAAATGGCGTTCAAGTGCACCGCCTGCCAGGAAGGTTTGGTTGGGCCGGGCTGATACTAGATCGCGTTTCTTTGTACCGCAAGATTTCTAAAATAGCGAAAGAAGAGGCGATCGACATTATTGAAGCTCCCGACTTCGAGGCACCTTCGGCCTTACTTCCCAGGCAGAGCAGGGTAAGGCTTGTGCGATTGCATGGTAGTCATGTGTATTTCTCGCACGAGCGCAACGTGTCTCCTTCGCGCAGTATCTCAATGCTAGAGAAAGTCGCACTGCGTCAGAGTGACGCCTGGATCTCTGTGAGCAACTACACAGCTCAAGAAACCAAGTCACTTTTTGGTTTGGTAAAATCAATTCACATTGTGAATAACGCGGCCCATGTTCCTAAGGAGGCCCCAAGAAAAAGTGATTATGCACAACGAAGGAAGATAGTATTTTTTGGTACGCTTGCTGAGAAAAAGGGCGTGTTCTCTTTGGTTAAGGCTTGGCGTATTTTTCTAACTTCTCACCCTGGCTGGAGATTGAACGTCATCGGAAGGGATGGGGTTTATGAAAAAAGGTCGGTTCGAGAGCAGATGGATGAGATTTTGGGCGATGCTTCGGATACGGTAAATTTTATGGGATCAATACCCAATGAAGATCTCTTGTTACGGCTTGCAGAGTTTGATTTCGCGATACTTCCTTCATTTTCGGAGACCTTTGCGATTGCACCAATGGAGGCCATGGCTTTAGGTGTGCCAGTTATTGGAAGTGTCCTTTCTAGTGGGCCAGAATTAATCAATCATGGTTTGGACGGCTGGCTCGCTGACCCCCGTGACCATGAGAAAATGGCAGGCCTTCTCTCTGAAGTGGCGGACGATCCAGTTAACAGAGAGCGAGTTGGGCGGGCCGGACGCGCGAAAGTGGAAAAATACCTGTCTCACGGAGCATTCGTCGACAAGAACATCAAAGTTTATCGGAAATTACTAGCAGACGAGGCCGGCCTCGCGTGAATAAAGGCCACGAGCCAGAGCTGCAGCCAGTGTTAATGCTTGTGCCTTACTTTGCGCCACAGGCGCACGCAGCAATGTTTCGGGCTCATAAGTTGGCGAAGTATCTACCTGACTATGGGTATCGACCGGTGGTGGTTACTGCGGATATTAATTACCTCTATAACAATGATACTGAGTTGCTGGCCGAATTGCCTTCGCTGGTTGAAGTTCACCGCGCGCGGCATATCGAACCTACACTACGTGGATTGCGAATGGCTTTAGGGGGTAGGGACCGTACCTTCGCCGCACTTAAGCCGGAAAATGACCTTCCACAGTCAGGCGTCAATGGTCGTCAGGGGGCACAGGCTGGAGGGAATGCTCCCTCACGATATGCGGAAATCGTACGACTGCTGGGAGAATGGCCGGATCGCTACTGGACATGGAGCCTAGCAGCGCATCGCCTTTGTCGACGCTTGATACAGGAGCAAGATATTAAGTTGATCTACACCTCCGCAGTACCGACTAGTCCTCTGGCCGCTGCTCAATCATTACAGGAAGAATTTGGGCTAAAGTGGGTTGCCGACTTTAGGGACCCGGTTGGATATGGCCAGAAACATTCTGCGCGCGGAGTTATTGCCTCTGGAATGGAGCAAAAAATTCTAAATCGAGCCATGAATAATGCAGATATGGTGACAGGGCTTGCTAGCAGTTATGGCAGTATATTCTTCGATTTGTATGG
>ERZ1048872.1578-NODE-1578-length-18473-cov-5.691389_pt1 | contig 18473 bp, 17 predicted proteins | sample MGYA00383100_ERZ1048872 | MGnify/ENA primary metagenome ERZ1048872 (study PRJEB29581, sample SAMEA5548370) | metagenome | biome: marine; feature: coastal; material: water | depth 50 m | study: Short-term variability in the microbial, nano- and picoplankton...
TAGAAAAAATAAATGGAAATGATTTTTCAAGTATTTGGTCTTTTCAACACCCAGGAACTGAATCGAGCGCAGAACCAGTTATTGGAAACTTTACAGGCGATTTAATACCAGACGTGTTTTTAACCTTATATAAAGGTATAGCTCCATCATTTTCTGATTTTTATCAAGTCATGCTTGACGGTTCAACAGGAGAGATGAAGTTTATAGACAGCCTTGGTCAGCTCAACTATTCTTCAGGAAATGCCATTGATTTAAATAATGACGGTCGTGATGAAGCCATCTCATCTGTCACCTACAACATTAATGGATATTACCAACACAGAATTGAACAAATTGATTTTGTAAACAATACGGTAACGCCTCTCACTAACTTTGAGGCCGGAGTTAATCTTGCTTCAACACCATTATTTCGGGATATTGATAATGATCAATACACGGAATTAATATACGCATACAAAAAAGACAGTATAAACCCAGGTGCAACCAATGGCATATATGTCAAGAGAGTAGACCTCGCGTCCATAAGACCAAATGCAGGAATAGCTTGGGGTTGTTATTTAGGCAATCAAAACAATGGAGCATATTCTTATTTTCCAGTGGATTGCGGTTTCAGTAGTGTTATTTCAAGTGTCACGACAATTTCACCATCATGTAATAACGAAGCTGATGGGTCAATTTCACCAAACACGTTTGGCACCACAGGGCCATATACATACAATTGGTCTGATGGATCAGTAGAGTCGAGCTTGAACAACTTGGATGCGGGGGAGTATGGGATTAGGGTTACCAATTGGATTGGTTGCTATGAGGAACGAGAGATTGTTTTATCAGACCCTTATATTATTTCTTTTGGTGCCATTTCTTCACCGACATGTGTTGGAGATGAAGACGGCAATGCAGCAATGTCTTCTTCAGGGTGTCCCTGTATGTTTAGCGGGTGTACATTTTTATGGGAAAATGGATATACAACCAAGCCGAATGATTCATTACATTCTGGGTGGAACTCAGTAGTAATAACTCATACCGATGGCTGCATAGTGACTGACTCGGTGTTGATTCCCGAACCTCCAGCTGTAATTGTGGATTTTTTGGTTGACAATGTCTTGTGTTATGGTGATTTTAATGGTTCAATTCAATTGGAAATGGATACTGTTTTTGCTCCTCAGAGTATACTGTGGTTTAATGGTGATACAACGGATCATATTGAAAACTTGCCCGCTGGGATGTATATGGTTGAGGCAACAGATACTCGTGGATGTCATGATTCATTGCAAATAGAAGTAGCAAGTCCAGATTCTCTTTTACTTGATATAAATTTCACGGAGTGGCTTTGCTTTGGAGCATCGGACGGGGAAATTATTTCAATGGTTTCAGGGGGAACACCCGAGTACTCTTACTTTCTTAACGGAGTGCAATTCCAAGACTCAATAATCGCAGGTCTTTCAGAAGGGAATTATACCTTATATGTTTCTGACCTGAATGGTTGTGATCAGGAAGTACAAGTTGATATGTTAAACCTAGATCCAATTGTTATAGATTTTGATATGGTTCCTGCTTCTGGACAGACAAGCCTCGATGGTATAATTATTTCTAATGTTACTGGAGGATTACTTCCATATTCATACAGCTGGAGCAATGCGCAAACAGACGAATCTGTTATTGTTTATCTCAATCCTGGATGGTATTCGCTAGAGGTTACGGATTCAAATAATTGTACAGCTTTAGACTCTGTTTACTTAAGTGCACTCAGCCTACAAGAAGGATTTGTTAATCACACTTATGCCTATCCAAATCCGACTGTTGAAAAATTATTTTTTAATTCAGAGGCAACAAACATTAAGGTCTTTTCAAAAGACGGGAAACAGGTAATGTCTAAACCAAAAGGTGACTTTATTGATTTATCTCCACTTTCAAATGGAATTTATTATATAAGTTTGAGAGTAGAAGGAGCGACACATGTCCTTCCCGTTTTAAGAGCCTTAGACTAAATGCAGAAGCCATTTTATTATTTTTTACTTCTTTCATTCGTTATTGTATTTGGATGTTCTGAAGACAAGGTTGCATTAAAAAAAGTCGCCAAAGGGGAAAAGAGGTATGGAGGAGAAATTACTTATGAATCTCCAGAAATGGTTGATCAGTTTTTCCCGTTATCCTGCCTGTCTATGTATGAACAAAGAGCCATTTCCCCCATTTTTGAGACCCTGATTCAGTTCAACGAAGAGACAAACGAGCTATCCGGAAACCTAATTTCATCCTATACGATATCAAAAGATCTTAAAACCATAGACCTAAATTTAAATAAGGGAATTTATTTTCATGATGATATTTGTTTCGGCGGAAAAGCAGAAGAGTTAACAGCAACCGATATTAAGTTTACATTGGATTTTGCATGTACTCCCCATAAACTAAATCAACAAAGTGAATTATTAATAACTAAAATAGATGGAGCTAAGGTTTTATATGATTCATTTGAAGAAAACATTTCAAAAGGTGTTTCAGGAATAAAAATATTATCGAGGTATAGCCTAAGAATTGAACTCGTCAACCCTAGTCCAACTTTTTTAAAGGTTTTGACTCATCAAAGCATGTCTGTTTTTTCAAAAAAAGCATACGAATATTACAAAGAAAAAATAAAGGAACACCCTGTAGGAACAGGTCCATTTAAGCTTTTTTCTTCGAATGAAAAAGAACGTGTTTACATTAGGAATGATAAGTATTGGGGAAAGGACAAATATGGCAATCAGCTCCCTTTTATAGACAAAATAAAGGTAAAACAACAAAAAGAAAAAAAAGCCTTTTCGTCTTTTACTACTCAAAAAACAGATTTGTTGCTTTCAGTGCCTGCAAATGAAATTAATTCTTTGTTTGGAACGCTTGATGAAGCCAAGGACGGTAAAAACATTCTTCATAAATTACAATACCGAAAAGGGTTAAAGATGAACTATATTGCTTTTGATTGTAGCTCAGCTCCGTTTAATGATTTACACTTACGAAAAGCTGTATTTCACGCAGTAAATAGAGAAAATATATGTAGCTCTTTTCTATTTGGAGAATCCAACCCAGCATTAAATGGGATTTTACCTCAAGGGGTTTATTTTCAATCCAATCATTCTCCTGCAAGGGCTTATAATTTACAATTGGCAAAGCACCACTTACGGAGGAGTAATTATAGAGGAGATAGCCTGGTTTTTTATGCCAATGTTGAAGAGGGTTCTTCAGAGATGGATTGGTGCAATTATCTCGTTAATGATCTAAATAAAAAGCTGGGCTTGAAAATAAGGTTAATGACAGGAACTTATCAGGGGAAACTTAATTCGATTCAGGCTGGAGAGTCTAAAATGTGGATGGGTGCATACGTTCCCGACTATCCTGACGCCGAATCTTATTTGATCCCATATAGTTCTAATAATTTCGGCAATTCAGTTCGTTCATTTGGTAATTATAAAAGTGATGAATTTGATGCGGTATTTGAAAAATCAGCAATAGAAGTAGATGACAAGCTGAGAAACGATTTATTTAACGAATGTATAAGCGTGATGAATAATGAAGCGCCCGTGGTTCCTGTTTATTTTGAAAACTTGCTTGTTGTTTACAACCTTAATTTAAGAGATGCCAACATGAATTCTTTTGGCATTATTGATTTCTCTGAGGCGTACATAAAGCCAATAAAATAAATTTATTTAAGCACGTTTTCAACCCATTTCTTTCCCCAATCCTGTATTTCTTCTTCTGTCCACAGTGCTGGATAAAAGATTCTTCGTTGAAAGCGAGGAGGTAGATATTTTTGCCAATTGGTTCCTCCCGTCCCCTTTTCCTCACCGGTACCTTTAGCAAGATAATGAACAGCGGTCCTATAGTGAATTAATGGCCAGTTTACATTGACATTAACATCAAGCTCTCTCAGCTCTTTTAATACATTGGGATTATTTTGATCATCCTTAGACAATGACTTGAATTTTTGCCAAATATTTATTGGCTGATACTCGTCTGCAAAATCATGAAAGGTATTAAGGTATTTGGCTTCAAAATCTTTAAGAGTAAGTGTTTTTTCACCAGTTTCTTCAATAACGGCACCTCTTCTCCAATACACGTTATCTAATTGTTCGTGTATATCAGAATCCCATAAACGTTTTCTTTCACTTTCGTAAACCAAATACCTTAAATCAGTACAGCTTATCTCTATTCTTCTGTAGGCTGCAGTTTGAAAACCACTTGAAGAAAGAAGAGACATTCTGAATTTGGTAAATTGATCCTTCTCCATGCCAAGTCGCATCACATCAAATGAGCGGATTAAGGTTTCAAAATACATGTTACATCTCTTTAATCGTGCAACAAAAAACTCAACATCAAGGGTTTCATTCCATCCAAGGTCCTGACCCGTATCGGAAATTACTTTTCCGTTTCTACATATTTGGTCAACTTCATGTTCAATGAGGTTAAAATAAAGCTCTGTTATTTGATGATAAACAATAAAGATCTTTTCATCAGGAAAATCGGTTTTTGGTTTTTGCAAACTCAATAAAGCATCAACCTCAATATAATCCCAATAAACCAATGGGTTGGCAAAGATTAAACCGTCGAGGTATGAGTTTAAATCTTGCCCAATCGCTGCATACTTGTCACGTAGTAATTCAAGTCGTTTCTTAATATCAGGTGTTATTTCCATAAAATGAAGGTTTCAATTTTGATGTTCGAAGATAATTATTTCACGTCAAAGGAAATGAAGATTTTCCACCTAAAAAATGACTTCCATCAGTTTTTGATGAATCAAAGAGGTAAAACGAAAAAATTAAATTGAAAGAGATTTATTTAATAAAGAGTTTATTTCTCTTCATCATCAAGCACTCTTTTCGTGCGAAGATGCTCGAAAATACCAAGTGTAATCCAGTACGGCAAGATAAATCCCATTAGAAATAACAACATCCAAAAGGCCATACCGCCAATTAAAAGGAATAAAACTATACCGAAAGTGCTCATGTTCTATTATTTTTGAACTATAATTGAAAACAAAATTAAAAAAATTAACTCAATAATTCATTATAAAATGCAATATAGAATAGAAAAAGATACGATGGGAGAGGTGAGGGTCCCAGCTGATAAATATTGGGGAGCACAAACGGAACGTTCACGAAACAATTTTAAGATAGGTCCGGAAGCCTCTATGCCTATTGAAATTATCCATGCATTTGCTCATTTGAAAAAAGCCGCAGCTCATGCCAATTTTGATCTTGGAGTGCTTCCTTCTGCGAAAAAAGACTTGATTAGTAAGGTGTGTGATGAAATTCTAGCTGGGCAACATGACGATCAGTTTCCACTTGTTGTTTGGCAGACGGGTTCAGGTACACAGTCCAACATGAATTGTAATGAAGTGATATCCAATAGAGCTCACGTGATTAGTGACGGCTTACTCACCGACACAGAAAAAATATTAAACCCAAACGATGATGTGAATAAATCTCAATCATCCAATGACACATTTCCAACGGCAATGCATATTGCAGCCTACAAGCAGGTCATCGACATCACCGTGCCGGGAATTAAAAACCTCAGGGATACATTGAAGGAAAAGGCAATAGAATTTAAAGACATCGTCAAAACTGGGAGGACGCATTTTATGGATGCGACACCTCTAACATTAGGACAGGAGTTTAGTGCTTATGTTACACAGCTAAACAAATCGTTAAAAACGATTCACAGCTCACTTGAAGCAGTTAAAGAACTCGCTCTTGGAGGAACAGCTGTGGGCACGGGGCTAAACACTCCAAAGGGTTACGACGTGTTGGTAGCAAAAAAGATAGCTGAGTTTACTGGTTTGCCATTTGAAACAGCTGAGAACAAGTTTGAGGCATTGGCGGCTCACGATGCGATTGTTGAGCTTTCGGGGGCATTAAAAAGGACGGCAGTTTCATTAATGAAGATTGGTAATGATATCCGTATGCTTTCATCGGGTCCTCGTTGCGGAATAGGGGAATTATTACTTCCTGAAAACGAACCGGGATCATCCATAATGCCAGGGAAGGTAAACCCAACTCAACCCGAGGCCCTTACCATGGTATGTGCTCAAGTTATGGGAAATGATGTAACGGTTTCAATAGCGGGATCTAACGGTCATTTTGAATTGAATGTATTTAAGCCAGTTATGGCTTATAATGTATTGGAGTCAGCTCGACTGATTGGAGACGCTTGTAATTCCTTTAATGAAAACTGTGCTGCAGGAATCAAAGCAAATGAGCCGATAGTCAAAAAGCATCTTGAAAATTCGCTGATGCTTGTCACGGCCCTCAACACCAAAATAGGTTATTACAAAGCAGCGGAGATCGCTAAGTACGCTCATAAAAATGGAACAACTCTAAAGGAGGCAGCTGTGGGGCTTGGTCACGTTACAGAAAGTGAATATGACGAAATTGTGGATCCTTCAAAGATGATAGGCCATTAACGCTCCTTTACAATAATTACGTATCTTCGCCGTTCAATTGTTCAATTGAACACCATGATGAAGTATATTTTTATGTTTGTTTTGATTTTTGGCACAACCTTTGCCAATAGTCAATCCTATGCCTATATAGATTCGGACTACATAATGAGTAAAGTACCGGAATATGTTGAAGCAAAAGACAAATTGGACAAGCTTGCAGAACGATGGACCAAAGAAATTGAAGATCGTTATGAAGCGATAAAAAAGAAAAAGAACAACTTCGAACGCGAAGAAATTCTGTTGCCGAAAGAAGAAAAAGAAAAACGACAACAAGAAATTGAAAACTTAGAGCAAGAAGCATTAGAGCTTCAGACCCTTCATTTTGGATCTGAAGGAGACTACTTTCAAAAGAGGCAGGAATTGATAAAACCGATTCAGGATCGTATTTTTACGGCTCTTAAAAAACTCGCTAAGAGTGACGGCTATGATTTGATTTTTGATAAGGCCAATCAAAGTAGCTTGATATATGCTTTAAGTGAATACGACATAAGTGATGACATCTTGTATGAGATGGGAATAGAATAATAAGAATAAAATAAATACATATAAAAATGAAAAAAGGATTACTAATATTGGTTTTGGTTTTTGGGGGAATAAACATGAACGCTCAAACAAAAATAGCGCACATTAACTCTCAGGAATTACTGGATACTCTGCAGTCACGTAAAGATGCTATGGCAAAACTTCAGAAATTTGAAGAGGAAGGGGTTCAAGAATTACAAGAAATGAACAAGTCATTTGAAGCAGCTTATATTCGGTATCAGCAGAATGAGAAAGACATGACTCCAGTAATCCAACAAATGGAGCAAGAAAAACTTCAAAAGAAACAGCAGGCTCTACAAACGAGACAGCAGGAGTTAGAACAACAAATGCAGATTTATGGTCAAGAGCTAAATAAACCTATTTTGGATCTTGTACAGACTGCAGTGAACAATGTAGCTGATAGTAAAAAAATCAGCTATGTACTTGATGAGACAGTTACTCTTTACTTTAAAGGTGGTGTTGATATCACAAAAGAGGTGATGACGGAACTATTAAAGCTTGAAAAAGAATTAATGGGAAAGTAATCATTTTTGAAAAACATTTTCAATAAGATAAGGGCAACAGACGTTGCCCTTTTTTTGTAGATTTGATTTATGGAAGACAAGGGGCCAATAGGTGTGTTTGATTCAGGATATGGAGGCCTTACCATTCTGTCTGAATTCAAAAAAGAGCTTTCAGAACACGATTATTTATATCTTGGCGATAACGCACGAGCGCCATACGGGAACCGTTCTTACGATGTTGTTTATGACTTTACCCTAGAAGCAGTAAAGTTTCTTAAAAAGAAAGGATGCCGACTGGTAATTGTTGCTTGCAATACATCTTCAGCCAAGGCTCTTCGAACAATTCAACAGCAAGATTTAAAAGAGATGGATCGAGACTTTCGTGTTCTAGGTGTAATTCGTCCAACCACAGAAAGTATTGGAGAAATGTCCAAAACAAAGCATGTGGGGATTTTAGGAACAGAAGGAACAGTGAACTCTAATTCTTACGGACTTGAGCTAAAAAAATTCTCGCCAAATCTTATCGTGACTCAACAAGCGTGTCCAATGTGGGTGCCTTTAATAGAAAGCAACAAGCACCTTTCAGAATCAGGGAAAGCCATAATAAAAGAAGATTTTTTTGAGCTCTTAAGTAAAGACCCCTCCATTGACACAGTGTTATTGGCATGCACCCATTATCCTATTATTGCTGCATATTTACAGGAGTTGGCAAACGAAAAGGTGCAGGTTATCTCCCAGGGACCCATTGTGGCTAAAAAACTAAAAGATTATTTGCAACGACACCAATTAATGGACAAAAAACTCTCGAGGAATGGAACGTGTGTTTTTTTGACAACGGAAAACCCAGAAGTATTCAATAAAAGTGCAGAGAGCTTCATGTCAATGAAGGTCGATGCTCAACAAATTAAATTATAGTTTTTTATTACTAAAAGACTCTATGAGCTCTGAATTGATTTCTTGAAAATCTTTTTGCCTCACGGCGTAGTAGTCATAGGTTTTTTCATATTGCTCAAAAGTATACCCTTTCTTTTTAATTAAATCCGTTACAGACTGTTTTAGCGAGTCTTTATAAATTCCAGCAGATCTGTATTTGTTTTGGTAATAGGCCTCTAGAACCAAGACCTCTCCATGTATTTTAGTAAAGTCGTTTTTTGGGATGAGTGCAATATCATCTGAGGAAGAGCAAGAAAAGACCATTAAAAACAAAATGAACGTGAGGTATTTCATTAATGAGCGGGATTAAAAGAAAGACGCATTCCGTTTGTACCTTCAATGACTTGGTTATTGTCATATACAATTTCACCGTTAACAAAGGTTTTATCTATTGAGCTTGAAAAGGTGTATCCCTCAAATGGCGACCAGCCACATTTATACAAAATATTATTTTGATGAACAGAATAGTCTAAGTTGGGGTCAACAATTACCAGGTCTGCATAATAGCCCTCACGAACAAACCCTCGTTCTTTGATTCGAAATAGAACGGCTGGATTGTGAGCCATCTTTTCAACGACTCTTTCTATTGTGATTTTGCCCTTTTTAACATGTTCCATCATGCTTATTAAAGCATGCTGTACAAGCGGCCCTCCCGAAGGCGCATTTAAGTAATTATTTTTTTTCTCCTCAATTGTATGTGGTGCATGATCGGTCGCTACTACATCAATACGATTGTCTAATAATGCCGTCCAGATACCATCTCGATCTGAAATGGTTTTAACTGCTGGGTTCCACTTAATAAAAGTTCCTTTCGAGGTATAATCCTCATCACTAAACCAAAGGTGGTGAACACAGGCTTCGGCTGTTATTTTTTTATCTTTTATGGACAGTTGATTGTTAAACAATTCGGTTTCTTTAGCAGTAGAGATATGCAAGACATGAAGCCTTGCTCCGTGTCGTTCTGCCAGGTGAACGGCAAGGGAAGAGGAGAGGTAGCAGGCCTCCTCATTTCTAATAATCGGGTGAAGCTCAATTGGGATATTAACCCCATATTTCAACTTTGCATCGGCCAAGTTTTTTTGGATGGTTTGCTCATCTTCACAATGCGTTGCAATTAGCATTGGCACATTGGAAAAAAGACCCGCTAATGTTTTTTCATTGTCTACAAGCATGTTCCCCGTGGAAGAACCCATAAAAACTTTAACTCCGCAAACCTCAGCTGCATTTGTTTTAAGAACCTCATCGAGATTATCATTTGTCGCACCCATGAAAAAAGAATAGTTCGCAATCGAGTTCTTTCTAGCAATTTGGTATTTATCTTCCAACAACTCCTGTGTAGTGGCATTAGGGCTGGTGTTGGGCATCTCCATAAAAGAGGTAATTCCTCCTGCAACAGCAGCTCTGGATTCAGAATAGATGTTCCCCTTGTGAGTTAATCCGGGCTCTCTGAAATGGACCTGATCATCTATACAACCCGGCAATATCAATTTACCAGACAGATCAATAATTGTTGCAGAATCATCACTCAGATTTGTTCCGATTTTTTCAATTCGATTCTTTTTAATTAGAACGTCTTGTTGTTTAGATTCTCCATCGTTAACGACGGTGCCATTTTTTAATAGGTAGCTACTCATAACTTCATTCTTCTCATTTTCCAGACACCAAAAAAAGCTTCTTTAAATATCCCTGTACTCATTTTAGATACACCTTGAACACGATCAACAAAAGTTATGGGGATTTCTTTTACTTTAAATTTATGACGAAGTGCTGCATATTTCATGCAAATTTGAAAGGCATAGCCTTTAAAGTGAATGTCGTCAAGTTTTATTTTTTCAAGGACCTCTAAACGGTATCCTTTAAACCCTGCGGTTGTATCTTTAATCGAAATAAAGAGGATTAATCGAACATAGACACTGGCGAAATAAGACATGAGAATTCTTTTAAATGGCCAATTTTTAACTTTGCCTCCACGACAATATCTGGATCCAATAACCAAATCTGTACCATTTTTAAGCTCTTGCTGAAGTCGGATTAAATCTTTTGGGTTGTGAGAAAAATCACAATCCATTTCAAAAACAAAATTATATTGGTTTTTGATTGCCCACCTAAAACCATGGATATAAGCTGTTCCCAATCCAAGCTTGCCTTTTCTTTTTTCTAAATGAACTCTACCCTCAGAACCGGCGATTCTTTTTGATATAATGTCGGCCGTACCGTCAGGGGAGTTGTCGTCAACGAATAACACATGAAATGAATGGTGTAATTCCAAAACAGCATCTATCATTTTGTCAACGTTTTCTTTTTCATTGAAAGTGGGAATAATGATAAGTGAGTTATTATTTGTCATGGGGAAGAAACGAAATTAGTCATTTCAAAGCGAAACTAAATTTACTAAACTTATATTTATGATAATTTGGCACAAAAAAAACCGCACGAAGCGGTTTTTTATGTTTTTTGAAAAGTAATTTATTCGGCCTTTTCGCCTTCTTTTTGATCCTTGCTGTCTTCAGCGCCTTCTTCTCCTTCAGCAGTTTCTTCTCCTTCTTCACCTTCTTCTTCTTCTTCCTCATCAACCGCTCCTCTAGAAATTTTCACAGAGATAACCATTGCGTTTGCAGGATCTAGAACAGTAACACCTGGAATTTTTATTTCGGATATTGTAATCCCCTGTCCAATTCGGATTGGAGAAATATCAAGTGTTATTGCATCAGGCAAATCAGATGCAAGTCCGTAGCAGTTTAAAGTTCTAAAAGCCATATTAAGACGGCCACCATTCAGTACCCCTTTAGCCGAACCTACGGTTCTGACAGGAAGGCTTACTCTTACCTTTTTGTTTTCATTCAATTCGTAAAAGTCAACGTGTTGTATCGTGTCTTTAACAGGATGTTGCTGAACCTCTCGGATAATTGCTTTTGTTTTTTTACCATCGACATCTAGCTCAACAAGAAACACGTCTGGTGAAAAAATTATTTTATTCATTTTTACTGCCTTTACAGAAAAGTGGGTTTGCTCCCCTTGTCCGTAAAGTACACATGGAACCATACCAGCATTTCTGAGGCTGGCAGCGTCCTTCTTCCCTACGTTCGCTCGAAGCGAACCGCTCAATTGTGTTGTTTTCATTATATATTTATTTTTAAGATATTACAAAATGTCCGCTTATCGACTGATTGTTAATCAGCTTATGAATCACATCAGAGAATAAATTTGCCGCTGTAATAACGCGAATTTTTTCACTTTTTTGCGTCATCGGAATAGTATCCGTAACAATAAGCTCAGTTAAATTAGAATTATTTATTCTTTCATATGCCGGACCTGAAAGAACGGCGTGTGTGCAAAATGCCCTAACACTTTTAGCACCCTTTCCCATGAGTAAGTCAGCTGCTTTTGTTAAAGTTCCCGCCGTATCGCACATGTCATCAATGATAACTACGTCTTTTCCCGAAACCTCTCCAATAACAGTCATCTCTGCAATTTCATTAGCTTTCTTCCTGTTCTTGTGACAAAGAGCAAGTCCGCAGTTGAGTTTTTTACTGTAAGAATTAGCCCTTTTGGCTCCACCAACATCTGGAGCAGCAATTACTAAGTTTTGGGAGTCCATTTTTTCAATCTCCTTTAGAAATAAAGTAGATGCGTATAAATGATCAACCGGAACCTCAAAAAATCCTTGAATTTGATCGGCATGTAAATCCATAGTCATAATGCGGTCGATACCTGCGGCCATAAGCATATTCGCAGATAATTTCGCACCAATTGCTACACGAGGTTTGTCTTTTCTATCTTGTCTTGCAAAACCAAAATATGGAATAACGGCAATGATTTTTCTAGCAGAAGCTCTTTTTGCCGCATCGATGAGAAGTAATAATTCAAAAAGGTTTTCTGTTGGAGGCATCGTTGATTGTACAATAAAAACGTCTTGACCTCGCACCGTTTCCTCTAAAGAAGGTTGAAATTCCCCATCACTGAATACATTTACTTTAACACTTCCAAGGGATGTTCCATAGGCTTTTGCAACGTGTTCTGCCATATGCTGTGAAGCCCGACCTGCAAATATTTTAACACCCATGATATATTCAATTAAATAGAGGGCAAAAGTACACAAAATATTAACTTCCACAAAGAACTTGTTCTGAACTCTGTATTGAGTCGTTAAATGCAAATGCGCTTTGTTTTTTTAAACAATTAAAGGGGGTTGACGTGTTTTAATTTAAATTTGTGGGTTTATGAACGAAAAGAAGCTAGATTACACTTTGTTTAAGCGTCTGTTGACGTATGCAAGACCGTACAAGAAAATTTTTATTTTCGCTGCTTTTTGTGTTCTATTGCTTTCGTTTTTAAGCCCTCTGAGACCCTACCTGATTGGTAAAATGGTTGATAATTACATTGTTAACACTCAAAACAAGGAGCTGCTTTTTAATTGGTCCCTTGGAATTATTGGCTTGCTTTTTATCGAGGGAGTACTTCAATTTGTTTCTAGTTATTTTTCAAATTTATTAGCCCAATCGGTTATTCGGGATATACGGAAAAAGCTTTTTTCTCATGTTGTATCCTTTCGTATGAAGTACTTCGATAAAACGCCAATTGGTGCACTTGTCACTCGGGTTGTTTCTGACCTTGAGGCAATAACTCAAGTTTTTTCCTCGGGCATTATGGAAATGTCGAGAGACTTAATCTCCCTGGTGGTAGTACTGAGCCTTATGTTTTATACCAATTGGGAGCTCTCTTTAATGACCCTAATTCCAATTCCCTTGTTGATCATTGCAACTCGAATTTTTGCAAGAGCAATGAAATCAGCGTTTCAGCTTGAACGCAAACAAGTGACCAGGCTAAATACATTCGTGCAGGAACATTTGACGGGAATGTCTATCGTTCAGCTTTTTAATAAGAATAAAGAGGAGTATTCAAAGTTTGTTGAAATCAATAAGGGTCATAGAAAGGCACACATTAATGCAGTGTGGGCAAACTCCATTTTTTTTCCTGTTGTAGAAATTTTAAGCTCCCTGTCTATTGCGTTTTTATTGGTGTGGGGGGCATTAAATGCTGGAGGAAAGACCAACACAGAAATTCAGGCAATGTACGGGCAAATCATTGCGTTTACTCTTTGGATATATCAGTTGTATCGACCAATACGGCAGCTTGCCGATAAGTTTAATGTCCTTCAGCGGGGAATCGTTAGGGCCGAGAGAATATTTGAAATAATGGATCGTGACGATCACAGACAACATTCTGGAAAAACGGAAGGAGTTGATTTTGGTAAAGACATACATTTTGATAATGTTTCTTTTTCGTATACCGAAAACACGGATGTTCTAAAAAAAATAAGTCTTAAAATAGAGACGGGTAAGATGATTGCGATTGTTGGGGCAACAGGATCTGGAAAGTCCACAATAGTTAATGTTTTAGGTCGGTTTTATGAGCACAAGTCTGGTACGATTAAAATTGGTGAGGTGGACATTAAAGAAATTGAATTGACTCATTTAAGAGACAATATTGCTATTGTTTTGCAGGATATTTTTCTTTTTTCGGACTCCATACATAATAATATAACCTTAGGAGATGAATCGATATCAAGAGAAGAGGTTATTTCAGCATCAAAAGCTGTGGGCGCTCATGATTTCATAGCACAGCTGCCAAACGGGTATGATTATTCAATAGGCGAGAGGGGCTCGGTTTTATCTGTAGGTCAACGACAACTCCTTGCCTTCATTCGCGCATATGTTTATGACCCTCAAATATTGATTTTGGATGAGGCGACATCTAGTGTTGATAATGAATCTGAAATGCTAATACAAAAAGCAACCATTAACCTTACTAAAGGGAGAACATCAGTTGTTATCGCCCATCGCCTGAGCACGATCCAAAAAGCAGACCAAATTGTGGTCATGGACAAAGGTGAAATCTTGGAAATAGGAACCCACAACGAGCTCCTATTGAAAGATGGAAAGTATAAAACACTATATGAGAAACAAATTTTCAAACCAGCATAATATGTTAGGACTCAAAGTTGGGGGCGTGCCTGAACACTTTAATTATCCTTGGAGAATAGCCATCGAAGAAGGCTTGTTTAGAAATGAAGGCATTGCTTTACATTGGGCCGATATGAGTGGTGGCACGGGTCAAATGATAAAAGGGCTTCAATCAGGATCTATTGATGTGGCAATCGTTCTTACCGAGGGGATCAGTCGATCAATTCTTCAAGGTCTCGATGCAAAAATATTAGAGGTATATGTGAGTACCCCTTTATGTTGGGGGGTACACGTTCCGTTTAAATCAAGATTTAAATCGATCAAAGACTTAGAATCTCAAACCATTGCAATTTCAAGAGAGGCATCCGGCTCACACTTGATGTCCTATGTTATGGCAGATCAAAACCAACTTAAACCCGAAAACATGAAGTTCAATGTTGTTGGAGATGTTTATGGAGGCTTATGGGCTCTTGAGAACCGAGAAGCCCAAGTTTTTTTATGGGAAAAGTTCACCACCCAGCCCTACGTTGATCAACGGAAGTGCAGGCGTATAGGAGAGGTATATACCCCATGGCCATCTTTTGTGATCGCTGCAAGAAAAGAGGTTATTGAAAACCACCCACAAGAACTGAAAAAGGTCATAGAGGTTATTCAAAAAAGGTCAAAGAGAGTAAAGGAATCTGACAATACAGCGGAAATCATTTCGTGGAGATATAATCTTGATTTACACCAAGTAAGAAGCTGGCTTTCTCAAACAGAATGGAACGAAAAGCAACAGGATATGTCTACAATTATTGAAAAGGTTGTAACTTATCTCTCGGAATTGGAATTATTATCAACATCAGAAAAAGAAGATTGGTCAAAAAAATTATTTATTTAAGTTTTTTAGTTTTGACTCATGCGGGGTTACACGCCCAACAAGGGTGTACCGACCCCTTGGCGATTAATTATTCAAGCAATGCAAGCGTGAATGATGGCTCATGTGTTTACGAATCGACAAATTACACAATGGAGAATATTGCGGATTTAAATGGTTCAATATTAAATGAAAATTCTGGCATCATATTTTTAAATGATCATCTCCTTACAATTAATGATGGCGGGAATTCAAACACTATTTTTGAGATTGACACTTTGGGCAGTATTATAAGAGAAATCACCGTATTAAATGCATCTAACGTTGACTGGGAAGCCATTAGTCAAAATAGTCAAAGTGTTTTTGTGGGTGACATTGGAAATAATTCGGGTTCACGTGAAAACCTTTGCATCTACGAAATAAGTAAATCAGAGATCCAAGACCCGTCTATAAATGAGGTAGTTGCTACACGAAGGGTATTTAGGTACGAAGATCAAGTTGAATTCACATGGAACTCGAATGCCCACAATTATGATTGTGAGTCTTTCATTTGTACAGAAGATTCAATCTACCTTTTTTCCAAAAACTGGCTTGATGAGAAAACAAAACTTTATGGTTTGCCAATTGCATGGGCAGATACTGCCGTGGCAAATGTAAATGATAGTTATGATATAGACGGCCTTATTACTGATGCTTCAATTGATCTAGCGGGAGAAAGCCTAATGTTGTTGGGCTACAAAAACAATGGTGGAAACTTCTACAGTAGTTTTATTTGGATGTTGTGGGACTATAATGGAGACGATTTTTTTTCAGGAAATAAAAGGAGAATAGAAATAGGAACGATGCTTACACTTGGCCAAACAGAAGGAATTGCCCTAAAAGGAAGTTCAACCGGTTTTGTGAGTTCAGAACAGATCAGTTCGATAATTACGATACCACCAAAATTGTTAAAGTTTGATTTTTCAGAGTATTTAAATGAGGAGGCACTAAATATAATTTCTACAGAAAAAAATGACATTTATGTCTACCCAAACCCGTGCCATCAATTTCTAAATATTGAAGGCAGCAACGAACGGTTTAGAATTTATAACCTTGAAACATCAAAACTTGTTTTAAACGGAATTGTGAGATTAAATCAAGTTGATATTTCATCATTACCTTCTGGCAACTTCTATATTCAAGTAGGCACATCCAAGATGAAATTCACGAAACAAGATTAAGCCTTTTTATCTTAAACAGCTATTTATCAACAAGTTCAATCTCTCTGTTTTAGGATGATTCTTGGATTTTTGCCTTTTTTTTTCTAAATTAGCTATGACTAATAACTAATAACTATGTTTCACGACGCTACAATATGGATTGCCATAGGTACGATAGTTGCTATCGTGCTGGTAATTTTTCTGGCCTTTACAGCAGAAAACCGAAAAAGTAAACACTAAACAAAACTTTATCATATAAGGTTTGTTTGAAAAGAGTGAAAGAAATTTTACTGTTAGCACTTTTATTGTGCCCTGTTTTAAACGTTTTCTCTCAAAGAGAGAAGGCTTATTTTGCTTCAGGATGCTTTTGGTGTGTTGAAGCTATTTTCGAAGCTGTTCCTGGTGTTGTAGGCGCAACATCTGGTTACAGTGGTGGTGAAACAAAGCATCCGACTTATCGAGAAATTTGTTCTGGTCTAACGGGTCATGCCGAAACTGTTGAAGTAACTTTCAACAGTAAAACCGTTTCTTATGAAACGCTGTTGGAAGTATTTTTTTACTCTCATGATCCCGAAACTTTAAACCGACAAGGTCCAGATGTTGGAACACAGTATAGGTCGGCAATTTTTTATGTTGATCAACGACAAAAAGAAAAAGCGGAGGCGTACATACGCCAGCTTTTAAGTGAAAATGAATTTAAAAGAATTACTACAAGTGTTGAAAAAATGAATGTTTTTTACAAAGCCGAAAATTACCATCAGGACTTTGAAAAGAACAATCCTACTCATCCATATGTTAATTCAGTTGGCAAGGAGCGAAAGATTAAATTTTTAAAAAGATATAAAAACAGAAACTAAAACACATCAAACTCAAAAACTATGTCAAAAATCTCTTATTTCATTTCCGTCTCCCTGGTACTCCTTATTTTAAGTCAGTTTTTTATGGCATACCAATCGTCAAAAATAGAATCTCCGAAGTATACATTAATCAAGTCATATGATGGTTTTGAGCTCAGGCAATATGGTTCAATGATCTTGGCCCAGACTGTTATGACAAGCAGTTCATATGAAACTTCGTCGAGTACTGGTTTCAGAACTGTAGCCAACTACATTTTTGGAGGGAATGATGAAAACAAAAAAATAGCCATGACCTCTCCGGTTATAATGGATATGGGAGATGAAACGAAAATGTCATTTGTAATGCCAAAGGAACATTCTATGGCGAGCCTTCCCGAACCAAACTCTGATCAGGTAGAAATTTTACCAGTTTCGCCGAAGAAATATGCGGTTTTAACTTTTCCAGGTTATGCCAATAATAAGAAAATCGCAAAATATTCGAATAGACTTCTTAAAAGTGTTAAAGCTGAGGGCCTTGAAACCATTGGAAACATTCAATTTATGGGTTACAATGCCCCTTGGCAAGTCATTGGCAGGAAAAATGAAGTAGCGATAGAGGTAAAATAATAGGCTAGAAGCTATTCTTCAAAGGCATTGAAAGCAGATTGAAATTCTGAATCAAATTCGTTGTATACCGCAAAGAAACCATTCTCTTGCCAAATTTGTCTGGCTATTTCTGCCTTGAGCTGAATCATCAATCTTTTCTTACAGTGTTTTACATCATTCTTAGTGTATGGCCTTATGTTAAGCCCCGAATCAGCATATTCAACCAATTCTTTAATTAATGAGTCATCAATTTTGAAATCGTTTTTAAATTGAGCTAGTGAAGACCACGGGTTTTGTGAGAAATACCGTTGTCTTTTTACATAATCAAATGCGAATTGATTAATCGCACCACCCCAGAGAAGTGATGAATAATACAGCCCTGTCCCCGAAGTATCTAATGGCACAAATATGTCTGGGCTTATTCCACCACCGCCATAAACATCGCGACCCCCCACGGTTTGGTATTTCAAAGAATCATTAAACAAGGACGAGTCTATTTTAAACATGGATGCCTCGGTTCTAGTTGGGTCGTTATAATAATCCTCATAATTATCGGTAT
>ERZ1048872.1579-NODE-1579-length-18469-cov-11.260182_pt1 | contig 18469 bp, 16 predicted proteins | sample MGYA00383100_ERZ1048872 | MGnify/ENA primary metagenome ERZ1048872 (study PRJEB29581, sample SAMEA5548370) | metagenome | biome: marine; feature: coastal; material: water | depth 50 m | study: Short-term variability in the microbial, nano- and picoplankton...
GAGACCAACGCAGACTTCGGAGTTGCTTTTGATGGGGATGGCGATCGTGTTCTCTTCATTGATGCTGATGGGTCTCTGGTTGATGGTGATGCTTTACTTTATGTTCTTGCGATGCGCCGACTCGCGGTCGGACAATCGGATCCGGGTATTGTGGGCACACAGATGTCGAATATGGGTCTGGAAATTGCCCTAGGGGAACACGGTGTTCAGCTAGCTAGAACGGAAGTAGGTGATCGTTACGTCCGAGAGCGTATGGCTGCCGAGGGTTGGCAGCTAGGCGGAGAGTCGTCTGGGCACCTGATTTGTGGTGACGTCACCACAACGGGTGATGGCATTGTAGCCGCACTGCAGGTGATCAAGGCTATCGTCGCCAGTGGTCGGACCCTGTCGGACTTACTCTCGGGTATGAAGCGCTTGCCCCAAGTTATGATTAATGTGCCGCTGCCAGAGACCGACCTTGATCTGGCAGGAGACAACCCGGTGTCTGCTGTTTGTCGAGAAGTAGAAAATGTTTTGGAGGGTCGGGGAAGGCTCTTGTTACGTCCGTCAGGGACTGAGCCCGTTATCAGAGTCATGGTCGAAGGTGATGACGCCGCAGAAATCCAAGGGCTAGCCGAACAGGTCGCCGGTGTCATTCGCAGCGCTTGATATCGGTTGTTCGGGTCTGGGGAGCTTGCGGTCGCGAGGGCCTTCCGCTATTCTCGCGCGCCTGATCTGGCTGGAGCAAGCCTGATGGCGGGACTAGTCATCGCCAATTGGAAAATGCATGGCAGCCTCGAGCTGATCGCAGAATTTTCAAAGGAGTGGCGCGCGCTGCCTCGGTTGACAGACGTCAACGCGGTCCTTTGTCCGCCTGCGCCTTATTTGGCGAGTGTTAGCGGGGCATTGGAAGGCGTTGCACTGGGAGCTCAAAACTGTGCCGATCGGATTGAGGGTGCTTTCACCGGTGAGGTGTCGGTTCAAATGCTCAGTGATCTCGGGTGTGGCTACGTCATTATCGGGCACTCCGAACGGCGGGCTCTGTATAACGAGACCGATGCTCAGGTAGCGGTCAAAGCTCAGTTGGCTATTGCCCAAGGGTTACAAGCGGTGGTTTGTGTTGGGGAAACCCTGGCGCACCGCGATGCGGATCAGCAAGACAAGGTTGTCACCGAGCAGCTACTGCGCTCGTTGGCGGAGGTACCTTGCGAAAATTTAGTTGTAGCGTACGAACCGGTTTGGGCAATTGGCACAGGACGTACGGCAACTCCGGCTCAGGCTGAAGCCATGCACGGAGTGATCAGAGAGTGCTTGCAGGGTCATTTTGGTGAGGCCGGTGCTGGCATTCCTGTTATCTACGGGGGCAGCGTGAAGCCTGAAAATGCAGGTGTACTCTTTGAGTGCGATAATATTGATGGGGCTCTCGTTGGGGGAGCTTCTTTAAATGCCAATAGCTTTTGGCAAATTGCCAGCGCAGCAAGCGCTGGGAGGGCGTAGTGGAACAGATTATTTTGGTGGTACACCTGCTGGTGGCCTTGGGCATTATCGGTCTCATAATGATGCAGCAGGGCAAAGGCTCTGACATAGGCGCATCCTTTGGCGCCGGTGGCTCTCAGACACTGCTTGGCAGCGTCGGCAGTGCTAATTTGCTGACAAAATTAACAGCTTGGTTGGTGGCCGCTTTTTTCGCCAGTAGTTTTGGCTTGGCAATGATTGCTGATAGCCGAACCGCTGGTGAAGATGATTTGGGGTTCGAGTTACCTATGGAGGCCGTGGAAGCTGCACCTGTGCAGTCTTTTGAAAGCGACCTGCCTGCAGGCGATATCCCCGAGACGGTTTTTGAGAGCGACGGGTCTGATTTACCCTCGCTGGATTCAGCAGAAGGTGATGTTATTGACTCGGGGCAGGATTTACCCGAGGGTTAAGAAAATGCGGGAGTGGTGGAATTGGTAGACACGCTATCTTGAGGGGGTAGTGGCCTATGGCTGTGCGGGTTCAAGTCCCGCCTTCCGCACCAACACAACTAAAGACCCTGTTTGGGTCTTTTTTTTGTTTTTCTGAAACACGACTTAGACCCCTTTTGACCCACTGCAGAAAAGAGTAGGGCGACCAATGGGGCTGAAGTCCACCTGTCCAACATTTCCTGCGGGGGTTGGTCTACAGTTGTTAGGCTTGCACACCGAAGGTCTGAGCTTCTTTTGGGCAAAACTAGATTTTGAGTCGAAGAACTAGGCCTGTCAGTGGTTACTAGGGGACTTTTTTTCGCACTTAGAGCCCGTGTCTTTTTATTGCAAATAATCAAGTGCTGAGTTGACGTTAAGGTGGCGCATCCCTATACTCCTGCGCCTCTGCTTAGTGGGTTTGACCCGCTAAGGTGACAACCAAAGGCAACGCGGATATTGGCAGCGTTCCCTACAGGGGTGGTCACAACAGGTTTTGATGCGGGGTGGAGCAGCCTGGTAGCTCGTCGGGCTCATAACCCGAAGGTCGTCGGTTCAAATCCGGCCCCCGCTACCAAATCGATGGCAGCCATTGCTCAGGCAGCCATCACGTTTAAGCCCCTGTTTGGGGCTTTTTTGTATCCGCTGAAAACACACTTGAGATGCAACGTGTATGTCAGGAAAAGAATCGCGATTGTCGGAGTTACTGACGCCTACGGTGGAATCTTTAGGGTTCGAGCTGTGGGGTCTAGAGCTTTTGTCGCCCAACCGGCGCCCGACACTTCGACTCTTTATTGAAGCGGAAACGGGTGTCAGTGTTGATGACTGCGCCAAAGTAAGCCGACATGTCGGCGGCGTGCTGGATGTGGAGGATCCCATATCAGGCGATTACACTTTAGAGGTGTCTTCTCCAGGGATCGATCGGCTCTTGTTTAAAGTCGAGCAGTATGCGCTTTATATTAACGAGCCGATTGAGGTGAAGCTGCGATTTCCATTTGAGGGTAGGCGTCGCTTTCGGGGTTGGTTGATGGGTATCGAGGGTGAGGACGTGGTAGTGCGTGTAGAAGATCATGATTATCTTCTTCCGCTCAAACAAATTGATAGAGCACGAGTACAACCTAGGTTGGATACTGGTGGGAAAAAAACAAAGTCGCCGGAGACATCCGGACAGTAATTCAAGAGAGCAACAAGGTCGCCCAGGGTAGCGGGTCGCTGCGAGGAATACGATGAGTAAAGAAATATTGATGGTTGCGGAGGCAGTCTCCGCAGAGAAAGGTGTTTCGGAAGATATTATTTTCGAAGCTATCGAGTTGGCACTTGCGACGGCGGCGAAAAAACGCTTCGACGAAGAGTCCGATATCGAAGTGGTGATTGATCGTGAGAGCGGTGAATATCAAACCCGCAGGCGTTGGTTGGTGGTTCCTGACACGGAACTGGCTTTGTTGGGGACGCAGTTCACCACTGAGGAGGCTGCAGAAGCTGATGCGAGCTTGCAAGTCGGCGATGTGCACGAGGAAATTATTGAAAATGCAGACTTTGGTCGCATTGCTGCCCAGACGGCCAAGCAGGTCATCGTGCAGCGAGTACGTGACGCCGAGCGGGCGCAAATCGTCGATCTATATCGAGATCGTACTGGTGAGCTTCTGGCGGGGATCGTTAAAAAAGTCACCCGCGATAATGTGATTGTTGACTTGGGCAATAATGCCGAGGGGTTACTGCCTCGGGGAGAGTTGGTCGGCAGAGAGACGTTCCGAATCAACGATCGGGTGCGTGCAATCTTGAGTGAAATAAATACCGAGTCTCGGGGCCCTCAACTGGTTATGTCGAGAGCCTGCCGGGAAATGCTGACCGAGCTGTTTAAAATTGAAGTGCCGGAGATCTCAGAAGGCGTTATCCAGATCCGTGCGGCAGCGCGGGATCCGGGATCTCGGGCTAAAATTGCGGTGAAAACCGGAGACCAACGTATCGATCCTGTTGGAGCCTGCGTTGGCATGCGAGGTTCACGTGTGCAGGCTGTTTCCAATGAGCTCGATAATGAACGCGTGGATATTATTCTCTGGGACGATAACCCCGCTCAGCTGGTTATTAACGCAATGTCTCCAGCGGAAGTAGAGTCGATTGTTGTTGATGAAGATAGCAACACGATGGAAGTCGCCGTTGCAGAAGACAATTTGGCTCAAGCTATTGGCCGTGGTGGGCAGAATGTTCGCCTCGCCTCAGAGCTCACCGGTTGGACGATCAATGTCATGAGCACTGACGAAGCGGTTGAGCGTCAGGAGGCAGAGGCCGTTGAAATCATAGAAACCTTTATGAATGCTCTCGATGTTGATGAAGACGTCGCTGTGGTGCTAGTTGAAGAGGGTTTCACGACTCTCGACGAGGTGGCCTATATACCGCTTGAGGAAATGATGGGTATCGAAGGATTCGATGAGGCAATATCCGAAGAACTTCGTGCTCGTGCCAAAGACGCGCTGTTAACCATGGCCATTGCGACCGAAGAAAAACTGGATGTTGAGCCTGCGGAAGACCTTCTAACTATGGAAGGCATGGAGCGGCACCTTGCATTTGTACTCGCGAGTCGAGGCGTAGTAACAATGGAAGACCTCGCCGAGCAAGGCGTTGACGATTTGATGGACATAGAAGACATGACCGAAGAGCGAGCGGGAGAGTTGATTATGACCGCTCGAGCACCTTGGTTTGCGGAGGAGGAAGCCTGATTTTTATCGGGTTCAATCCATATCAACCAAGTCTGACGGATCAGGAGTAACAGATGGCACAGACAGTAGAACAGCTAGCCGAGACGGTGGGTGCCTCCGTCGAGAGATTGCTGTCCCAAATGAAAGAGGCGGGATTGTCGCACTCGGCTGCAGACGAAGAGGTGTCAGAGGAGGATAAGCAAACCCTCCTGGCTGCCTTGAAGCGCAGCCATGGTGAGGGTGAAGCCGCGCCTCGTAAAATCACGCTGAAACGCAAACAGCTCAGCACATTGCGAACGGGTGGTAGCGGAAAGCGTACGGTCAACGTAGAGGTGCGTAAAAAACGCACCTACGTTAAACGTGACGAGCAGGAAGACGTTGCTGGGGAAGAGCTCGAGGCAGCTGCCATTGCCGCGGAAGGCGCCAATGAATTCTCCGTTTCTGCTGACGGTGTTGCTGAAACAGCGCTTAATGCTTCCGAGTCGTTGACTGAGACCACCGCGTCGACAGAGGGTGAGGGATCCGCCGCTAATAGCACCGCTACCTTGGATGCTACCGAGCCGGAATCTGAGGGCGCTGTTGAGACTGTTGCACCCGTTGAGCTAGAGGACGAGGATTTATCAAGCCTAGATCCTGAAGTATTACGTCAGCGCGCTACAGCCCGTCGCAAGGCTGAAGAAGAACAGCGTAAACAGGCCCTAGAGACCGCGGCTGAAGAGCGTAAAAAGGAAGAGCAACGCAAGGTCGAGGAAGATAAGCTTCGGCAGGCAGAGGCAACCAAACGGTCAGCTGCGCCTAGCGAACCCGATGCTGATCGCAAGCCAAAGCGCATGCATGATGCGCCCGCAAGTCGCACAACCCGCGAAGATAACGACCGCAAGAAACCCGGCCGTGGGCGCCTGGCTAGAACCTCAATTGCGGGCGCTAGAGGCAAGCAGCGCGGTCACAATCTGTCGATGAGTGATATCGAAGCCGCCGAGGGTGGCGCCGGGCGCCGCCGTGGTGGCCGCCGCAAAAAAGGCCATGAAGAGCACAGCAAACACGGGTTTGCCCAGCCAACAGAAAAAATTGTTTACGACGTTAATGTTCCCGAGAACATCTCCGTTGGCGAGCTCGCACAACAAATGGCGGTAAAAGCGGGGGTGGTCATAAAAGAGTTAATGCGCTTGGGTGTCATGGCCACGATCAATCAGATGGTCGATCAGGATACCGCGTCGCTGGTTATCGAAGAGCTGGGCCATAGAGTTAAGTTGGTCAGTGAAGACGAGCTTGAGGATAAACTCGAAGAGGCCATTGCCAAACAAGAGGGAACGCTTACACCGCGTGCCCCTGTTGTCACGGTGATGGGCCACGTCGATCACGGCAAGACATCATTGCTGGACTACATTCGTGAAACTAAGGTGGCCAGCGGTGAGGCAGGCGGGATTACGCAGCATATCGGTGCGTATCACGTGCAGACAGGGCAGGGAATGATTACCTTCCTAGATACTCCCGGACACGCTGCCTTTACTTCCATGCGTGCTCGCGGTGCTCGATCAACTGACATTGTGATTTTGGTGGTTGCTGCCGATGACGGCGTAATGCCCCAAACCGAAGAAGCGATACAGCACGCCCGCGCCGCGGAAGTGCCTTTGGTTGTGGCGGTCAACAAAATCGACAAAGAGGCTGCGGATCCCGATCGGGTGAAGAACGAGCTTGCGGCAAAGGACGTCATTCCGGAGGATTGGGGTGGTGATACACAGTTTATCGAGGTGTCGGCTCAAACCGGCCAAGGTATTGACGCACTGCTAGATGCACTACTGCTGCAGTCTGAACTGTTAGAGCTACAGGCACCCAGAGACACCGCTGGGCAAGGAATCGTAATTGAATCCCGCCTCGATAAGGGTCGTGGTTCAGTCGCCTCTTTGCTGGTTCAGCAGGGCACCCTTCGTCAGGGGGATATCGTTCTTGCAGGGCTACAGTATGGCCGCGTGCGAGCGATGTTGGACGAGTCCTCGCAGCCCATTGACGACGCGGGCCCTAGTATCCCTGTAGAAATTTTGGGGCTAGATGGTACGCCAGATGCTGGCGACTCCTTTGTGGTTGTTGAAAGCGAGAAACGAGCTCGCGAGATCGCTGAGAGCCGCTCTGAGAAGTTGCGCACGAACCGATTGGCACGCCAGCAGGCAGCCAAGCTCGACAATATGTTCGAATCTATGACCGCCGGTGAGCGCAAAGTCTTGAACCTCGTTGTAAAGGCTGACGTGCGAGGATCTCTTGAGGCCCTCCAGGGTGCCTTGGCAGATCTTGGCAATGATGAGGTCAAGGTCAATGTAGTCGCCAGCGGTGTAGGTGGGTTGACCGAGTCTGATGTCAGTCTCGCGTTGACCTCTGAAGCGATTATGTTCGGTTTCAATGTCCGAGCCGATTCGGGTGCGCGTCGTCTTGCCGAGCAAGAAGGCGTAGAAGTCCGGTACTACAAAGTGATCTACGACTTGATCGACGATGTCAGATCCGCGCTCAGTGGTTTGCTGTCTCCAGAGCTCCGTGAGGAAATTATTGGCATTGCTGAGGTCCGAGATGTGTTCCGGTCACCGAAGTTTGGCCAGATCGCTGGCTGTATGGTGACCGAAGGCACGGTATATCGCTCCAAGCCGATTCGCGTACTTCGGGACAATATTGTTATTTACGAGGGTGAGCTCGAGTCGCTGAGACGCTTCAAAGATGACGCCAGCGAGGTCCGTAATGGTGTTGAGTGTGGTATCGGGGTGAAGAACTACACCGATGTTAAAGTGGGTGACCTCATTGAAGTCTTTGACGTCAACGAGATCGCACGAACACTCTGATCGCCAGTGCCTAAAGACTATAGCAGGACACAGCGTATTGGGGATTCTTTGCAGCAGGAGCTTGCTCGACTGCTGCAATTTACTCTCAGCGATCCGCGATTGAAAATGGTGAGCGTGACTGGCGTTGATGTCAGTCGTGACCTTTCTCATGCCAAAGTGTTTTTTACCCAAATGGGGGTCGATGACGCTGAAGCAGCCGCGGTGACAACGTCCACTTTAGATCGTGCCAGTGGTTTTCTAAGATCTGAGATTGCGAGGACTGCAACGTTGCGTACGGTACCCAAGCTGCGCTTTTGCTTTGATGAAAGTGTGGGGCGTGGTCGTGATATGGAGGCCCTCATTCGCGATGTGCGCGCTGCAGATATCGAGCTAGGAGCCGACTCAGATAGCACCGAGGAACAATAACGGTGGGGCGGCGTCGGCGGGGTCGTGCCGTCAACGGTATTTTAATTCTCGATAAGCCCTTGGGCCTCACCTCTAACGCCGCTCTGCAAAGATGTAAACGCCTATACGATGCTGCTAAAGCCGGCCACACCGGCAGTTTGGATCCATTAGCCACTGGTGTGCTGCCCCTGTGCTTTGGTGAGGCCACGAAGTTTTCACAGTTTGTACTCGATGCCGATAAGGCTTATACCAGCACCTTTGTGCTTGGCGTTGGTACCGATACCTTGGATGTCGAGGGCGACATCATCGCTCAGGAAGACGCCTCGTTTATCGATGTCAGTGCTGTGAAGCGGGCTGTATCAGGCCTGACCGGTGACATCGAGCAGGTGCCGCCCATGTACTCTGCAATAAAGCGCAATGGGCAGCCGCTGTATAAATTGGCTAGAAAGGGTGTAGAGGTGGAGCGTGCCTCGCGGCCTGTGAGTATTCATGAGTTTGAATGCTTGGCGTTTCGCCCCGGTGTGGCCGCTGAGGTTGATGTGGCGATCCGCTGTTCCAAAGGAACTTACATTCGTAGCCTGGCGGAATCGTTGGGTGAAAAAGTGGGGCTCCCGGCCCACGTTAGCGCTCTGCGTCGCACAATGGCGGGCCCTTACGCTTTGCACGAGGCTATTCCTCTAGCAGGCCTAGAGGAGCTCGCGGTAAACGGAGTGGAGGGCTTGGACGACTGTCTGCGCCCAATGGATGGGCCGCTGTCTAATTTGCCCTCAGTAAGCTTAGTTGAGTCCTCTACTTTTTACCTACAAAGAGGCCAGCCGGTGCTGGTGCCAAATGCCCCTAAAAATGGTACACTCAGGCTTTATGCGGCAGACAAACGCTTTATTGGCATCGGTGAAGTACTCGATGACGGGCGTGTCGCACCCAAAAGACTTGTGAACGACTCCTAAGTTTCTCGTAAGAGTATCTACGCAAGAACGGATTTCATAACGGACCTGTCTGTAAGCCTGCACGGACAGAGCCCGATCATACAAGCAGGTTGGAGAAGAGAACTATGGCTTTAGATGCAGCCACAAAGGCCCAAATTGTCACCGACTACAAGCAGTCAGAAGGCGATACGGGTTCCCCAGAAGTGCAAGTAGCACTGCTCACAGCAAACATTGAACAGTTGCAATCCCACTTCAAAGAGCACGCACAGGATCACCATTCTCGGCGTGGCCTTATTCGTATGGTCAACCAGCGACGTAAACTGCTGGATTACTTGAAAAGCAAAGACACAGCGCGCTACGCAAATTTAATTAAGCGTCTCGGTCTGCGTCGGTAAAGACCATTTTCTTGGCCGGCCAACGCCGGCCTTTTTATTTGTTGGAGAAAGTTAGTGAATGTAGTCAAAAAAACATTCCAGTACGGTGACCATGAGATCACCCTGGAGACAGGTCGTATTGCTCGACAGGCGAGCGGTGCCGTTATGGTTACCATGGGAAATACCAGTGTTTTATGCACGGTGGTCGCGGCGCGGGAAATGCGTGCGGGACAAGATTTCTTCCCGCTGTCGGTTCATTACATCGAAAAAAGATATGCAGTTGGAAAAATTCCGGGAGGCTTTTTCAAGCGAGAAGCGCGGCCCAGCGAAAAGGAAACGCTGACGTCACGGTTGATTGACCGCCCTGTTCGTCCGCTGTTCCCTAACGGGTTCATGAATGAAGTGCAGGTGGTTTGTACCGTTATGTCAGCTGACAACGAAACTGACCCTGATATTCCTGCAATGATTGGTACATCGGCAGCATTAGCTATTTCGGGCTGTCCATTCAACGGACCTATTGGCGGTGCCCGAGTTGGCTTTACTGAGGCGAAGGGTTATTTGTTAAACCCAAGCTACAGTGCTCTCAAGAGTAGTCAGCTCGATATGGTGGTTGCCGGCACTTCTGAAGCTGTGTTGATGGTTGAGTCTGAGGCTCAGGAGTTAACCGAAGATCAGATGTTGGGCGCGGTATTGTTTGCCCATCAAGAAATGCAAACAGTGATCAAAGCGATTAATGAACTGGTTGAAGAGGCGGGCAAGCCACGCTGGGACTGGTCTGCGGCGCCGGTAGACGAGGCGTTAAAAGCTGCTGTCGAAGCTGAGGCCAAGGCTGGCTTGGGTGAGGCATACCGCATTACTGAAAAAGCGGCGCGCTACGAGCGTGTTGGTGAAGTGCGAGATGCCACGATGGCCGCACTAGCGGTAGAAGGTGGTCCCTCTAAAGACGACATCAAGGACCAATTCAAGGCTCTCGAAAAGAACATTGTTCGGCAGCGCATCATCAGCGGTGAGCCGCGCATTGATGGTCGTGACGGCCGCACAGTTAGGCCTATCGTGTGTGAGGTCGACGTTCTCGACAAGGCACACGGCTCAGCTTTGTTTACTCGTGGTGAAACGCAGGCCATTGGTGCGGTGACGTTAGGCTCTAGTCGCGATGCACAGATCATCGACGCCCTCGAAGGCGAGCGACGGGATCCTTTTATGCTCCACTACAACTTCCCTCCCTACTCTGTGGGCGAGGCGGGTCGTATTGGTTTCACCAGTCGACGTGAGATTGGTCACGGTCGTTTGGCTCGACGCGGTCTTGCCGCGACACTGCCTACCGAAGAAGAGTTTCCCTACACGGTTCGCGTGGTATCTGAGATTACTGAATCAAACGGCTCTAGCTCCATGGCCTCTGTCTGTGTGGGCTCCTTGGCCATGATGGCTGCGGGCGTGCCCGTTAAGGCTCCGGTAGCAGGTATTGCGATGGGTCTTGTGAAGGAAGGCAATCAGTTTGCGGTACTCACTGATATCCTAGGCGATGAAGATCATCTTGGTGATATGGACTTCAAAGTGGCGGGTACTTCAGGTGGTATCACTGCGCTCCAAATGGATATCAAGATCGAAGGTATCAATGAGCAAATTATGGAGATAGCCCTCGAGCAGGCCATGCAAGCTCGCCTGCATATCTTGGGACAGATGAACTCAGTCTTGGCAGCACCCCGTGAAATCGTGTCAGAGAATGCGCCCAGCATGGTGCAGCTGAAAATTGATTCAGACAAAATACGCGACATTATCGGTAAGGGTGGAGCCACAATACGTTCAATTACTGAAGAATCTGGTGCGACCGTTGATATCGAAGACGACGGCACAGTGAAGGTCTTTGGTGTCACTAAAGAATCTCGTGATCACGCTGTTAACGCGATCATGGCGATTACCGCTGAAGCCGAAGTGGGTGCAATCTACGAAGGTACGATTGCGCGCATTGTCGATTTCGGTGCGTTCGTTACCATCTTGCCGGGCAAAGACGGTTTGGTGCACATTTCGCAGATCGCTGAAGAGCGTGTTGAGAATGTCACAGACTACCTGAAAGAAGGTGAGACGGTCCGGGTTAAAGTACTCGACGTGGACCAGCGTGGCCGTATTAAGCTCTCGATTAAAGAGGTTGCTGCTGATGAAGCGACCGATGCTGCAGAGCCTGCTGGGGAAGCCGAGCCTGAGGACCTTTCCGAGGAATAGGTCACTGAGCACCGATAAAAAAACCGCGACACGTCGCGGTTTTTTTATGTCTACCTTCAATGAAGCAGTAAAAAGACTACTGAGATGGCTAAGTGTCGTCGTTTCTGCGAGCCACCAGGTCCTGAACCACCGAAGGGTCAGCTAGTGTTGAGATATCGCCGAGGTTATCAAAATCGCACTCTGCGATTTTTCTGAGAATCCGTCGCATAATTTTTCCTGAACGGGTTTTTGGCAGCCCGGGGGCCCATTGAATAATGTCAGGCTTGGCAATGGGCCCTATTTCTTTGACGCAAAGTTGGATGAGCTCCGCCTTTAAATCATCGTTGGCTGTAATGCCCGCTTTTGGGGTGACATAGGCATAAATTCCTTGTCCCTTAATGTCGTGGGGAAATCCTACGACAGCAGATTCTGCTATGTCTGGGTGTTCTCCGAGTGCTGCTTCCACCTCGGCTGTACCCATGCGGTGCCCCGATACATTGAGGACGTCGTCAACTCGCCCCGTGATCCGGTAATAGCCCTCTGCGTCTCTCAGTGCGCCATCGCCGGTGAAATAATACCCGTCATAGGTACTAAAATAAGTATCGAGCATGCGCTGATGATCGTTGTACACCGAGCGTATTTGTCCTGGCCATGATCGTTTTATGGCGAGATAACCGGCAGCCTCGCCCTCAAGCACTTGGCCATTTTCATCGAGCAGCACAGGTTCAACGCCAAAAAATGGGAAGCCGGCGTAGCCCGGCTTGAGGGCGTGAGCTCCTGGCAGCGGCGTGATCATGATGCCCCCGGTTTCAGTTTGCCACCACGTGTCGACGATTGGACAGCGCCCGTCACCCACAATCTTGTGATACCACTCCCAGGCTTCGGGGTTAATGGGTTCACCGACTGAGCCAAGAACCCGCAGTGTTGTTCTAGAGTGGCGAGTGACCCACTCATCACCCATTCCCATCAGTGCGCGAATTGCGGTAGGGGCCGTGAAAAACAAAGTCACCGAATGTTTATCAACGACCTGCCAGAAACGGCCTGCGTCGGGATAGGTGGGAATGCCCTCAAAAATGACCGATGTTGCCCCGTTGGCGAGGGGTCCATAAACGATATAGGTGTGGCCTGTCACCCAACCTACGTCGGCGGTACACCACCAAATATCGTTAGCTTGATAGTCAAATACATAGCGGAAGGTCATTGCTGCCTGAAGTAGGTAACCACCCGTCGTGTGGAGTACCCCTTTGGGCTTTCCGGTGGAGCCTGAGGTGTACAAAATAAAGAGTGGGTCCTCTGCATCCATTGCCTCGGGAGCACATTCTGTCTCGGCTGCCTCGCAAGCCGAGGCATAGTCCACATCACGGCCGTCATGCCAATCGATCTCTCCACCCGTATGGGCCACCACAATGACGGACCTTACACAGCTGCAGCTCTCCAATGCGGTATCAACGTTGGCCTTGAGTGGAATTTTTCGTCCGCCACGAATGCCCTCGTCGGCAGTGATCACCATGGCGCAGTCGGCATCGTTAATTCGATTTTGGAGCGCCTCAGGTGAGAAGCCACCAAATACCACTGAGTGGATTGCGCCAATACGGGCACAAGCCAGCATGGCAAAGGTCGCTTCGGGTATCATGGGCATGTAAATACAGACCCGATCGCCCCGCCCAATGCCTTGTGACTTAAGAACGTTAGCCAGCCGGCAAACAGCGTTCTTCAGCTCCTCATAGCTGATACGCCTGCTGTTATTGGGGTCATCGCCCTCCCATATAAAGGCTGTCTGCTCAGCGCGCTCTGGGAGGTGTCTGTCGATGCAATTGACCGAGACATTGAGTTTGCCACCGACGAACCAATGGGCTTCTCCTGTGCTTATGTCTGCGTCTACAACCTGAGTCCAGGGTGCTTCCCAGTCGAGGAATTCTTGAGCGCGGGCCGCCCAAAATGTAGAGGGATCATCTAGGGATTCTCGGTACCACTGCTCGTAGGTTTCGGGGCTGATGTGCGCCTTGGAAAAACTCGCAGGTACTGGGTACAGGGGGTGCTCAGACATACTGGATCGCTCTTGTGGTAGACAACCATAAATTACACCCCCAGCTTACTATTATTGGGTTCAATGCTGAAGCTGACCGAGGTTATCTTTAAATTGATAGAGTGGTTGCAGGCTATCACCATGGCAGGATATTGCTGCGGCGCTGACCCTGCAGTGGAACGAAAGGAAATGGGTTAATAGCAGCAAGTAACAGCTCAACGGTGAGCTTAAAACCCTTCAAAAATAGTTTTCGTTACACGCTTATCACAAGTCACACTGGTTACATGAGAGTGAGTGGAAGCAGGGCTTAGGCACGTAGCTGGTCACGTAAAAGGTGTAGCCGTTAGATCCGTGCGACCCCATCACAGGTAAGTTGCACCCAGAGGCACTCTACTTTTTGTATGGCTCGAGGGTATTATTGTTCATGGGCTAGGAGTCTATTTGCGCCGTTAAGCGGCTTGAGAATAGAGATTCAGGTAGTCTTGACCGCGGCAGGTTTTCTGTCTGTTATAAGACGTGGTCTCAGCAACAAGACGTTAAAGGATGCGAACTATGAGCCAGTTGTCGGAAGCGCAGGCTAAAGAGTATTGGAAGCGCAATCGCAGTTTGATGATTCGCCTGATGATCATATGGTTTGTGGTCAGTTTTGGCTGTGGGATTTTGTGGGTCGACACCCTCAATCTTATTCAAGTGGGCGGCTATAAGTTGGGTTTTTGGTTTGCACAGCAGGGCTCTATTTTTGTGTTTATTGGTTTGATTTTTTATTACGTGGTGGCTATGGCCCGTTTGGATCGTGAGTTTGGGGTGGAGGAAGACTAATGGATCTGGCCACCATTACCTACATCGTTGTGGGTCTGACCTTTACGGTCTACATCGCAATCGCCATCGCAGCACGGGCAGGCTCGACTCAAGAATTTTATGTCGCGGGCGGGGGTATACACCCGATTGCTAATGGTATGGCAACAGCGGCAGATTGGATGTCAGCAGCATCTTTTATCTCTATGGCGGGTTTGATTGGCATTTCCTACAACGGGTACGGGGGTTCGGTCTTTCTCATGGGTTGGACCGGCGGGTACGTGATTCTTGCCATGCTGTTGGCGCCTTACCTCCGCAAATACGGAAAGTTTACGGTACCCGAATTTATCGGAGATCGGTATTACTCGGACACGGCCCGGGTTGTTGCCGTTATTTGTCTGATTTTGTGTTCTGTGACCTATGTCATTGGGCAAATGAAGGGCATTGGTGTGGCCTTCTCCCGATTTTTGGAGACAGATTATGAGACCGGGCTGTACACGGGAATGGTCATTGTCTTTTTCTACGCAGTGCTGGGCGGTATGAAGGGCATTACCTACACCCAGATTGCGCAATATGTCGTGCTCATTCTGGCTTACACGATTCCGGCCATTTTCATTAGCTTTCAGTTGACCGGAAACCCCATTCCTCAGCTGGGCTTGGGCAGCACCTTGGTTGGTAGTGACACGTTCTTGCTCGATAAGCTCGACAGGGTATTACTGGAAACGGGTTTCAAGGAGTACACGACTTCGGTACGGTTGAGCACGCTCAATATGTTTGCTTATACAGCCTCGCTAATGATCGGTACAGCCGGCTTACCCCACGTGATCATTCGCTTTTTTACAGTGCCTAAAGTTCGTGATGCGCGTAAATCAGCGGGATATGCCTTGGTTTTTATCGCCATTCTCTACACAACGGCGCCGGCAGTCGCCGCAATGGCACGACTGAATATTATGCAAACGATTGAACCCAATTCTGGGCAGCACTTATTGATTGAAGAGCGTCCCCAATGGTTTAAAAACTGGGAGCAAACGGGGTTGCTGGCAATACAGGACAAAAACGGTGATGGCAGGTTGCAGTATGTGGCCGACTCACAGCGTAACGAGCTGGTTAAGCTCGACAACGACATACTGGTGCTGGCCAATCCAGAAATCGCTCAATTGCCCAATTGGATCATCGCGCTGGTGGCCGCCGGTGGTCTCGCGGCAGCGCTTTCAACCGCGGCAGGGCTGCTGCTGGCCATCTCCTCGGCAATTTCCCATGACTTGCTGAAGAGCACTTTCTATCCGTCAATTTCTGAGCAGATGGAGCTCAATGCCTCCCGGGGTGCGATGGCGGTCGCTGTATTCGGGGCAGGCTACTTGGGTTTGAATCCCCCGGGGTTTGCTGCTGGCACTGTGGCACTAGCCTTTGGGCTTGCGGCGGCGTCTATTTTCCCGGCGTTAATGATGGGTATCTTTTCCAGTCGAGTCACTCGGGAGGGTGCCATCACTGGTATGGTGCTTGGGTTGGGGGTCACCTTGTTTTACGTTTTCCAGCACAAGGGGATTATGTTTGTCGCTGACTGGCGATTTTTACCCAGCCTCGGCAAAAATTGGTTTTTTGGTATAGAGCCAAATGCCATTGGTTGTGTCGGTGCCGCGGTCAATTTTATGGTTGCCCTAGGAGTGAGCCGTCTCACGGGTGAGCCGCCTGAGCGCGTTCGTAAACTTGTGCAAGAAATACGTATACCCTCTGGCTCTGTAACTGTGCCGCTTCACCACTAAGCCCCCACCCGTTTTATTTGGATGATTTGTATGTCGATGTTGACCAATAAGCATGTACTCGCCGCGCTGCTAGTGGCGCCTATTCTCGCAGTGCTCGCCTGGTATGGTGCCGGGCAACTCACCGATGATGTAGAGCAGCAGGCCGCCCCAGCACAGGGGGGGGCCTCCTATCCTTTAGTTGAACGTCCGGGCTGTCGCTATCCGGGTGGTAAATGTGGGCTGTCTAACGAGGGCTTTAAGTTGGCAATTGTGGTTCTGCCAACGGGGCAATTGCGCATGACGTCTGCAGTGCCATTAGATTTTGTGCTGGTTGGACTGGAGTCTGAGGGTGATCAGGGCCCCGTGAAGGCCTTACCTGTGTCGGCTGAACAGGATAGGTGGGTTCATAACTTTATTGTAATGCCGTCGAGTGAAGATCGACTCAGAGTAGTAGCCGGTGTCAGTGGAGCTTCTCTATTTGGTGACGTCGCGCTCACTTTTACTGAACCTAGCGATCAGTAATGCTCTATGACGATATTATCGATGAGGCGCGTTCCCTCTAGCGAGGCCGCACAGAAAATAGCAATATTTGTATCGTCCTCCTGGGCGGGCAGTAAATCCGAGCACCGTCTAGCCTCACAATATTCGCTGACAAAGCCAAGTGTGTTGAGGCGCTGGATGACACCGCTGCAAAGCCCTTCATAGTCTCTGGCCCCCCCCTGAATCGCATCGCTAGCAGCGATGAGGTTGCGATATAAGGCTGGAGCTAGGCCCAGCGCTTCTGAGGTCAGATAGTTGTTTCGAGAGCTGAGAGCCAGCCCGTCGGCATTTCGCTGGGTTGGAACACTTTCGATCCGAACGGGAATTCTCAGGTCAGCCACCATTTTTCTAATCACTAGCAGCTGCTGTAGGTCCTTCTCCCCAAACAAGGCAATATCAGCGGCAACTAGGTTTAACAGTTTACAAACGACTGTGGTCACACCGTCAAAGTGGCCGACACGCTTACTGCCACACAAAACATCGGTAAGGCCTGGAACGGTGACCTTGGTGTGGGCTTCTAAACCCGCGGGATATAGATCTTCTACGCCAGGCGTAAATACGAGGGCAACCCCCTCCGCGGTCAAGAGTTCAAGGTCTTGCTCCAGCGTTCTAGGATAGGCGTCAAGGTCTTCGGTGGGGCTGAACTGCAGTGGATTCACGAAGATCGAAACAACGACATGCTCAGCCATGGTCAAGCCTTGCCGAACTAGGCTTAGGTGCCCCTCGTGCAAATTGCCCATTGTTGGCACAAAGGCAACCGTGCCGTCTCCACGCACCGACTTAAGGCGTTGACGCAGCTCGTCGGAGTCTTTGGCTATCTCCATTGACCTCTGTACCTCGGCTAGGAGTAGGTGTGCTGTTCTTTGGGGTATACCCCACTCTTTACGGCTTCTACGAAGGCGCGCAAAGCGACCTGTACGGATGCTGAACCGGTCATGAAGTTCTCTACAAACTTCGGAGGGTGTTCGCTCAGCCCCAACATGTCGTGTAACACTAGCACTTGGGCGTCAGTACCTGGGCCTGCGCCAATGCCTATCACCGGAATATCAAGTTTTGAGCTAATGTCTGCCGCAAGGTGTGCAGGAATGCACTCAAGTACGAGTAAACTAGCCCCAGCATCCTGAATTTCAACGGCATCGGCTAAAATCGACTTGGCTTCTTTTGGGGTCCTTCCCTGTACTTTGTAACCCCCAAATACGTTCACGGATTGTGGCGTCAGCCCTAAGTGGGCACACACTGGGATACCGCGCTCTACCAGTTGATGGATGGTGTCACTCAGCCATACGCCCCCTTCGAGTTTGACCATCTGAGCTCCTGCTTGCATCAGCATCATGCCTGACGCCAAAGCCTTGTCGGTTGTGTCATAGCTCATAAATGGCATATCTGCGACAACGAGGGAGCGTGGTGCCCCGCGACAAACGCAGCTTGTGTGATAGGCCATGTCGCTGATGGTGACGGGTATCGTTGTGTCGTGCCCTTGCAACACCATGCCTAGTGAGTCGCCAACAAGAATTGTTTCAGCGCCTGCATCACTGATTAGCCGCGAAAAAGTGGCGTCATAGGCGGTCATCATGACGAACTTCTCGCCGTCCGATTTCATTTTATTCAGCGTACCGATGGTTATCTTGTCACTCATCTGCGCTATCCGATTGCCTTTGTGTCATCGTTGGGTTTCCTGTGGGTGCAAGGTTAACCGAAGAAGGTGGGATTGAAATAGTGCCGGCCACTACGAATATCGAGTAGGTAATCGACAAGTTGAGAAAAATCTTCGTGTCCCTGCGACAAATCGATCTCGTTAGCATTAACGATCAGTAACGGAGCGGCGTCATAATAAAGAAAAAACTCGCTGTAGACCTCGTTGATTTGCTCAAGGTACTCGCGATCGATTCTGCGCTCGCTGGCTACGCCTCGCGTCAATATGCGGTCAAGGAGGCGGTCAGGAGAGGCCTGCAGGTAGATGACCAAGTCGGGTAGGGGCGCATCTATTGTGAGCTGTTGAAACACCTTTTCGTAGAGAGCGTACTCATCGGGGTCTAAATTGAT
>ERZ1048872.1586-NODE-1586-length-18421-cov-7.127137_pt1 | contig 18421 bp, 9 predicted proteins | sample MGYA00383100_ERZ1048872 | MGnify/ENA primary metagenome ERZ1048872 (study PRJEB29581, sample SAMEA5548370) | metagenome | biome: marine; feature: coastal; material: water | depth 50 m | study: Short-term variability in the microbial, nano- and picoplankton...
ATGCGTTTGCAAGTTATTTGTTTCGTTTCATTCTGAGATCGTTCCATTCATCCAGCGGCTTGAACGACGGGTCGTTGTAATCCTCCCCAGCGTGACTCTTCTGCATACTGTCAAGGTACTTCATTAATTCTGCAGTCATGAGTTTCACACGATCAGGATGGGCGGAAGCAATGTTGTTGTTTTCGCTCCAGTCGTCGGAAAGGTTGTACAGTTCGCCTTTGGGAAGCACCAACTTGTGTTGATCTTTCACGATGGTGGCGTTACCTCGTGATCGAAAAGGAATGGCCTTTTCCCGGATCGCTGTATGACCCATCAAGATCGGCATCAGATCCTGCCCGTCGATCGGACGATCGTCAGGCATTTGATAATCGGTCAAGTTGGCAACCATCGGAAAGTAATCAAGCGTTGAACAGGGTGTGTTGACGACCGACCCCGCCTCGATCTTTCCCGGCCACTCTGCCAGCGCGGGCACGCGCACACCGCCATCGTAGAGGCTCCGTTTGCGACCGCGTAAGCCGGCGGTCACACCCGCCTTTTTGCCTTTTGGCGATTTGCCCTCGGGGCCATTGTCTGAACAAAAACAAAGTAACGTGTTGTTGGCTACGCCCAAATCCTTAAGGCGTTTTCGAATCCGGCCGACCTGTTCATCGAGTTCGGTGATGCAGCCAAAGTAATGTGCCGCCTCACCGTAGCCTTTGTACATGGCAAGATAATCCGGCCCGGCCTTAATCGGTTCGTGTGGCGCATTGAACCAGACTACTACTAAAAACGGGGTATCGTTTTTCACAGCCTGCTCCATGAAGGGGATGGCGCGATCTACCACAACTCGTGCTGCACCGCCCAGCAGGCTTTCATCATCGCCGGCCAACGGGATGCTGTCGTCGTAGAACGGGTTTTTATCGCTGCCGGGATCCCAAGTCGAGACGGACGATTCGACGACAAACGAACGGTCATAATCTCGTTCCCACGGCGGCGCGAAGTTCTCGGCGGGCTTGCGACCGGGTCCCTTCGTCGAATGCGTCTTACTCAATGTACCGACATGCCACTTGCCAAAATGGCCGGTTGTGTAGCCCTTGCTTTTCAGCATCCGCGCCAGTGTGATTTCCTGACTGGGCAAGTGTCCTACATTGGCTGACCAGATGCCGTAGCGGTAATAGTGCCGGCCGGTCAAAAACGTACCTCGCGTTGGCGAGCAGACTGGTCCGCCCGCGTAGAAATGAGTCAGCTTCACCCCGTCTTCCGCCATCTGGTCAAGATGTGGCGTCAGAATGATTTTGTTACCGTTGAACCCCGTGTCGCCATATCCCAGGTCATCGGCCATCATCAAAACAATATTCGGACGTTTGGGTTCATCAGCTCGCGCGGTCAGCACAACCGCGACGGTCGCAATAATGGTGGCTAGGAAAAGGATCCTATTCATGGTTATGTCCTATCTCATAAACATTGAAGCACAAAGCGGCTGTTCCTGCCGCGGACGGGAGCTAGAACCGGTGTTCCAACAGGCATCCTCGCACTGCAATGATGGGTACATTGCGACTCCTCCATCGGAGCGGCAAGATTCTTAAAGTAATGCAAGCCTTGGAAGGAATGTACCAACTTCATGAGCGGAATGCACCAGAACGCGGGCTGCATCTCTTCGTTTTCGCTAGATCTTGTGGCTCCGAGGACCTTTGTAACGAAAACCACTCAGCGACCTTGTTCATTCGAGAGGCAACCCGAGAAGTCCGATGCATAATATAGTTCAGTGAAATGTGAATCACGTAACGCGTAAATAAGGTTTTCTAAAGATGCGTTTTTTGATGACATGGATGGCAGTCGGATTGTGTTTCTGTGTTTCGTTTGTGCTGCTAGCCGGTGAGCCTTCACGAACTACTGGAAAGAATGTCGCAGTGGCTGTAGATATCTCAGCTTCTGCGCAAGCGATTGATCGGCTGATAGCCGCCGAGTTGAAGAAGCAAGGTCAGGCACCGCGCGGGCAGATCGATGACTATACGTTTTGCCGTCGCATCTATCTTGATGCCATTGGTCGCATTCCGACAATTCTTGAACTAGATAGTTTTGTCAGTGATAAAAATCCTGACAAACGATCTCTTCTTATTGAAAAATTACTTCATTCTAAAGGCTACAACAGTCACTGGTACAACTATTGGGCCGATCTTCTACGAGTGAAGGACATAGGTGACAAGCTGCATCACTCGGGCAATTTCTCTGAATGGATCAAAGAAGCCGTCCGAAGCAGTAAGCCATATGACCAGATGGCACATGAGTTAGTAAATGCGAGCGGCGAACTGTATAAGCCGGGCAACGGCGCTACCGGATTCTATGCCCGTGAAACCATGCCGCTCGATCATTTGGCGAACTCCGTCAAAACATTTATGGGCATGAGTATTGAATGTGCTCAATGTCACGACCACCCATATGAGGATTGGACGCAGCAGGATTTCTATAAACTGGCGGCGTTTACATCCAAGACACATCTGCGTGTGGATCCACTGCCACAAGATGAGAAAAAGATCTACGCCAAGGATCGTCATGTTTTAAAGAATAGGGACTTCAATGAGTGGATTGTCTATCGGGAATCTATTCGCGTAAAGCATGCCGCCATTTATGGCAATGGTACCGGCTTCATGCGTTTACCTCATGACTATCAGTACGAAGATGGTGAGCCGCACCAAGTCATGGAAGCGGACGTACTCTTTGGGAATATGCCGAAGGTAAATTATGAGATAACCAAGGCAAAGCTGGCCTCCCTTCCAAAGAATCAGTTTGGCCCCGAGATCAACTCACGTAGCTCCCTGGCTGACTGGATGATCTCATCTGAGAATCCCATGTTTACGAAGGCCACGGTGAATCGGCTGTGGTACGCGGTCATGGGAACAGAGTTGGTCGGTCAGCTCGGTGGGTTAACCGTGGAAGAAATGGGAGACCATCCCGCGCTTACTGAAAAACTGATTGGTGTCATGAAGGCATTGAAATACGACACCAAATTGTTTTTGAGCGTCCTCTTTCATAGTGATACCTATCAAAGCAAAGCCCTCGTATTAAATGCTACCCCTCCAGGCTATGTCCTCGACGGGCCGATCGTGCGGCGATTGCCAGCGGAGGTGATCGTCGATTCATTCTTGAGCCTGAAGACGGAGACCCCCGACAAATACGTGGCGACTGAATTCCGTTGGGATGGGTTTACTCACTTCTATGAAAAGTCAAAGAACATGAAAGCAGAAGACTTTGTTGAGTATTCTGTCAAAGGGCCTGGGCGAGCGCAATTCCAAAATCGGGAAGAGCGAGAAGCCATGAAGCGAAATGGGGATATGGGCCCACATGAATTGTGGCGGGTGTCCACCTTCGGAAGAAATTACAAGGAGCATTGGGTGTCCATGCTGATGGGTAAATCCAATCGTGAAGTAATTGATGGGGCTGCTCGAGAGCCAGACATTCCACAAATCCTGTTTCTCATGAATGGCTTGGGTATTCCCGATGATGCGCTGGTTTATCGCAAACTTAGTCAAGCTGCAACACGAAAAGACAAGATGGAGATTCTCTGGAAAGCGATTCTCGGGCGTCTGCCCAAGAAATCAGAAGAATCACTGTTTGGTAATGCACCAGATGATGTGATGTGGGCGTTGATCAACTCCAATGAATTCAGGTTTGGGAGATAGGCAGATGGACCGGAGAGATTTTGTTTACCGTGTGGGTCTCGCGGGCGCGTCGTTGCCGTTCTTGGATGCGACTGCTGCGTCTGCTCAAACTGCACAGGCCAAATCAGTCATCTACATATTCCTCTCAGGGGGATTGAGCCAGTACGACAGTTTCAATGTTGAAGTTGATAAGCCAGTCTTGGGGAAGTCGACCATCGTCAAGAGTAATGCCGACGGGGTTCGGGTGAGCAATTATTATCCGAAGTTGGCCAAGCAGATGGACAAGATTCTTGTTCTGAACTCGATGAAGACCGATCAGGGGGCGCATCCCGCTGGTATTTATAAGATGCTGACAAACTACAATCCGCGGGCGACGGTTACTCATCCGGAGCTTGGTGCTTGGGTAAACAAGAATCTGACAAGTCAGCAGGACAGCCTTCCGAACTTTGTGAGTATTGGCAGCGGTCGTGCTGGAACGGCAGGCTTTTTTCCAGGTCAGTGGGCCGCCTTGCCGGTCAAAGATCCTGACAAGGGGATCGATTTCGTCAAGCGAAACAAAGCGGTTGCAGAGAAGGCCTTCAGGAATCGTCTCGATATCCTGAGCAATTTGAATAGGGATTTCCAGAAGAATTTTGGAACGAAAGATACCCAATCGTATGTGGATACCTATGCGGGATCATTGCGATTCATGAACTCAAAAGATATCGATGCCTTTGAACTGCGAAATGAAAATGCGACCATTACAAAATTGTATGATAAGGGCAAATTCAGTCGTAGTTGCCTGCTGGCGGCTCGACTTGTTGAGCGCGGAGTCAGATTTGTCAAAGTGAACCTGGGGGGGTGGGACTACCACGACAACATTTATGGCAGGATGCCTGCCAATGCCAACGCATTAGACAGCGGCCTTTCGTCACTGCTTAGCCATTTGGGCCAGAAGGGGTTGCTGGATTCTACGCTCGTGGTTGTGTCGACAGAATTTGGCAGAAAGCCAGATGTGAATCCCAACGCTGGACGGGATCATCATCCAGATGGTTTTACCTGCCTCATGGCCGGGGCTGGAGTGAAAGCCGGTCAGATTTATGGAACCACTACTTCGGACGGAAAACATGCGGACGAGAATGTTGTGGATGTCACAGATTTCAACGCATCTATAGCATGGCGGCTTGGGATTGATCCAAACCTCGAAGAAAAGGCCGCCAGTGGTCGACCCTTTGAGTTATCCAATAAAGGCACCGTGCGAAGAGAATTGTTCGTCTAGCTTTTAAGGCGAAGCTAAGTGTTAAGACGAGGCTGGGTGTTAAGGCGAAGCTTCTTGCGAACAAAAGTTTCGATTCTCGTAACGTATGGATTAAAGAAACCCAAGATGCATTGTAGTGATACTCATATCTATACTGTCCCCTGTACTCTTACCGTTGTGTAGGGTGATGCGACAATCGGTAAGTATCCCAATATTAATGTGAGACTCCTAGTGAAAGCAGAAGTGGTGAAAGACGTACGGCAAGGCATCGTTACAGGCAATGAGCGTCATGCGTAAAAATGAACGAGGTAAATAGAATGATCAATCCAAAAATCACCCGAAGAAAAACACTGAAGACGTTCAGCGGTGTAGCAACGGGGAGTGTAGCCGGCTGTTTTACCTCTGCTGTGCAATCCGAGGAACGTCGCTCACCGAATGATCGACCCCGAGTTGGTGTCGTTGGCAATGGAGGCATCGCTCGTTCGCATGCCAGAGGGCTGAAGCCGCTTGCCGATATTGTGGCGATTGCCGATGTAGATAGACAACATCTTGAACAATACAACGCTGAGTACGCTGCTGGAAAAGCTCAGCAGTTCTCCGCCTATCGGGATCTCATTGATGCGCCAGGTATTGATGCCATTTTTGTCTGTACCCCAGACCACTGGCACGTGAAGATTGCGATCGACGCCATGCGTGCCGGCAAGGACGTCTACTGTGAAAAGCCTGCCACGCTGACAATCGACGAAGGCCGCACACTTGGCCGCGTGATCAAGGAAACGGGCCGCGTTCTGCAAGTGGGTACACAACAACGCAGCAGTAAAAAATTTCAAACGGCAGTGGCTTTGGCACATTCGCAGCGTCTCGGCAAGATGAAACGTGTGACTGTAGCCATTGGCTCTGGTCCCAAAGGCCCCGCGTTCGACACGTCCAGTCCGCCATCGAACCTGAATTGGAATATGTGGCAGGGCCAGACGCCCAGTGTCGACTATATTGCACAACGTTGTCATGGGAACTTTCGCTGGTGGTATGAATACTCCGGTGGCAAAATGACGGACTGGGGCGCCCATCATGTCGACATTGCCCAGTGGGCTATCGCACCGGATCTGCATGGACCTGAGTCAATCGAATTGGTTCACGCTGAGCACCCGGTGGCGTTTGAAAATGGGGTGCCAACGGTCACCAACACCTACAACACGGCAACATCGTTCAAAGTGCGATGTGTCTTTTCGGGTGGTGTTGAGATGTTCATCGTCAACGATGCCAAAGATCTCGGTTTTGATAACGGCATCATGTTCGAAAGTGACGGGGGGCGTTACTTTGTAAATCGGGGTAAGTTGACCGGTAGCCCTATTGAAGACCTTGCTAAGAATCCGCTGCCGGAAGACCTGTTTACCAAATTGCGAAAAGGCCAAGACAAGCTAAGTCATCGTGAAAACTTTTTCGCTTGTTGCGATTCACGCGCTACTCCGATTTCTGATGCCGACAGCCATTGTAGACATCTCAATACGTGTCATCTGTCGAACATCGCCGTTCGTCTGGGACGATCGCTTAAGTGGGACGCTACCAAGCAGCAGGTCATTGGTGACGAACAAGCCAATGCGTTTCAGAAACGCGTGCAGCGAAAGGGGTTCGAAGTTGTTTAAAACGACACTCGAAACGCAGGGCATTTTTCATGAAACATCACATTGCATTAACCATTGTTCTCAACGTTCTACTGGCCTGTCAAAACTGCCTGGCTTCAGAGGTTCAGCACCACAAGGTCCACGCGGAACCTCTGTCCAGAATTGCGGATGACGTTGTTAGACAGACAGTTTTCGATCTACCTGCCACCAAGACCGATGCCCAGCCGACTCGCTACAACTTATGGATGTATCAGAATTTCATGCTTCTGGAGGGAATGGATGCATTGGGTGAGGTGACGGGTAACGAGGAATACAAGAGATATGCGAGCTGGAACATCGACTTCTTCGCTGCCTGGCAGTCTGAATTTGGTGACACGATGGCAGCGGGTCCTCAAAGGTATTCCAGGCCACGTGAAATGTGGCATTGCGGAATGATCGCGGCATTTGCTGAGCGGCAACGGATCCAGCCAAACCCGGAGTTTGTGAAAGGAATGGCGACGTTTGATGCGCTACTCGAAAAGGCACCGGCTTTTAAAGATGGTGTGCTCGTTCGAAAGAAGTCGGGAAACCGTGGGTTAGGACTTCAGATCGATGACCTTTACATGATCACTCCGTACTGGTGCCGGAAAGCGGAACTGCTGAAGGATCCCAAGTGGTTGGATCGAGCCATCGAGGAGTCCCTAGACTACTTCGATTATCTATGGGACAAAGACGACAAACTGATGCATTGCCTGTGGCTTGAAGAAAACAAGGCACCCTACGGCCTGTATTGGGGGCGGGGAAATGGCTGGTACATCATGGCCGTTACTGATCTGCTCACCTTCATCCCTCAAGACCACCCGAAACGGAATGAAGTGCTGGAGGACTATCGCACCTTTATAAATGGGATCATTCGCAGACAGGGCAAGCGTGGTCTTTGGCATCAAATTCTCGATCGCCCCGACGTTTACCCTGAGGCCTCATGCTCGGGCATGTTCACCTACTGCATTCTGAAAGGAGTCAATGAAGGGTGGCTGGATTCGAGTTTCCACGAAGCCGGAACGAAGGGCTGGCGAGGGCTCTTAACCTTAGTAAATGATGAAGGTGAGATTACCAGAGTCTGTCCAGGCTCCGATATAAGTGAAGACCCAAATTACTACTTGAAAACCAAGGCTCCGAAATCACACGATCAGCACGGCATCGGTCCGTTTCTGCTTGCTGGCGCAGCATATTTACAAGCAAACAAGACGCTGAAAGCGTTGGATAAATCCGCGCCTTAGAAAGACACACCATGAAACATCACGTTGCATCTTTTATTGGTCTCATTGCTCTGCTGATCTGTCAGAACTCCCTAGCTGCAGAGACTACGCATCACAAGGTAGACGTCTGTGTGTATGGCGGCACAGCGAGTGGCGTGATGGCAGCATTGGCTGCTGACAAAGAAGGGGCGAATGTCATTCTTGTCGAACCAAGTCGCTGGCTTGGTGGCATGACTGGTGGAGGTATCAACCATCTGGACTGGGGCAAAGGTAATACGGTCGGCGGCTCGACCTATAAAATTTTGATGGAGGGAGTCAAGGAGCAACCAAGAGCTCATGGCGGACATGCCGTACAAGGTGTCGGTAACAAAGAGTATCGTGAGCGATTCAAGAAAGCTGTTGAGGACCGCGGAATCACAGTGATCTACAACCACCGCGTCGGTGAAGTCCAAGTAAACAACAGAACAATTGACTCGCCGACACGCAAAGAGCCGATCGCGATGAACGAGTCCATCGCTGAGAGCGAGGAGGCGAGTTTAATTCAGTCCATTACTCTCGACTACGCGCCGGTCGATAAAACAGGCTGTCCCATACCTGAACCGGAGAAGCGGAATGCCATCACCGTCTCTGCGAAAGTGTTCATTGATTGTTCGTACGAGGGTGACGTACTCGGGCTGAGCGGCGTCAGCTACACCTGGGGCCGTGAGTCACGCGAGCACTACGATGAATCACTTGCCGGAGTACGTCCGAGCCTTTGGGTTCATGACATCGACCCCTACATAGAACCCGGGAATTCTGAAAGTGGATTGGTCCCATTCGTGCAAGATCGGAAGATCGGTCCTTTGGGCAGTGCTGACTCGTTGTCGATGGGCTACTGTTTTCGCCACGAGTTCGATATGAGCGGGAAGGGCATACCTATTCCAGCGGCAACGAATTATGATCCAGCCGAATTTGAAGTGTATCGCCGAGCCATTCGCGATGGTGTCGACATCTTTTCAAATCGACATATGAGAACAACACTCAACACGTTTACGGTGCATAAGAAGGCACCGTTTGTTGGTGGTGCCCAATCGAATCGCAATCTGATGGGGTCGACTGTTTACGGGTGCAATGAGAGCTACCCGAACGGTGATTGGGAAACACGGTCGAAGATCTGGAAGTTTCACCAGGAATTTCTGATTAACTCAATCCACTTTGCGAAAACTGATCCCGTGGCTCCTAAACGTATGAAGGAGCGTGCGATAAAAACTTTCTTCAGGAAGGGTGTGTTCGATGAGACCGGCGGCTGGCCTCATCAGTTGTATGTCCGCCAGGCCCGTCGGATGGTTTCGTCGTACGTTGTGACCCAGAAAGACCTCGAGGGTAAGACTGACCCACCTCATACGGTTGGCCTCGCAGCCTATGGGGTTGATGATTGGCCGTACGCTGTCGTCGTGGAAGATGGCAAAGTTGCTCTGCAAGGAGGTGCGTTTTCAATCGTCTATTTAGATAATGGAAAATACAACGGCAGCTACAAGATCCCCTATGAGGCCATCGTGCCGCGGAAGGGCGAGTGCGACAATCTGATCGTGCCTGTCTGCGTCTCGGCAAGTCACATCGCCTTTACGTCTCTTCGGATGGAACCTGTCTGGATGGTCCTCGGTGAATCAGCAGGCGTGGCCGCCGCCATGGCGGTCAATGCTGATATTCCTGTGCAGCACGTTCCCTACGATACGCTCCGGCACAAGCTTGATGAGTTGGAGCAGAAACTCGAACGAGTTCAGGGACCGATCAACGATAATCAAAAGTCTGATCAGTCAGTCCGTTGGCAGTCGCAGAAGGAATGGAACAGTGAGAAGAAAGGCTGGGAGTGGCTGTTTCCTCATATCGACACAAACTCTGACGGCACGATCTCAGTCGAAGAGTACCGCGACTTCCAGAAATTCAAGACAGAGCATGAGGGCTGGGAAAAAACACTTCGGGGAAAGAAGAAGCAGGTTTCAACCGGTCGTTTGGATCGCGACACTCCGAACATTGTCTTGATCTTTGCTGATGACCTCGGGATTGAAGCCGTGAATGCCTACGGTGGCCATGGTGTCCGGACGCCACATATCGACAAACTGGTAGAAGACGGAATGGTGTTTACCCATTGTTTTGCCAACCCGGCGTGCTCTCCTTCGAGAGCCGAGATCATGACGGGCACCTATCCAAGGTTTACCGGCATCAAGCATGTGCTGGCGAAGTGGAGCGATGACACCTACCTGGATCCAGAGAAGTTCAACAGTTTTGCCAATCAACTGAAAAAAGTGGGATACGCAACTGCGATCGCCGGGAAGTGGAATGTCTCATGGCTTGAACGCAACGATACGGTTAAGGATTTTGGCTTTGATGAACATTGCCTCTGGCAAATGTTTGATCGGAACGGCAACAAGAAAACGCGCTACTACCAGCCACATTTTCGTATGAACGGCAGGATTGAAGCAGAAGCGATCGCCGACCAATTCGGCCCGGACGTTCTGACAGATTTTTTGATCGACTTTATGAAACGTAAAAAAAACGAGCCCTTCCTCGTTTATTACCCAGCGTTATTGGTTCATACTCCCTACGTCAGAGTTCCAGGCGGCGATGCAGCCAGTCGACTTCCCGATTCAGAGCAAAAAAACGGCCCCGAGTGTTTTCCTGAAATGGTTGAGTACCTCGACAAGAATGTCGGGCGACTGGTGAACGCTGTCGATGACCTTGGTATCAGCAACAACACGATCATTCTCTTTTGCGCAGATAATGGCACGCATGGCCCAGTGACTTCTATCTGGGGAGAGAACCGCACCAGAATCAAGGGCGGCAAGATGACGATGACCGATCGAGGTTCACGAGTTCCCCTCATTGTCAGGTGGCCGGGGACTGTTGAGTCAGGAACACAGTGTGATGATCTGGTCGAGCTGGCAGATTTTCTTCCAACATTTCTGGAAATTGCTTCAGCTCCACAACCAATGCAGCGCATTCACGGGCAAAGCTTCTTGTCGCAACTCAGAGGAGAAGATGCGTCTTCAAGAGAATGGGTTCACATCGAGTATAAGAATGAACGGCAGATCAGAACAAAGAATTGGATCTATACCGATAAGGGAACGTTGACCAAAGTCAACGAGTTCGGTCAGCCGGAGAATGACCCAGAAGAGCAGAAGGCTCATTTGGTGGTTCGCGATCACATGAAAAAAATATTTGCTTTAGTCGATAGAATGTAATGATGAGCCGCCGCGTGACATTTCTATGTTACCCACCTTGGACGTAATGCTGTTCAACCCCGCCCACAAACATGCTGAATGCAATAAACCAATGAAAAAATCATTTGTCACGTTAGGCTTTTTCTCACTCGCACTCATGCTGGCGGCATCTTTTGCTCAAGCCCAGGAAAAACCGAATGTCGTTTTCATCCTTGCCGATGACCTCGGTTATGGTGACCTCGGATGCTACGGCCATCCTTATGCGCAAACGCCGAATATCAACAGTCTCGCCAAAGACGGCACACGGTTTACCCGGTTCTATGCAACGGGAGTGACCTGTCAGCCAAGTCGGGTTGGGTTTATGACCAGCCGACATCCATGCAGCTTTGAACGCCGAGTCGGCGACTATGGTTTCGATGGTCGCCCAACGATTACAGAACTCCTCAACAAGAACGGCTATGCCACCGGCCATTTCGGAAAGTGGCATATCGGACCTGCAGCTGGAGGGAAAAAAGCGTCCGACCTACATCCACCTGCTGATAGCTACGGCATCGACGAGATTGAAGTCCTTAGCTCTCTGAAAGATCGTACAAAAGGACGTGACGACAACACGTTTGAAGCGGCTATCAATTTTGTCGAACGGCATAAGGACGAACCATTTTATGTCAATGTCTGGGCCCACATTTCACACTTTAGCATCCCATCGGACACCGTGTTTGCGGAGAAGTTCAACAACCTCGAGGTTGACGAGTCACTTTTCGGTCCATACATGAAGAAAAACAAGTTCGATATCTGCCGAGATGAATGGGGACGAAGCGTCAATGACTGTATGAAAAACTACCTCGCCGACGTCTGGAGTTTGGACGCGGCTATTGGCCGATTATTAACAAAGCTTGATCAGCTAGGACTTTCTGAGAACACGATCGTTGTTTTTGCCAGTGATCAGGGGCCCGCGAGAAACACGCTCAACACACGGAAAGCAAACCAGGTCGGTGACACGACTCGTGCAAATATGATGGGGTGGACCAAGGGACTTCGAGGTGGAAAGCACGAGACGTACGAAGGTGGGCCACGAATTCCTTTTATTGTGCGTTGGCCAGACAAGGTTCCTGCTGGTGCAGTCAACCGTACCAGTATTCTCTCTGGGTTGGACTTCCTGCCGACGGTGTGTCGACTGACCGGCACGTCTTACGATACGAGCATGGTCGAGGGTCATGATGTCGCTGATATCTGGCTTGGGGGGGATCGAATTCCTGAAAGGGTTCTTTTTTGGAAAAAGCAATACTCAACTGCTCTCCGTGGCGATTGGAAATACCACGTCAATCGACGTGAAGGTGACGAACTCTATCATCTTGCAACTGACCCGAATGAAACCATGAATGTCATTGACACGAATCCTAAACAAGCAGTGACAATGCTCGAGGTGATCGCGGCTTGGGATGAGTCTTTGCCAATGCGATCGGCGAAGTCTGCGCCCCAACAAGTGAATGCTGTGACAGAAAGTACTGAGGCAAGGAAGTCCATAGAGGGGAAGAGGAAACCGGAAAAGAAACAGGACTCAAAAGATAAAGCAGAGGAAGTATCGGATGCTTCATATCCTTGGCGAAATGTCATCGGATCGTTGCAGCAGAACTGGTTTGAGTTGCACGACGGGTTGAAGAATTCTCAGTACATCTTTGAAGTTGAAAAGAAAGGCACTGTTGCCTTTGTCGGTGGGTCTATTACTGGGATGCCGTGGCGAAAGAAGGTGATGGAAAATCTCAAGCGGCGTTTTCCTGCAACAGAATTCAATTTCATCCTTGCTGGGGTCGGTTCAACCGGCACGATGTATGGTGCCTTTCGGCTGGATCGCGACGTCATTCAGAAGGGGAAAGTCGATCTGCTGTTTGAAGAAGCGGCGGTGAATGATGTCGCCATCGGTCGCACGTCTGAACAATCAATACACGGAATGGAAGGCATCATTCGACATGCACGGCAGGCGAACCCTGATATGGATATCGTCATGATGCATTTTGCCTGCACAGAAAAACTCGAAAATTATGAGAATGGGAAGACACCCGAGGTGATTGAGAGTTTTGATACAGTGGCCGCACACTATGGAGTGCCGACGCTTGATATTACCAAGGAGGTCTATGCGCGTATCGAGCGAGGAGAGTTCACGTGGAAGGATGGCATCAAGGGTGTGCACCCATCGCCCTTTGGGCAGCAACTTTATGCAGACAGCATTGAGCGGCTGCTCGATGAAGCATGGTCGGACCCTCCGCGCCCGGTCGCTGCTCATGCAATGCCTGAGAAACTTGATCCCGCCTCGTATAGTGAAGGCAAGTTGTTTGCGCCGCGAATTGCCAAAAAACGAAACGGTTTTGCCGTTGAGGCTGATTACGACGCGGCAGCCGAAGGCGGTAAGGTGCGGACTGGTTGGAACGAGCGACCGCAGTTGGTCGGATATAACCCGGGAGACAGCTTTGACCTTCCCTTCATAGGTTCCGCAGTCGCTATCCAGGTGATCGCTGGTCCCCAAGCCGGTATCATCGAGCACAGTGTTGATGGCTCGGACTGGGTCGAACAAGATTTATTTGTTGAAAAGAATAGCTTCAGGCTGCACTTAAACCGGATTTATATTCTGCGAGAGGGACTCGACACGGACGTGCCGCACACCTTGTCCGTTCGGATCAGTGAGAAACGGAATGCCCTGAGCAAAGGAAATAATTGCCGCATTGTCTATTTTGGTCTGAACGGTGACCATCGCACCCCAAAAGGTGTCGATGTGGATGGAATCTATTTCGACGGCTCAAATGGAACTGGTCCAGAGAAGTAGAGTGCTGTCTGACGTCAGTTATGCAAAAACATAAAGAAATAAATATTTCTTTTTTTTCAACCCTTGCGTTCCTATGGAATAGCGGATACCGAATGAAGCAACGATACCGTGTTGTGTCTGGCTCTTTAATTTTTTTAGCAACTATTCTTGCTGTACTGGTTTCTGTTAGGGCCAAAGCCGGTGAGAAACCCAACGTGATCCTGATCATGTGCGATGATCTTGGCTGGGGTGATGTTGGTTTTAATGGCGGAACTCACATTCGTACGCCACATCTCGACGAAATGGCGGCCAACAGCCTCAATCTCACTCGCTTTTACGCACAGGCGCCTGTGTGTTCGCCGACCCGTGCGTCGGTTGTGACCGGCCGGCACCACGACCGCACCGGCATCTACACAGCCAACAACGGCCACCTGCGTGAAGGAGAGTTCACAATCTACGAAGCCCTTTCCTCAGTGGGCTACGCTACTGGTCACTTCGGCAAGTGGCACATGGGCACTCTGACTCGAGAGATTCGAGACTCCAATCGCGGTGGTAAGAATGTAACGAACTATTCTCCACCGTGGCAGCATGAGATAGAAACCACGTTTTCCACTGAGGCGAAGACACCCACATACGACCCGATGTGGAAGCCAGCAGATTCAAAAGGGAAAAAACAGAACAAGCGCAACAAAGGAGATTTCCGAGGGGTGTCGAGTCGTGGCTGGCACGCTCTCGCCGAGGATGCTGATAGCACGTTCTATGGCACTCGTTATTGGACAGGGGAGGATGCCTTCGTCGACCCTGAGTCCGAAGATTTACGTGGTGACGACTCTGCCCTGATCATGGAACGTACGCTTGGGTTTATTGATGCGCATCGTGGCACTCCCTTTCTTGCCGTCGTGTGGCTGCATGCTCCGCACCTACCGGTCGTCGCGAGTAAGGAAGACACTGACAGCTATGCAGATGCTGACGACACACTCGACGGATACCATCTTAATTACTACGGCTGTGTGACCGCACTCGACCGGGCTATTGGCAGACTGCGGACTCGCCTCCGGGAGTATGGCATTGCCGACAAGACATTGGTCGCCTTCACGTCAGATAATGGTCCCGAAGGCAGCGACGAGGCTCCCGGCCGACAAGGAGTGTTTAAAGGGCGGAAGCGAAGCCTGTATGAAGGTGGTGTCCGTGTGCCTGGCTTGCTTGAGTGGCCAGCGAAGATCAAGCCCGGAACGAGCAGCGATGTCGCAACATGCACAGTCGATTACCTTCCTACGATTCTTGATATTGTTGGTATTGAGATGCTCGACGATCGCCCGCTTGATGGTATCAGTCTGGTTCCGCTACTTAACGGCAGTATGGAAACACGACCGCGTCCCCTCGGGTTTCACATTCGCGGCCAAGCCGCGTGGCATGATGGTGTCTGGAAAGCGTATTGCTCCGGAGTAAATTCGCGAGACTGGGAACTATACAATCTGAAGGATGATCCTGAGGAAACACATGATCTTGCTGCCTCCCAATCGAAGCAGCTCGACGGTATGGTTGCCGCATGGAAACAATGGAAAGCTTCTGTCGACGCCAGTGATAAGGGTGCGGACTATTGAAAGTGTTGAACGATGCATCGCACACGACTTGGAGTTGCAAAGTAGTTTTCTGCTCTAAAGATTATCAGGAATAAAACAATGCGTATCAAATTGAATAAAAGACTAAATCTGATTCTCGTTGTTGTGATGACAACGGGTAGTCTGGGCTACGCTGAAGAGCACCATCCTAATATTTTATTCTTTTTCGCAGATGACTGGGGTCGGTATGCGAGTATCTATGCTGAAAAAGATAAGCCCTCACTGAACGATGTAATCTCCACGCCCAATATTGATCGAATCGGTCGGGAAGGCGTGGTGTTTGAAAACGCGTTTGTTCCCGTTGCGTCATGCTCACCATGTCGCGCCTCGCTCGCTACGGGACGTTACTTCTGGAACTGTGGTTCAGGAGCGTTTTTAAATAGTAAGGGGAGCAACTGGGAGGGGCATGATAATTCGATGAAGAGTCTGCCAAAGTTTGGTGATCTTCTGCGTGACTCTGGATACTTCGTGCAGCGCTCCAGGAAAACATTTGCTTTCACGCAGAGCCACTCGACCTCGGCGATTAAAAGCTTCGGTAAGGTTCCCTATGAACGCTATGGTCTCTACGTTGGCACGGCCGCTAACGAGCAGGAACGTCAGCAGCGGCACGATGAAGTCGTCGAGAACTCCCGCCGCGAAATGCAACGCATCCTCGTTGGCACACCCGAGGGACAACCATTCTTCTTTGTTTTTGGGTCCATCAATGTGCACCGCCCCTATACGCCTGACTCCGGGAAAGAACTCTGGGGCATTGAGCCCGACTCGCTTCAAGGCCTCATTCCCAAATTTCTTCCAGATGTTCACGATGTGCGACGAGACTTTTCAGATTATCTCGGCGAGGTGCTTGCTCTTGACCTGATGCTGGGAGTGATGCTTGAAGAGCTTGAAGCTTCGGGTGAACTCGACAATACCGTCATTGTTCTCTCTGGTGACCATGGCATTCCTGGAATCCCACGCGGGAAGACGAACTGCTATGACCTTGCGACACAGGTTCCGTTACTGGTCCGTTGGCCCAAAGGGATTGCTGCTGGCAGACGAGTCAACGATTTTGTCAGCATCATGGATGTAGGGCCGACGTTTCTTGATCTATCGGGGGGCGAAGTACCAGACAGCATGAATGGCCGCAGTTTTCTTCCTCAGCTTCTGAGCAAAAAGAGTGGCTGGGTCGATGCCAAGAGGGATTCCGTGATCATTGGTCGCGAACGTCACTATTACAATGCGCGGCCAGGAAATCTTCCGTACCCAATGCGTGCTGTTCGCACACCAACCCATTTGTATATAAAAAATTTCAAGCCTGAACGATGGCCAATGGGGAATCCCTATGATGCAGCCAAACTGACAAGCTCTGATGCGCTGTACGAAATGGGTCTGTCAACAGCGCCAGCGTACCGCGACCTCGACGGCAGTCTGACGAAGGCATGGATGATGTCGCAGCGTGGGTCGCCTCACAATAAAGAACTTTTTTCACTGACAATGGATCCGCGGCCGAGTGAAGAACTCTACGACTTGAAAAATGACCCTGATCAACTCGTGAACCTTGCCGCGGACTCACAACAGGACGCCATTCTGAATGCTTTTCGTAGTCGGGTGGGAAAGGTGATGAACGACACAAACGATCCCAGGTCAACTGATGCCTTTGATAAACTGCCGTGGGTCGACTCAACGAAACCATAGTCAGGCATGAGTTGTTCTTGTTCGCGTGAGGGAAAAAGCACTTTTTAATCAATGAAACATTTTCAGATGTATTCGCCTGCTGTCACCAGAACAATCAGCACTTTTTTCATTCTGCTTGCTTTAGTCGTTCTGCTCATCGAACGCGTTGATGCTGCAGATCGCCCCAACGTCGTGCTTATATCTGTCGATGATTTAAATGATTGGTGCGGGTGTCTTGGCGGTCATCCACAGGCCTCAACGCCAAACGTGGATCGATTGGCCGACCGCGGCATGCTTTTTACCAATGCCCATTGTCAGGGAACAATGTGCAATCCATCACGGATAAGCTTGTTATGGGGGCGGAGGCCTTCGTCAACGGGGTTTTACAGCAATCGTTATTCGGTAAATAAAGAGCCTGAGTTTCTGAAGACGCATGTAAGCTTGCCAGCGCACTTTGCGGCGAGTGGCTATAAGACACTCACTGCTGGCAAGGTTTTTCATTCAGGTGTCAATCTCAATCAGTATTTTGATGTTGTAGGGCCACGTTCGGGACAGTGGCTCAAGAGTCTCGACAAAAAAATTCACGACAAACCAAAAGGGTGGCACGGTATCTGGGACTTTGGGCCACAGGAATATGCAGAATCAAAGTTTACAGATCACGTCACAGCCACCTGGGTCACCAAACAACTTGGAAGTGAGCACGAGAAGCCATTTTTCCTCGCGTTTGGTTTCTATCGCCCGCATGTGCCGTTCTTTCCACCACGTCGGGTGTATGACGGGGTGGGTGATGTGCAGCTACCACTGGTGGATGACGATGACTGGGACGATATTCCCGATGCTGCTCGCAGGGTTTCGATGAGCAACCCGAAAATCCCCACCCACAAGTGGATGCGTGAAGAAGGTCGGTGGGAAGAGGCGGTGCGGGCGTATCTTGCCTGCATTCGGTGGACTGACGAGCAACTCGGTCGTGTTCTTGATGCACTCGACAACGGGCCGCATGCTGAAAACACAATTGTGGTGTTGTTCTCGGACCACGGCTATCATCTTGGTGAAAAGCAGCGATGGTCCAAATTTTCACTATGGGAGCGGACAACGCATGTCCCGCTCATCGTGAGTGTGCCTGATGGTCTCAAAGGGAGGACAGATAAGCCTGTTGAATTATTGAGTATCTATCCGACGTTAATTGATCTCTGCGGGCTGCCAGTGAATCCAAAGCTTGAAGGGGTCAGTATCGAGCCATTGCTCGAAGATCCGAATTCCGAGTGGGAGCACGTCGCTCTGTCTACACTGGGGCAAAACAATCACGCCGTACGTGACGATCGCTGGCGATACATCCGCTACGCTGATGGTAGCGAAGAACTCTACGACCATCAGACTGATCCAAACGAGTGGAGTAATCTTGCAGTGCAATCGT
>ERZ1048872.1589-NODE-1589-length-18404-cov-5.075590_pt1 | contig 18404 bp, 15 predicted proteins | sample MGYA00383100_ERZ1048872 | MGnify/ENA primary metagenome ERZ1048872 (study PRJEB29581, sample SAMEA5548370) | metagenome | biome: marine; feature: coastal; material: water | depth 50 m | study: Short-term variability in the microbial, nano- and picoplankton...
TTGCTGAAATAGCTGACGAATGGGGTGGCTTGGATGTTCTGTGCGCCAATGCTGGAATTGCTGGCCCTACCGCAAAAATAGAGGATGTTTCGCTGGCCGACTGGCAGCGATGTGTTTCGGTAAACCTTGAAGGGGCGTTTCTTGCAGCGAAATATGCAGCACCTTTAATGAAAGCGGCCAAATCTGGTGCTTTGATCCTTACCTCGTCCACAGCAGGGATTTTCGGTTATCCAAACCGTGCACCTTATTCGGCCGCCAAATGGGCCATTATTGGCTTGATGAAAACACTGGCAATGGAACTTGGCCCTTTTGGTATTCGCGCCAACGTGATTTGCCCCGGTGCCGTTGAAGGTCCGCGCATGGAAGGTGTGCTTGAACGCGAGGCCGTTGCGAAAAACATGACCCGTGATCAAGTATACGATGGATATGCTGCAGGAACATCGATGCGTTGTTGGGTTGAGGCCGAAGATATCGCCAACATGGCGCTATTTTTGGGCAGTGACGCCTCGCGACGGGTATCTGGACAAGTGATCGCAGTGGATGGCCACACAGAAAACCCCGATCCTAAAGTATAGATTTTTGGAAAGCATTTTCTAAAGTTGTCATTAACTCAGCGTTGGTGCCGTGTTATTCCGGTGGGCGTCGCAAGAATGCTCGACTTTTCTGATGAAAAGACGCAAAGCAAGACATGAGTCTTTGGATTTTAATAACTATCTGTGCCGCGTTTTTGCAAAACTTGCGGTTTATGCTGCAAAAACAGGTCAAATCGCTTGGGTTAACGGCCTTGGGTGCCACATTCGCACGATTTGTTTTTTCGATGCCGGTGATTTTGGTTTTGGCTTTTACGTATTTAAACGTCTCAGGCGCCGCATTTCCAAAAATTGAAACGCAGTTTTGGCCCTATGCGATGGTTGGTGGAATTGCGCAAATTCTGGCCACCGTTTTTGTCGTTGCCTTGTTTTCCGAAAGAAACTTCGCCGTAGGAATGACCTTTAAGAAAACCGAAGTTATGCTAACGGGGCTTATCGGGTTTATCTTGTTGGGTGAGGGGGTGTCCGGCATTGGATTTATTTCAATTGCCGTCGGTTTTATCGGCGTCTTGTTGTTGTCTGATCCCCCTAAACCAGATCCAAAACGAAAACTGTGGGAACGAATTTTCAACAAGGCATCGATCTTTGGCGTTTCTTCGGGGGTATTTTTCGCGATATCGGCTGTTTCCTACCGCGCGGCCACGCTTTCTGTTGGCAGTGATGATTTCATTTTAAGAGCGGCGCTATCATTAGCCTTTGTCACTTGCTTTCAAACCGTTGTCATGGCGATTTGGATGTCGGTTCGCGCACGTCCGGAAATGGGTCTGGTGATCCGCAGTTGGCGGATCACGGGGTTAGTTGGCATTTTGGGGATGGGAGGGTCGCTTTGTTGGTTCATGGCCTTCACGTTGCAAAACGCGGCCTATGTTTTCACTTTGGGTCAGGTCGAATTGATCTTCGCGTTTGTGGCGTCGTATTTCTATTTCAAAGAACAACCAATACCAAGGGAAGTTCTGGGCGCATTGGTCATTGTCATCAGTGTCGTCGTTTTGATGTTTAGCCTATAGACGCTTAAACTCAGAACTGGAGACGCCATGATAAAAGAACGGTACAGTTTGAACTTTGCCGCCTTTTTTTAACAATGCTTGCACCTCGGCCAAAACGACCTCGGTGATGAAGGGCAAATCAAATTCACGCATTTTGGTGATGTCGACCCACTGCAAATGGCTCAACTCATCCGACGCGGCCGAAAAATCATCTAGGTCATCAACCAAGTTTTCGGCATCCACTAGAAAGAACCGTGCATCAAACCGTCTGGTTCGGCCAGGTGGTGTAATCGCACGAAAAATAAATTCAAACCCATGCGCACTGGGCACATAGCCGCCATCAAAGAAACCTTGCCAATCTTTTGGTGCGTTTTCGGGTGCTTGCCCATTGCGTGCCAAACGCAATCCCGTTTCTTCCCAAACTTCACGGACCGCTGCGGCCAAAAGTGGTTCTGCGAGCGTCGGGTCCGTTTCAGCCTGTAAGCGACGTAAACAATCATTACTAAGATCGTTTACCAAGGTGATGCCGGCGTCGGCTGGGTCAAGTGCGCCGCCAGGAAATACAAACTTTGAGGGCATGAACGCTGCGTTTTTGCCGCGCTGGCCGATTAATATACGAGGTTCAGGCTGATCACGGCGGATCAGAATAACGGTGGCGGCATGCCGAATTGCTGTTTTATCCATGGTCAGACTTTGCGCCTGTGTCCTAAAATGTGCAATCTCTTTTGTCAGGCTTTTCTAAAGCCATGCATATATTTGCTCCATTGGATCGCAACGATAGCGCCTTTGAATCTTGGCAGCAAAAATAACGATAAGGCGACACAACCAACAGTAAACACAGAAATCATCACCATTGGTTCAGGGCGAAATTCGACAAAGAACCATACAATCAAGGGCGCCATCAGGTGACCGACAACCAAAATCGTCAAATAGGCAGGACCATCATCAGCGCGGTGGTGGTGCAATGCCTCTTTGCAGACGGGGCATTCATCGCGAACTTTTAAAAAGCCTTTCATCATCGGGCCAACGCCACAATTAGGGCAACGCTGTCTCCATCCGCGCTTCAACGCTGGCTTTAGAGGGCGATCATCTTCTTGGATTGCTTGGGTCATTACATTTCCACCTTCAGAATGTCTCCATGAAATAGACTGCATTTCCCGTAATAACAGTGTGTCAGGATGACATTGCGGCGGGATGTCGCAAAAAAAATAAAAAAACTTCGACGGAAGTTGGTGACTGGTGCGTTTTACCCTGTGAACAACGAATTAGACTGCGTTGTTTTAATGAAAACTGTACCTACGGAGAAATAAAAAATGAAACTTAAATCTGTTCAAGCACTAACAGCCGCTGCCCTTGTATTGGGTGCAATCACTTTGGTTGGTTCTACGTCTGCAATGGCACGTGGGGGCCCAGATGGCGGCGAACGCCCCAGCTTTCAAGAACTTGATGCAAACAACGACGGCGTTTTGACATTGGAAGATTTCGGAGCGATGAAAGCTGCGCGTTTTGCCGAGGCTGACACGAACAATGATGGTTCGCTCAGTGTTGATGAATTGACAGCACAAGCCGAAGCCCGTGCAGCAAAGCACGCAGAAGAACGCGCAACCAAAATGATGGAACGCCATGACGCAAATAATGACGGTTTGCTGAGTGCTGCTGAACTTGAAGATGGCGGTAAAAAAGGTGACCGCGGCGAACGTATGTTTGAGCGCATGGATGCAAACGCGGATGGTCAAATTTCTGAAGAAGAATTTGAAGAAATGGCCTCGAAATTCAAGGGCCGCAAAGGTCACAAAAAATCATCCAAATAAATTGATTTGGGGTCCGACCAGATGGTGATCATTTGGTCGGGCGCTTGTGATTTTTGGGAAAACGGGATAACCGCACAGTAGGATGAATATGCCATTTGACGCCATGAACGATACCTCGGATGAGGCGCTGTTGATCCTTTATGGTAATGGCGACAGCTCTGCCGCGCGGGCTTTGGCGTTACGGTTAACCCCGAAAATTCTGGGCATTGCCATGCGGATGCTGGGCGGTGATCGGGCCGAGGCCGAAGATGTCGCGCAAGATGCCATGCTTAAACTTTGGAAACAGGCGGGTGAATGGCGCCAAGGCGAGGCGAAAGTAACGACTTGGCTTTATCGTGTTGTTTCTAATTTGTGTATCGATCGGCGCCGTAAAATGCGCTCAAGCTCGATAGACGAGATTGATGAGCCTATGGATGAAGCGCCATCTGCGTTGGCGGCGATTCAGAACAAAGCGCGCTTAAATGCACTGGACGAAGCGTTGCAGACGTTACCGGATCGACAACGTGAAGCGGTAGTTTTGCGACATATCGAAGGATTAGCTAATCCCGAGATTGCAGAAATTATGGAAATTGGTGTTGAAGCTGTTGAAAGTTTAACAGCGCGCGGAAAACGTGCCTTGAAAACCGCACTTGAGGCGCGCAAAAATGAACTGGGGTATGAAGATGACGAACCAAATGCCTAAAAAAGATGACGATTTTATGTTGGATGATTTGTTTGATTTGGCGAGCGCTGAGTCTGAACAGCCCAGCGGTGATCTGATGATGCGTATCCTAAATGATGCAGATGAACAGATTACATTGAATAATGAACCTGCATTTGTTGCGGCCCCATCTTTATTCAACAGCTTGATGGATATGGTGGGAGGCTGGAAAGCAATCGGAGGATTGGCGACAGCTACGGCCACTGGATTGTGGATGGGGATAAGCCCACCCTCAGCGTTTGAGGATTTTACGTCTGATTACTACTCGACCGCGAGTGTAGAGGAAACTGGGGCAACGATTGACAATTTGCTGGGTTTTGACACCCAATTTTTGGAGGAAGAGGCATGAAAACCGAGGCGAACCCAAGCATTAATCAGGTATCGCGCAAGTTTCGTGGTGTTTTGTTGATTTCTTTGGCTGTGAATTTACTTTTTGTTGGGCTGGTTGTTGGCATGGTCATCAAAGGGCCACCAGAGCATCAAGGAGTTTCCGGTGGTGATCGCCGGGGTGATACCTTTTATTCCCAAGCACTCAGCAAGGAAGATCGCCGAGAAGTGCGTGAAAAAATGCGAAATCAAGGCCTCAATTTAAAAGAGGGGCGTGAAGCCGCTAGGCAAAACCTTTTGACGATGGTTGAAAGTTTGCGCGCAGAACCTTTTGATCCAGCAGTATTTGCGGCGGCCGTAGCTTTGCAAAACAAAACTATTGATCAAATGCGTACAAAAGGTCAGGAAATTTTTGTGGAACAGGTCAACGGTCTTGATGCGACTGAGCGTGGAGAACTTGCAGATCGCTTAGAAGAAATTTCGCAACGTGGGCCCCGAAAAAGAAAATAAGTGTTAAGCCGCTGTGCGCGAAGAGGCGATTGTAACTAAATTGCGCCCTTCGGCTTTTGAAGCATAAAGCGCACCATCAGCGTCTTTTAACATTGCTGCACATTGCGCGCTGTTTGCATCAGATAACGCCATACCGATGCTGACCGTCACTTGAATATTAGTGCCATCAGCAAGGCATACGGGTTGTTCCTGAATTAATCGGCGCAAACGTTCCGCCACAATGACCGCACGTTCCTTGGTTGTGTCTGTTAAAATAGCCAAGAATTCTTCGCCACCAAAGCGGGATATCAGATCAATGTGACGTAGGTTTGCTTTCAAACGAGCGGACACTTCGGTCAGCACAATGTCGCCAGCAACATGGCCATATTTATCATTCACTTGTTTAAAATGATCCAAATCTAGCAACATTACAGCAAAGGGTTTTTGCGTTTCATGAAATTCTTTTTCAACGGTGGCCATATGGTGGGTGGCGTAGCGTCGATTAAATATCCCAGTCAGTGGATCGGTCAAAGCTAAATTCAATCCTTGCTGAACCCGTGAGCGTAATCCGTCTGCCAATTGTTTTCGCGCAACATGGGCATTTAACAGCATGGCCAATTCCGCAACCGATGTATCGCCCAATAAAACCTCACTTGCACCCAAATCAAACCCAAGCAACGGGTCGATACTGGTTTTGTGCAAGTGACATTGCGCGCCGTAAAGCAGAACCGAGGAAAAGCGCGTTGAGGACGAAACTAACAAATCTTTAAGGGTTGGAAGGAAATCCTCAATAGAGTTTTGTTTGGGAACGATGACGAATGCATCGCTGGGCCGTGTATCTTCATTTTTTGAGCCAAAGGTTGCCAGCGCTTCGGTGCGCGACTGAATGATTATGTCATGAGAAATGAGCGCCTCAAGTTGGTGTTTTATCCCCTGCGTTGCGTCATTATCGGACCCAATAAGGGAAATTTGCCCCTTTGGTCTTTGCGTCATTGCCTCAGAAACCAATCCCAACGCAGATGAGGTTTTACACCGTAACATCAGTGCCTCAAATTCATGTTTCCCACGCACCATGCCGCGTATACGCGATAGCAAAAGCATTTCATCCAACGGCTTGCTAAGAACCGCATTAACACCCATTCGAAAAGCATCCAACCTAAGATCGGGTGTTACGTTGTTGGCCATTAAAACGATTGGGATATTGGTCGTGGTTGACTGACCTTTGATTTGCGCGGCAATACGGCGCCATGACATTGATTGAACATTGTCATCTACCAAAATAAGATCTGGCTTACATTCCATCGCGGTTGCCAAGGCATCTGCACCTGCGGAAACTGGGATGGTATCGTAACAAGCGTTTGCCAATTTAACCTTCAGCACAATCCGTTTAGTTGCGATTTCGTCGATAACCAAAACGCGGTTGGACATTACAATTACCCCGCTAGATGTACTTTGCGTTTGATTGATAATTCTACTAATTGGTTAAGAAAGTATTTCTGGGAAGTGAACAAATGAATAAAGACGCTGCAGAAGTGATCGCGCTTAAGGCCATTGAATGGCTTGCTGGCAATGACGAGCTTTTACCAGTTTTCATGGGCGCGACAGGTTTCGGCGTAGATGAGTTTCACGCGGCCCTTGGCACGTCTGAATTTCAAGTTTCTGTACTTGATTTCATTATGATGAATGACGAGTGGGTGTTGGAATTTTCCGACGCACAAAACATTCCACCGGAAAACCTAATGACAGCGCGCCACAGTTTGCCTGGTGGCGAGGCAATCAACTGGACCTAGATGTCCAGTACAACCTCTCCATCTTTTTGTGTTGCTCGTGATTGGCAAACGATCATTTGTGTTTCGCGTTCTTTGTTTGATAACACGAAATCACGATGCTGAACGTCCCCTGACACCACATTGCATTTGCAAACACCACACAAACCATCAGAACATTTCACATCAATTGAAACACCTGCGGCCAGAAGTGCATCTGACGGAATGGTATCCGCGGGCACATGCAAGACCTTGCCAGATTTCGCCAATTTGAATGTGAAATCAAAATTTTCATATTCGGGTTGTTCTGGCACTGAGAAATATTCCAAATGGCGGCAATCCTCAGGAAAACCATTGTGCTTGGCAGCAGACATGACACTTTCCATGTAAGTGTCAGGCCCACACGTATAAACATGCGCGTCTTTGTGTGGCTTTAAAACGTGATGCAAATCGGCGCGGCTGTCTTCGTCTGAAAAATGATAGTGCACTTTGTCGGCCCAAGGGACCTTTGCCAAATCGTTAAGAAAACCGGCATTGGCACGTTTTGAACAACTGTAATGCACGGCAAAATCAGCACCAATACTATGCAACCGATGCGCCATGGAAATCATTGGTGTGATGCCAATGCCGCCGCCCATTAGATAGGTGAAACTGGCGCTCTCAACCAAAGGGAAGTGGTTAATAGGTTTTGAAATAAATAGCTTGCGACCCTCCTGAAAAATGCGATGCATCAGTTTCGATCCACCGCGCCCTTCATCTTCGCGCAGAACTGCAATTTGGTAGTTGTTTCGGTTAGAGGGATCGCCAGACAGGGAATATTGACGGAAAAATTCAGGTGCTACGACGACATCGACATGGGCACCGGCCGTAACCACAGGCATGGGCGAACCATCAGGCATCGAAAATTCGTATTTGGTGACCAAGTCTGTCATGGTTTCGACCTTACTTAGGACGACCTGCAAAACGGGGCTTTCGCCTTGATCTGGGTTGTAAATATGTTCCGGTGGGTCGCCCGCAGCACGGCGGCGTTTATGCTCTTTTGCGTCAATCATACTTTCATAAGCCGCAATCCCAGCCTCGCGATCCATTGGGAACGGATAATTATAGGGTGGTGGGGCCAATGGCGCTGGATAGACGGCCAGTGTTTGATCCTCATACTTTAGATCAAGGTCTTTGGATAAGGCACGGGCATTCACTGGATGTGGTGAAGGATTATAAGGTCCTTCGTCGATCATTTCTAAATCCCACCACCACTTTTTGGCGGCATTGATTTCACCGTTTCCTACCTTGTCATCAAGTTTGGCAAGGACTTTGGCCGTCCCCGGCAAATTCATGGCGGCCCATCGAAAAGGTGCCTCGGCAAACAGACCTTCAAGATTCCATGGGCACGTTTTCATACAACGGCCGCACATTGAACCGCCCAATGTTGTTATTCTGTATGACGTACATTTTTGGCTGTCGGATTTCCAAATTTCATACCCATTGAACATCAGTTTTGGGCCGGCTGTGATTGCACCAGATGGGCATTCACGGGCGCATTTATTACAAGACTCGCAGAATTTTTGCAGCCCAAAATCTATGGGCTTGTCGTGATCCATCGGCATGTTTGTGGTCACAATGCCCGATTTCAAACGCGGCCCAAGATATGGGTTCAAGATCACCTCACCAATGCGGGAAACCTCGCCGAGACCGGCCAACAACAAAAGCGGGGGATGCAATACTTCGTCGTCCATTACTGTATGAACGCGCGCGGTGTACCCAAGACGACGCAGGTGTTGTGCTAATACGCCACCTAGCAATGAGAACCGTAAATAGGCGCGCATGGATTGGGCGGATGCAATCCAGTCATCTCCAGATGCGCCTTCCATCGTTTCTTGTCCCTGATCGATGATCATGGAAATGGCATTGCTATGATAAGGTGTCAAAGGTTCACCCGCTGCATCGTGGGAATAATAAACCCAGTCAGGGCATGCTGAAAGGCCAGCGGCATCCACACCCAAATAGTAAAGCGCGGCCTTGATGTTTGCCGCATTTGAAGTTGGATCAAGCGTACTTGGATGAATGTCGCCGGCCTTGCCGTCTTGCAGCAAAATGAATGCGCCAAGACTGGGTCGAAACGCAAAAGCGGCCGCAGACTTGCGCAAATAATTCCCATTTTTTGAGCTGTCCTGAACCTTCTTACCAAGATCACCAAATAATGAACGTGCAAACATATTTGCGCGTTTTGGAACACGCGCAACGTTGACTGCATCAATATAGGTTGTTGGATTTTCCACGCGCTTTAAGCGCTCAAAAGGGTGCGGTCCATCAGCAAAGTTACGGGTTCGGAAAGGATCAGAGTTTCTCGCATTTTTGGCATTCGTACCGAGGCCCAATTTCCACGAAGCACCAAGGGATTGTTTCGCAGCCAATGGTCGATCAGTTGCCATTTCAAGCGTGGTGGTCACAGCGCAAATCTGAAAACGATTTCCATGAAATGGGCTTTCAACGTGATCACCTACGATGGTTGCCAATCCAGCAGCAACAGCCAATTGATCAAGATTTACGTCACTTTCCGCAGGTGAATGCGCGCGTGCATCCCAACCCAAGGAACGGATGTAGTTGGCAAGGGTAACCGCCGTTTCCATGCCGCGTAAACAGGCACGCGGTGCTTGGGCGTTTTGGATCCAATCTGTTCCGACCTCGCCTTGATTTGGATCGCGTAGATATTCGTACAAAAAGAGCAAGGCATGGGTATGATGTGCGCAATCCTCGGGTGGTTTGGCCATAGATTCACGCAAACTCGCCATGATTACATCAACGCCTGCCGCAAATGTCTTGGGTTGCATAGTCTTTAGATTTTCCGCCAACCGACCAACATCTGGGTTCTTAAGCGGTGTTTCCAAATGAGCGGAATTTGGAATTTCGCAAATACCAACCATGGCCGCATCGCAATAATAACCAAATGATTTAAGGTGATCGCTGCGTTCCTGTAGATCGCTTGGAATGTCCGCACGTTCGCGTTTTACATACCCTTCGCGCGTTGCGTCCAGCATGGCCTGATATTCTTGCATGGCATTTACAATTGATAGCGGGTCGTCCGGGCGGCGGAATGACAATGGCTTGGGGATTCCAATAGCTGAAAGATCGGGCATATCATTTTGGCGTATCAACTTTTCCATCGGATACTGACCAAAATGCATTGGGCGATTTTTGTAAGAGAATAACTTGGCCATAGGGTACCTAAATATTAGTAAGGGCGGCGTCTTCGCCTGCACGCAGTTTTGAAAGAAGCGAAAGCAGTTGCTTATGCTCTGCATCAGTTAGTTTTTCTGTGAATTTGGCGCGATGAAGTTGCGCCACTGGAACAACTTTCGCCAATACGGTCAGACCTTTGGCCGTGAGTTTAACACTTGTTGTGCGCTTATCATCTTGGCCGCCAACACGGGCAATAAGTTCTGATTTTTCAAGCGACTTTAAAGCCCGAGATGTGGCGGTTCGGTCTATGCCGATGAATTTTGCGATTGCAGAGGGCATGCTGAGATTTTCGTTTTGCACCGTTATTAGGATGCACCAAGTAATCCGTGTTAACCCAAATGCCTTTAGCGCATCCTCAAACGGCCGCTCGTTTGTACGAGCGGTTAACGACAGCTGATACCCCAACGCGGCGTGCAGATCGTATGGCAAAGGTTCTTGCATAGTTGACAGTGTCAACTATCTTGCAAAAGCTGTCAATCATTAGTGCAATTGCACTGTTCTGATCAGTCGCGCTTGCCCGCAAATCGTTCGGCCCAGCCCTCGCGGGTTTCGTCGTCAATTTTTGCAAACAGTACCTCAGGCACGGTAAACGCGTGGTCTGTTGAAAGGGCGGACAGCGCACTCTCATCTTCAGGCCAAGACCAATCATCCGTGTGCATATCATCCATCATTTGTTGGGTGGCATGCGGAATAAAGGGGCTGGAAACAACTGCAAAAAGGCGGATCAAGTTTAGGGAAACATGTACGATGGCGGCGGCGGCCTCGGGATCAGTTTTGTTAACTGTCCAAGGTGCTGTGTTTTGCAAATATTCATTGCCAACCACCCAAATCGCACGAAGCGTATTGGCCGATTTTCGAACCTCCATCGCTTCCATATGGGTTTCGTATTCTTTAATTAACGGCGCAAGCGACGCCCATAATCCTGCACGTTCTTGTGCAATCGCATCAAGTGGGGCCGCTGGTACCACCTCGCTGAATTTTGAGCGGCAGAATTTTGTGATACGACTGATGAAATTCCCAAGGACGTCGGCCAGATCTTTGTTTACAGAGGATTGGAAATTTTCCCATGTAAATTCGCTGTCTGAATTTTCCGGCGCGTGGGACAAAAGCCACCAACGCCAATAATCAGCAGACAGGATTTCCAAGGCTTGATCCATGAAAATGCCGCGGCCTTTGGATGTCGAGAATTGACCACCATCATAATTCAGAAAGTTGAACGATTTAATGTAATCAACCAATTTCCAAGGCTCTTTTGAACCCAAAATCGTCACGGGAAACGAAAGCGTATGAAATGGCACGTTATCCTTGCCCATGAATTGAACATACTTAACGTCATCCGCACCTTTGTCGGTACGCCACCAGCGTTGCCAATCTGCCTCGGATTTTCCGTTTGCTTCTGCCCATTCGGCGGCACAAGCGATGTATTCTATCGGTGCATCAAACCATACATAAAAAACCTTGCCTTCCATGCCAGGCCAGTCTTCTGTTCCGTTTTTGACAGGCACACCCCAGTCAAGATCACGTGTAATTCCACGATCCTGTAGGCCATCCCCATCGCGCAGCCATTTGCGTGCAATCGATGTTGTCAGCGTTGGCCAATCTTTCTTGCTGTCAATCCATGCCTCTAGCTGATCAACCATCGTAGATTGACGCAAATGCAAATGTTTAGTGTCGCGCACTTCTAGATCGGTTGAACCGGAAATGGCGGACCGAGGTTCTAACAAATCGGTTGGATCTAATTGTTTCGTACAGTTTTCACATTGATCGCCGCGCGCGCCATCATATCCGCAATTGGGGCATGTACCTTCGATATAACGATCAGGCAAATACCGGCCGTCAGCATTGGAATAGACCTGTTTACCTGTGACTTCGGCGATCAAATCATTTTCTGCCAATTTACCGGCAAAATACTGTGTTAGCTCACGGTTTTGTGGCGAAGATGAACGCCCGAAATGATCAAATGACATGCCAAAACCTTTTGCAATTGTCGCCTGAACCTCGTGCATTTCTGCACAAAAATCAGCCACTGGTTTGCCAGCTTTTGTTGCCGCCAATTCGGCTGGTGTGCCGTGCTCATCTGTTGCGCAAAGGAACATCACTTCGTGACCACGCGCGCGCATGAAACGGGCGTAAAGATCGGCTGGAAGTTGGCTACCGACAAGATTGCCCAAGTGTTTGATCCCGTTGATGTAAGGGATCGCAGATGTGATCAATACGCGCATTTCATTCGTCTCCGTCAAAGTCGAGCCAGCTTTAGCGGATTGTCTGGCCAACCGCCAGATGCATCTGGCGGTGGGCCTTTGCGATTATGCAGAGGGTATTATTGATCTGTTGTGATCGATAAGTGCACTTCTGTAGCTTCATTGTGCGAGATCAGGCCAAACATAGTCTACTACTGCCAAAATCAATTGGAATAAAAAATGTAAGTTTTGAAACGGAAATCGTGAAATTGGTTCCAAATTTCAGGGTATTTTCATTTTTTGCGTTCGCAAAGTCAAAAAATCATTTCCTAGAAAGCAAAAGTTGTGCTTGAATGGTCATGTCCTATTACATGATTTTATTTGTAATGAGTTTTGGACGTTTATTTTGGGCTGCTTGCCTAGTTATTTTTTGGAGATTAAAAATGAGAAATCTTTTCCTTTCTGCCGCCGTTGCTTTGGGCATGACAGCAACAATCACACCAACAACAGCACAAGCACAAGTTGACCCGTATCTTGGGCAATTGATGACAGTAGGTTTTAACTTTTGTCCTCGTGGTTGGGCCCTGGCTGATGGTCAAATAATTGCTATTTCATCAAATACCGCTTTGTTCTCGTTGCTAGGAACTACTTATGGTGGCGACGGTCGCACAACATTTGCATTGCCAGATCTTCGTGGCCGTTCAGCGGTACACGTTGGGCATGGTCCAGGCCTTAATACCGTGGCTTGGGGGCAACGAGGTGGCGCAAATACAGTTACATTAACAGCGGCGACAATGCCAAACCACACGCACTCTGCAACATCAGCCTTGCACGCAACGACGGCGGCCCAAGGAGGTTCTGCTCCTGCGGATAAGGGACTGGCTTCTGCTCCAATTTATTCAGGTGGCCGCAGTGCACCGACTTTGGACGCATCGTTGGTGGCAGGTAGTGTTACGACAACTGTTGCCGCAACTGGCGGTGGCCAATCGTTTAATATCAATGATCCGTTTTTAGGGATGTATACCTGCATCGCAACTGATGGAATTTTCCCTCCTCGCAACTAAGCGAGTGAAAGGTAAACCCATCGATAAAACGTGAAACCTTTGTAGGTTTTAATTAATCGGAGAATTGATATGAGAAAACTATTACTAACAGCAATTGCAGCCGTTGGGTTTTTGGCCCCAATGGCACCTGCGCAAGTTCAAGCTCAATCCAATCCTTATATTGGGCAACTAGCCGATGTTGGTTTTGGATATTGCCCGCGTGCTTGGGCCGAGGCCAATGGTCAGCTATTGGCGATAAATTCGAATGACGCACTTTTCAGTTTGTTGGGGACAACATTTGGTGGTGACGGTCGAACTACTTTTGGATTGCCCGATTTGCGCAGCCGTAATCCAGTCCATGTTGGCACTGGCCCCGGTGTAAGCTCGGTTAGATGGGGGCAACGCGGTGGCGCGGAAACTGTGACCCTTAATCCATTGAATTTGCCAAGCCATACGCACGCTGCAACATCGACCTTGCACGCCACAACAGCAGCCCAAGGAGGTACTGCTCCTGCGAATAAGGCACTGGCGTCTGCCCCAGCATATTCGGGTGGCCGTAGTGCACCGACTTTGGATGCAGAAATGGTGGCAGGATCAGCAACGTCGACGCTTGCGCCGTCCGGCGGTAATATTGCCTTTCCCACAACAGATCCGTTCTTGGTAAATCGTTGGTGTATTTCGTTGTTTGGGGTTTACCCTTCCCGCAATTAACATGAACGTAAAATTCAACACTGGCCATTCCCCTTGGGAGTGGCCTTTTTCGTTTGTCCGTGACGTTTTTTGTTGGACCTTGCGTTGACACTGACTAGCCCAAGATTAATGCTGTTGGAACAATAATTTGGGTAGGGCGATATGTCGGGAAATTGGGAATTTTGGATTGATCGTGGTGGTACATTTACGGATGTTGTCGCGCTAACACCTGAGGGCGCGCTCGCGTCTGCAAAACTGTTGTCAGAAGCACCTGAACGATATCGCGATGCGGCGGTTCAAGGGATCACAGATTTGATGGGCGGTGGCCCGCTTTTGGCTGAAAAAATTTCTGCAGTCAAAATGGGTACGACAGTTGCCACAAACGCTTTGCTTGAACGTAAGGGCGAAAAAACCCTGCTTTTGATCAATGAAGGATTTCGCGATCTGTTGAAAATAGGTTACCAAAACCGTCCCAATTTATTCGATCTAGAAATCAAGCGCCCTGATTTATTGTACACTCAAGTGACCGAGGTTACAGGTCGTCTTGATGCAAGCGGCAAAGAGGTAACGCCCTTAGATGTTGCGGCGGCCAAAGCCGCGCTTCAACAAGCATATGCCGATGGGTTTCGATCCGTAGCGATCGTTTTGATGCACGCGTATTTGAACCCTGACCACGAAAATGAACTTGCCAAACTGGCCACTGAAATTGGGTTCACACAAGTTTCCGCCTCTCAAGCGACATCGCGTTTGATCAAAATGGTAGGGCGTGGGGATACGACGGTCGTTGATGCTTATCTGTCGCCCATTTTGCGCCGCTACGTTGATCAAGTGGCTGACGCCTTGGATATGGGCAAGGGCGGGGCGGATCAGTTGTTGTTTATGCAATCCAACGGTGGTTTGACCGACGCGCGCAGTTTTCAGGGACGTGACGCCATTTTGTCGGGCCCGGCAGGGGGCATCGTTGGGATGGTAAAAACCGCTCAGGCCGCTGGTTTTGATAAGCTTATCGGCTTTGACATGGGCGGTACTTCGACTGATGTAAGCCATTTCGCTGGTGAATATGAGCGCAGCTTTGAAACGATGGTGGCGGGCGTTCGTATGCGCGCACCGATGATGGATATTCACACAATTGCGGCTGGTGGTGGGTCGATCCTGTCATTCCGCGACGGACGTTTTCAGGTTGGACCAGAAAGTGCTGGCGCGGATCCAGGCCCTGCCTGTTACAGACGCGGCGGGCCGTTGACCGTGACCGATTGCAACGTGATGCTTGGTAAATTGGCGGTGGAACATTTTCCACCCGTTTTCGGCCCTAACGGTGATCAAAACTTGGATCGAGAAATCGTTGTTGCAAAGTTTTCTGGTCTTGCACAAGAGATTGTCAAAGCAACTGGCCAGCCTGTCCAAAGTAACGAGGATGTCGCCGCTGGATTTTTGCGCATCGGCGTTGATAACATGGCCAACGCAATTAAGAAAATTAGCGTGCAGCGTGGTCATGACGTGACCCAGTATACGTTAAATTGTTTTGGTGGCGCGGGCGGACAACATGCTTGTCTTGTGGCAGATGCCTTGGGAATGAAACGCGTATTTTTGCACCCATACGCTGGTGTTCTGTCCGCCTATGGCATGGGTTTGGCTGATATTCGCGTTCTGAAAGAAGCACAACTGGATTGCCCAGTGGCAGATGTCGATGCTGCGCAAAAACTGCGCGATGAACTTGCCGCTGAGGCGACGCATGAAGTGGCGGAACATAAGATTGCAGAGAACGAAATCGAAACAATTGCGCGGGCTCATTTACGATATGACGGGTCACACCAGACACTAGAGGTTCCATTTGGAACACCGACCCAAATGCAGGCGGATTTTGAAGCAACACATAAATCAAGATTTGGTTTTGTATCCCCTGAACGGGGTCTGTTTATCGATTTGATAAGCGTCGAAGGTATCGGTGGATCAGGTGCCGCTGCTGATCGAATAATATCACAAGACGTTACCCATCAAAGCGCGTCATCATTGGATGTCTATTTTGATGGGACTTGGCAGTCGACGCAATTTGTTGATCGCGGTGCCTTGAAAATTGGTGAGGTCATCAAAGGACCTGCAATTATCATCGAGCCAACGGGCACCAATGTGATCGAGCCAGAATGGTCTGCAAGCGTGGATGAAATGGGTAATTTAATCCTGGAACGTTTCGTTGAGAAAAGCCGTGAATTGGCAGCAGGCACAACAGTTGATCCTGTGTTGTTAGAAGTGTTTAACAATTTGTTCATGTCAGTTGCTGATCAAATGGGGGCCACCTTGGCTAACACCAGTTGGTCAGTGAATATCAAGGAGCGGTTGGATTTTTCGTGCGCGATTTTTGATCATCTAGGTGACCTTGTGGCAAATGCCCCGCATGTGCCGGTTCACCTTGGTTCAATGTCAGACAGTATCAAAACTGTTATGCGATTGAACAAAGGGGACATAAAACCAGGCGACGCATTTATGCTAAATTCCCCGTTCCAAGGGGGAACTCATTTACCTGATGTGACCGTGGTTACGCCCGTGTTCGTGGGGGATGATATCCTGTTTTGGTTGGGGTCGCGGGGGCATCACGCTGATATTGGCGGGCGCACGCCCGGCTCGGCACCACCGGATTCCAGTCACATCGATGAAGAGGGCGTTTTGATTGAGAACTTCCGTCTTGTTGATCAAGGGCAGCTGTTGCTTGACGAAACTGAGACCTTGTTGGGTTCCGGAAAATATCCTTGCCGCAATATCCAGCAAAATATGGCCGATCTAAAGGCGCAAGTCGCTGCGAACGAGACGGGCCGGCAGGCATTGTTAAAGGTCGTGGCGAATTACGGCGCGCAAACGGTTACGGCCTATATGGGTCACGTTCAAGACAACGCAGAAGCCTGTGTTCGCGCGGTCGTCAGTAATTTGAAAGAAGGTAGTTTTACCTATCCAACAGACAATGGTTGTGTAGTTAATATTGCGATACGCGTTAACAAGGAAAACGGCACTGCTGATATTGATTTCACGGGTACATCCCCACAACACAAGGGTAACTTCAACGCGCCAAAATCGGTATCACGTGCGGTTGTTCTTTATGTGTTCAGAACTTTGGTTGAGCATAATATTCCATTGAACGAGGGCTGTCTTAAACCGTTAAATATCATCATACCAGATGGCTCGATCCTGAACCCTGTTTACCCTGCAGCTGTAATCGCTGGAAATACCGAAGTGAGCCAAGCCGCCTGTAATGCGCTTTATGGGGCGCTGGGCGTTATCGCTGGTTCCCAAGCGACAATGAATAATTTTGTCTGGGGTAATGAGGATTTTCAGAACTACGAAACGATTGCAGGGGGCACAGGTGCTGGCCCCGGTTTTAATGGGTGTGACGCGGTGCAAAGTCATATGACCAACACGCTGATGACCGACCCTGAAATTTTGGAGAAACGCTTTCCTGTACGTTTGGAGCGCTTTCAGATCCGAGAAAATTCCGGTGGCACAGGGAAATGGAAGGGCGGCGAAGGGGTCGAACGAATATTGCGTTTCTTGGTGCCAGTAACGGTTACCACACTTTGCGGTCACCGTGAGGTTCCGCCTTTTGGGGGCGACGGTGGTAAACCAGGTGCCGTTGGTGAAAACAGCGTTGTTCATGCCGATGGACGTCAAGAAAATCTAGGCGGCAACGCCGAGGTCGAATTGGGTGCCGAAGGGGTATTCATTCTGAAAACACCCGCAGGTGGCGGTTGGGGGAAATCATGACGATCAAAGTTGCAATCAATGGATTTGGTCGAATTGGCCGATCCGTGCTGCGGGCTTGGGCCACGCAGAATGCATGGCCAGAAATAGAAATTGTTCTGCTAAACGACATCGCGCCACTTGATGCTTGCACTTATCTATTCAAATACGACAGCGTTTTTGGTGCCTATCCGGGTCAGGTTTCAGCCAGCAACAAAGCACTCCACTTAGACGGGCGTGTTATCCCTTTTTATCAAGAGGCTGATCTTGGGTCGATCGATCTATCAAACATCGACGTTTTGATGGAATGCACAGGGATGGTGAAGAAGCGCGAGATTGCGGAACTTGGGCTTAAGGCTGGCGCGAGCAAGGTTCTAATTTCTGGTCCCTCACCAAACGCGGATTTGACTTATGTTATGGGTGCCAACGATGATGCGCTGACAAAGGATCATTTGATTGTATCTAATGCATCGTGCACGACCAACGCCATTGCACCATTGCTAAAGGTTCTTGATGACGCGGCGGGCATCGAAACGGGTTATATGACCACGATCCATTGTTATACAGGCAGCCAACCGACCGTGGATAAACCCACAGGCGATTTTGCCAGATCCCGTGCGGCGGCTTTGTCGATGGTGCCAACAACGACCAGTGCATCACGACTTACAGATTTAGTTCTACCGCACCTTGCAGGTAGGGTTGAAGGAAGTGCGGTGCGTGTACCTTCGGCATCTGTATCTGCCGTGGATTTAACGGTGATGTTGAAACAAAAAATGACCACAGAAGAGGTTAACAATCTTTTGTCGCAAACGGGCGGGGTGATTGGTTATACCGATGATCCTGTGGTTTCCACTGATCT
>ERZ1048872.1592-NODE-1592-length-18391-cov-5.589223_pt1 | contig 18391 bp, 18 predicted proteins | sample MGYA00383100_ERZ1048872 | MGnify/ENA primary metagenome ERZ1048872 (study PRJEB29581, sample SAMEA5548370) | metagenome | biome: marine; feature: coastal; material: water | depth 50 m | study: Short-term variability in the microbial, nano- and picoplankton...
ATTGTTACGTTATAACGTAACAATTTATCAAATCTCGAAGGAATACCATGCGCATTCCAAATGCTATGCGACTTGTCGTTGCTCTGAACTTTTTGAAATCATCAAGCGCCATTTCCAGCGACGCAAAATTTAACATCTTTAATACGCAAAACCGTCTTTCGTTAACTTTGCGCGCGAACTGTTGAACAACATACAAAGAATAAACATCTAACTACAACGGAAACTCTCTTATGAACAAATGCTTCCCTATTGTGTTGGCCCTATTGGCCTCCCCTGCTGTTGCAGAAGAAACCCGTGAACTAGACAGCCATGAACATGGTGTCGGTGAACTTAACATTGCTTTTGATGGCAATTCGGTTGCAATGGAACTTCATGCTCCTGGCGCGGATATCGTCGGGTTTGAATATGAGGCGCAAAGTGAAACTGATCACGCGGCAATTGATGCGGCAGTTGCCATGCTTGCTAAGCCTTTTGATCTTTTCGCTATTCCATCGGCCGCTGCCTGTACCGTGATAGAAGCCAGCGCAGAACTTGAAAGCGAAGGCGAGCATGATGAGCATGATGAAGATCATGACAACCACAAAGACGACGATGGTGACCATGATGACGAACATGCAGAAGAGCATCACGACGACGACGAACATGCAGACGAAGCTGGTCATACAGAATTTCATGCCGAATACACATTCACTTGCGAAAATCCGGCTGCTTTGACAGAAATTGCATTTACATACTTTGATGTTTTTGAGAATGCTCGCGAACTAGAGGTACAAATCGTTTCTGCAACAGGTGCACAGGCATTTGAAGTTGAACGCACGGAACCAAAACTGGATCTAAAAGGACTGTTCTGATTTTGTCAAAAGACTCGATCATTGATTTAAAGGATGCCCGATTTCGCTGGCCGGGTCGGGCATCCTTTGCACTTTCAGTACCTGAATTTCTTGTTGAAAAAGGACAATCTGTTCTGTTGCTCGGGGAAAGTGGATCTGGAAAATCCACACTACTTTCAATGATCTGCGGCACGATCCTTGCTGATAGTGGGTCAGTGTCAGTAAATGGAACTGACTTAAAAACCCTTTCGGGTTGGTCTCGGGATCGGTTCCGCGCCGAGCAAATTGGCGTTGTTTTTCAACAATTTAACTTGCTGCCCTTCGGGTCGGTGACAGACAACATTTTACTGCCTTTGAAATTTGCGCCTTCACGCCGCAAACGATGCCACAATCCATCACGTCAAGCCGCAGAGTTATGTCAGGCGCTTGGGTTACCTGAAGGCATTGCATCATCCAAAGCGGCCAATTTAAGCGTCGGACAACAGCAGCGTGTCGCCGTTGCAAGGGCCCTAATTGGCGCGCCCCCAATTCTTATTGCCGATGAACCGACGTCATCATTGGATGAATTAGCGCAATCAAATTTCTTGGATTTGATGTTTCATCAAGTCGCGGCTCAGGAAACGACACTTATTATGGTCAGTCACGATCCCCGTTTGGCCGACAGGTTTGATCGTACAGTTCACATGAATGATATCGCAACAATTCAAAGGCAGGCATCATGATTTTGCGGCTTGCATTTGGCTCTTTGCTGGCACGAGCCTTAACCGTTGGCATGACAATTTTAGCCATTGCTCTATCCGTTGCTCTGTTCCTTGGTGTGGAAAAAATCCGAACTGGAGCCAAAGCAAGCTTCGCAGATACTATATCAGGCACCGATTTGATCGTTGGTGCGCGTTCAGGGTCAGTTCAATTATTGCTTTATTCTGTTTTCCGCATCGGAAACGCAACAAACAACGTGACATGGGAAAGCTATCAAGACTTGGCGAACCGGCCTGAATTGGAATGGATTGTTCCAATATCCTTAGGGGACAGCCACAGACAATTCCGCGTCATGGGCACAAGTGCGGCATTCTTTGAGCATTACAAATATCGTCAGGGTCGTAGTCTAGAATTTGGCACAGGCGTTGTCATGGATGATCTTTTTGACACGGTAATCGGCCACGACGTTGCACAAACGCTTGGATACAATGTGGATGACCCTATTGTCGTCGCACACGGCTTGGCCTCTTTTGCAAAACACAAGGATCAGCCTTTTCGCGTATCTGGCATCCTAGAAAAGACGGGCACACCAGTAGACAGAACCGTCATCGTGTCCATGCAAGCCATTGAGGCTATCCATGTAGATTGGCAGAGTGGCGCAAAAACGCCAGGTAAATCGACACCGATTGATGCCATCAGACAAATGAACCTTACACCCAAAGCCGTAACCGCGGCACTTGTTGGGGTGAAAAGTCCTCTCAAAACCTTTAGCCTTCAACGTGCCATCAACGAATACCCCGAGGAGCCGCTTCTTGCGATATTACCAGGTGTGGCATTGCAAGAATTATGGGGAATTGTAGGGATAGCCGAAACCGCATTGCTTGCCGTATCCATGATGGTTGTTGTCACCGCACTGATTGGGATGATGGCCACTATTTTTTCAAGCTTGAACGAGCGTCGCCGCGAAATGGCGATATTTAGGGCCATGGGTGCCAGTCCAATTTCGATTTTAGGTCTGCTCATATTAGAGGCCACATTAACAGCGGCGGCCGGCGCCGTTTTGGGTCTGGGATTGCTTTATGTCGGGTTATTCATCGCCCAACCATTGATCGATAGTGCGTTTGGGCTTTACTTGCCAATCGAGACACCCGCCACACGTGAATTATTGGTTCTAGTAGCGGTAATATTTGCTGGCGCAATTGTGAGCATGGTTCCAGCCCTTCGGGCCTATCGCCTTTCATTAGCGGATGGTATGATGGTTAGATCATGACACACATAAATCGACGATATCTTATGGCTTTGGGTTTGGCTGGGGTTTTCACTCCGCTCCCCGGGCTTGCATCCACACCACGTGAAATCTCTTGGGATGACCTTATCCCACCAGGCGTGCCATATGCCGATATCATTGGTGAAGGTGAGATTAACGAGGCAACAGATACCTGGCGCCCGATTTTTGATGAAAATGCGACCAAGCTAAACATATTGCTAAACGGTGAAAATATTCGTCTTCCAGGTTTCATTGTACCGCTTGAGCAGGGATCCGAAGGCGTAACCGAGTTTGTTTTGGTGCCATATGCAGGCGCGTGCATCCACACGCCCCCGCCGCCCCCCAATCAACTTATCCTGGTTCGTGCAATCGACCCTTGGCCCACAGACAACATTTGGGATCCAGTTTGGGTAGAAGGCAAGATCAGCACACAATTGATGACCACAGAAGTTGCTGAAACTGGATATGCTATGACAGCTGACAAAATAGAAGCCTACGACTGGTAAGTCTGCTGACCATTTTTTAGAAACATATAGTTGGTAACCTCGAGGCGCAAAAATGCGCCTCAAGTAATTATCCCCAAGATCTCAGATGTTTTGAATCTAAGCTTTACCGGTATCGTCTTTGTTTAAATTCAATGCAGACATAGCACTGTTGCCCAACTCTATGCCGGCAAACGGGCCACCGTGACATGCGTCGTTCGCATCATGTGGATCAAGCGGACCGTATTGTGCGAAAATTTCTTTAGCATGCTCTTCGGCGTTGTCTTTTGGACGATATCCAAGGTGTCGCGCTTTTGCATTATCTACCGGTGCCCGATCATTGTCGGACACACCGTAAACGATGGAAAAACCGGTCACAGGCGTATCAATAGCCCGCGTCACAAGACGCACCAGATCATCATAACTTAGCCATGTTCCAACGGCCCTTGGGTTCGTAACCTGCGCACAACTTAGAATGCGCATGCAAACACTTTCCAATCCACATTTATCCCAATACATGCTGCCCAAATCCTCGGAAAAACACTTGGCCAAACCATAGAAAGTATCGGGTCTGTGTGGTGCATCGATGCCTATGAAATCTGTCTTTTTATGCATACCGACCGCATGGATGGACGATGCATAGACAACCCGACGCAGACCGTGTCGGCGTGCACTTTCCCAAATATTATATGAACCGATAAAATTTGGCCCCAAAAGGGTTTCAAACGGTGCCTCATCCACAATCGCGCCAAAATGCACGACCATATCAGCACCTTCCAGCATGTTAAAAACCGCATCAAAATCAGCAATATCAGCCTGAACATAAGTTTCGTTCGCCAAAAGCGTGGCTGGCGCTTCAGCAATGTCGGTTGTAACCAATTCATCGCACATTTTTGATAATGGTTCGCGAAGATAAGAGCCAAGCCGCCCTGCGGCACCAGTAAGTACAAGTTTTTTCATAAGACAGGTCTTTCTTTGAGATTTGAAACCGAAGTCGCTTTAACGTCCATTGCTGAACCAAGTTTTTTGGCCACAGAGTTCATCGTTGCTAGATAATTGCTTTTTCAATGATTTTGCGGCCTGCTGGGATACGATCATAGTGGAATTGGGACATATCCAGCGTTTTATAGGTACCATGCACCATAATTTCAGCCGTCCCTCGCCCCATTGCCGGGGATTGCTGCAAACCGTGACCAGAGAAACCATTAAGGAAGAAGAAATTTTCGACCTCCATATGCGGCCCTAAAATCGCGTTGTGATCAAAGGTGTTCATTGAATAATGACCGGCCCATTCCGATTGAACCTTGATCGCTTCGAATTGCGGAATTCGGGTCGCAAGAATTGGCCAGACATGATTTTCCCAAATGGAATGATCCATCACAAAATCATCGTAATCGACTGCGGGGTCTATGTCTGAATGACCGCCACATTGATAGGTGCCACCACCGTTTTCACGCACGTGGACACCAGACGGGTCAATCGTCAGCGGCAGATCTCGATCCAAGGGTTGCTCTGCTGAAAAAATCCATGAAAAACGCTTGCGAGGTTCAACAGGCACATTGATGCCTGCCATTTGTGCAGTACGTGCAGCACGTGGTCCAGACGCATTCAAAAGTTGGCCACAGGCAATAACCTCACCTGATTTCAACGTAACACTTTCTATCCGCGTACCCGCCGCATTTTTAGCGATCGCGACGACTTCGTTTTCGATGTATTCAACACCTCGTTCACGCGCTGACCTGCGCCACCAATCAAAGACAGCAGTTGCGTCCCAAAAGCCCTCGTCCACCAAATTAATTGATCCCAAAACAATATCGTCGACATTATAGAAAGGATAAGCTGCCCTGATTTCATTAGGTGTCATCAACTGTGTAGCTGCGCCGGCGGCTAATTGAGTTTGTTGGCTTTCGCGTAGAACATTTGCAAAACCATCATTGTCAGCCAAATACATGTAACCAAATGAGCGAATGGAAAGATCGGGAACACGATCATCATTTCCCATGTAACGAGGCAGGTTCTTGACGAAATCCGCAGCAAATTGACTGATCCGCACATTCAACTCGCCTGAAAACTGCTGTCGCATGCAGGAATTGGTGTGCATCGTCGAGGTATTTTCAAAACTCAGGTCTCGATCAACGACCAATACTCTTCCATCGAAATCTTTGTCGTCTGATAGGAACCACGCGGCGGATGCGCCCATCATGGCACCGCCGATAATAACGACATCATAAGACGCGGATTGAGGGGTTTGGGTTTTCATATCATTTCTCCCTTGGCAACGGCTGCCTGAACTTCGTCAATTTCTGCGACTGAAAGGTTGTAGTCCTGCGCGGCGGTTTTTGCAGAAATGTACCCACGCGCAAGATCGCGTTTGATCAAGTCCACCGATCGTTCCGATGGGTCGCCGTAACCAGCCCCACCAGGGAAGGCCATAACCACTTTGCGCCCATGTGCTACAAACTGTTTGCCCTTGCCGTTCATCGTGCCGCCATCATCTTGCACAATTGTAGTGGGCGCACCTGCGCCACCACCTCGTCGGCCACGTGCAGGATGATCAACACGATCAAACATGGCCTGGATATCAAATTCATGCCCTTCTTGCGCACCAACTTCCATATATTGCCCAAGACCACCACGCGTTTTGCCAGCACCGCCTGAATCAGGGCGCAGTTCTTTGCGCCAAATGATCACTGGGCCTGCGTGTTCTGTTGCCTCGATCGGCATGGTCATCACACCAGACGGAAAGGCCGTTGCATTTAGCCCGTCATGGTCTGGGCGTGCGCCAGAACCACCAGAATTAAAGGTTAGTACCTCGCTTCGTCGGGCGTTGATTGGTGCAGGTGCATCCGTACGTGGGCGCAAGGAAACTTGGAAATTGCATAGACACCCTGCCCCTTCGGCTGGAACCAAGCCGGGTACAATCTTATCAAACGCATCAAAAACCGCGTCTGGCACGAAATGGCCCACGATGTGACGCAAGGCAACTGGTGCCGGATGCAACGCATTCACGATGGTGTTTTCAGGTGCGACAATCGCAAACGGTGCAAGAGATGCTGCGTTGTTGGGGATTTCCGGTGCAATGGCCACCTTCAGTGCGTAACAAGCATAGGCTTTGGTATAAACCAACGGGCAATTAATACCCTTTTTGTCCAACCCAGTTGTCCCAGTGAAATCAGACACAATTTTATCGCCCTCAACACTGACCTTCACCTTTAGCGTGATCGGGCTATCAAACCCGTCGACGGTCATCTCGCCTGTCGCCGATTGTTGTGGCAAAGCTGCAATTCGTTCAATCGTGGCACGGCGGGAATTATCAAGGATAAACTCAGCAATGCCAGCGAGATCGACAAGGTCAAATTCATTCATCATCTCAATCAAACGGCGGTGACCAATTTCATTGCATGTGGCCAACGCATAGACATCACCAATTAGCTGATCAGGCTCGCGAACATTGCCGCGGATTATCCGCGTCAATGTTTCATCCACCGTGCCTTTGTCGGCGAACTTCATGATCGGAATGTACAAGCCTTCTTCGTATACAGAATGGGCATCTGCGCCAAAACCACGGCCACCAATATCAACGATGTGTGCAGTACACGCAAAAAAACCAACATGCGTGCCATTATGAAATGACGGCGTGACCATAGTGATGTCATGCAGGTGACCTGTACCCTCCCAAGGGTCATTGGTAATATAAATGTCGCCTTCGCATATATTTGGGCGCCCAATCCTGCGAATAAAATGGGCAACGGCATCCGCCATGGCATTCACGTGACCGGGCGTTCCCGTTACGGCTTGGGCTAACATCTGTCCACCAACGTCATAGACCCCAGCAGACAAATCGCCTGCTTCGCGAACTGACGTTGAAAATGCAGTTCGGACGAGCGCCTGTGCTTGTTCTTCAACAACCGAGATCAACCGGTTCCACATAACTTGGTAGGCGACGTTTGAATGTTCATTTGTCATTGTCTTATCCTTTCGTCACAACATCGATACAACCATCAGGCTGGCGAATTGCATTACGGCTGGCGGGAACAATAATGGTGGTTTCATCTTCTACAATTGCAACCGGGCCCGCTGCACGCGCGCCAACCGCCATATCCAAACGGTTCACAACGGTTGCATCCAGATACTTAGCCGACGCCGCATCAAATATGGGACGCGTGTCTGAAATCGGGGCTGCATCACCCCCATTTGTTTCGCTAATCCTTGCCACCTTTTCTGGCGGAGTCGTGGCGTTCACAGACCAAACCGTAATTTCGATATCCATGCCCTGAACAGGACGACCAAATAGTTTAGAATAATCTTCAATAAAGCGCGCCTCAAATGTTCCAACATCGGGGTTCATTGCTTGATCCTCGGTCAGCTCAATCGGGATTTCCCAACCTTGCCCCGTGTACCGCATGTAAACCTTAAACTCTGACAAAATCGGGCTAAATTCATCGCATGTGCGCACGAAACCTGTAGCCTCAGCCTTTAGGTCTGTAAGGAGCGATCTAATGCGATCTCCGTCAAAATCAGAAAGCTTCATGTAAACCGACCGGTTCGCCTCAAAACTAAAGGGTGCCCGCAAGAACCCAATCGCGGATCCAACACCTGCCCCTTCGGGCACCAGTAAACGATCAACGCCCAGCTTTTCACACAAACGCGCCGCATGAAGTGGTGCTGCCCCACCAAAGGCAATCATTGTGTATTCTGATAAATCTTCGCCATTTTCAACGGCATGAACACGCGCAGCATTGGCCATGTTTTCATCCACAACCTCGGCCACACCAAAGGCGGCCCCTACCGCGTCCATTTCAAGGGTGTCGCCAACTTGGTATGACAGTGCCAATTTGGACGCCTCAGAACGCAGTTTTATCGAACCACCGGCAAAATTGTCGGGATCAAGCTTGCCCAAAACAAGGTCAGCATCGGTAACAGCAGGATTTTCACCGCCCCGACCATAACATGCAGGACCCGGTTCAGAACCAGCACTTTCAGGACCAACGCGGATTTGGCGCATAGCATCGACATGGGCCAATGATCCGCCGCCCGCGCCAATTTCGACCATATCAATCACAGGGATCGAAATAGGCATGCCTGACCCCTTCTTAAAACGGTAAGTTCGTGCCACCTCAAAGACCCGCGATGTTTTGGGCGTTTGATTTTTGATCAAGCAAATCTTGGCTGTGGTACCGCCCATATCAAAGGACAGAACCTTATCCAATCCGTAACGCGCCGCCACATGTGCCGCAAAAACTGCACCGCCCGCAGGGCCAGATTCGACCAATCGCACAGGGAAGTCGGCGGCGTTTTGAATGGATATAATTCCACCACCAGAATGCATCAAAAATATACGACAAGATACGCCTTCGTCTTTCAACCGATCCTCAAGTCGTCCCAGATAAGATGCCATAAGTGGTTTGATATAAGCGTTTGCAACGACAGTATTAAAGCGTTCGTATTCACGCATTTGCGGCGACACTTCTGAGGAAATTGATACTGCTACATTTGGCAATTTTTCCGCAATAACCTCGCGGACAAGTTTTTCGTGTGTTGGGTTAAGATATGAGTGGATCAAACCAACCGCGATACTTTCCACGCCCATTGCTGCGATCTGGTCAACGACAGCTTCGATTTCGGTGCGATCCATATCAATTAGCACGTGGCCGTTCGTATCAACGCGACCTTTAACTGTGAAACGCATCTGACGCGGTAAAAGAGGTTCAGGCAAATTTAGATTTAGATCGTATTGTTCAAATCGGCTTTCGGTGCGCATCTCAATCACATCACGAAACCCTTCGGTTGTGATCAACGCAGTTTTTGCCCCGCGCCGTTCGATCAATGCGTTCGTGGCCAATGTAGTGCCGTGAATGATTTGATCTATCTGAGATGGTTTTATGTCCGCTTTTGCAAGCACTTGATGCATGCCATCAATAATCGCGTCCTCTGGTGCAGTATAAGTGGTCAATACTTTTGTAGAAAAAGTTTGGCCGCTATGTTCCAGTACGACGTCGGTAAATGTGCCGCCAATATCGACGCCAAGGCGAACAGATGATGTGGCCATGACAGCCTCCTACAATTGAGTTTAATTGCAGAAAGCCCGATTTTAGATGAAAGATCAAATTGATTAAACTAATCACCCTAATCATTTTTTTTGATCAATGGTGTTTGCATCGCCACCTTGGCCAATTGCGCAGCTTTTTCAACATATAGGGCCGCACGCGTCGGCGCATACCGCGCGTGAAAAGAAAGTGGATCAGGCAACCAATCCATTTCAATTTTGTGCAAATCACCTGACGCGAGCTCTGGTTTCAAAAGCCGTTCGGGTAATAAAGCGACACCCAATCCCTCTAGTACCATAGGCACACATGCAGAAAGCGCGCTTGAATGAACAATTCGTTCGCGCCGTAGACCGTTCTTTTCAGCCATTAAATGAAGTGCCGCACAAGCTTGCGTATGTTTGGCATGGGTCAATATTGTTAATTCAAATAGGTCTGCCAAAGTTGGTTTGCCATCGATCTGTCTGGCCAACATTCTATTGGCAACCCAACAATAATTTTCGTACCCTAACGCTTCATTGGCAAATGTAGTCGATTTGAAAGGGCCACTTTGTAATGCCAAATCAAGTTGCCCTTGCATCAAACGTGCGTCAATTTCGGTTGCAAGATCAACCTCAAGCTGGATACGGATATTTGGATAGGTTTCGCGCATAAGTCGCAAAAAATCTTGCAACCAAGTACAGGCTACCAATTCGGTAACACCCAATCGCAGGGTTTCGTCTATCAATTCTTGACGGCCAGCTTCTTGGATTAGGGCCTCTCCGGCCCATAATACTTCTCTGGCCTTTTTTAATAGTTTCTCACCATGTTCAGTCAATCGAACCGGACCAGAGTCGCGGATCAAAAGCGGTGCACCAAGTGCTGTTTCAAGCGCGGCGATACGGGCGGAAATATTGGGTTGTGTGGTGCCAAGGGCCGTGGCTGCCGCCCGAAACGTACCGGTATCAACAACGAATGTGAATGCCTCTAGCTGCTTAAAGGTGATCTGACTCTTTATCATTCTTGATCCATCGATAGAAATAATTGATTGCCAGAGTATAATGTATTCATACGTTAGCAACCCGCTAGTGTGCCAACGCAAAAAATTGACGAGTTACCCCAGAATGACAAAACTATTTTTGCAAAATCGAGCTTTCCCAGTTCCGCACAAAAGCTTTGCGTTTCAATCGATCCAGAAAAACCAGCAAGCCCGGGCCAAGGCGGATTGGACGCAATGCTTTTTGACTATCTGCTATCTGACCGAAAATTGGGGGAAACCCTGTTGTTTGGGCCAGTTTTGTCTGCGTATTTTCATCCAAGAGAAAATCTATCATACGCCCTGCAACATGTGGGCTTTCTGCTGTTTTCGGAATTAAAGCTGTACGCATCATCACAGTCAAATAATCCTGCATAGGGACAATCGTAATGCCGCCTTCACGTGCCAAACGGTTTTCGGCATAAGAACCTAAGACATTGTATGCTAAAGCCAACTTCCCTTGATAAACACCATCGATCATGGCACCCGAACAACAATAGAGTTCTGTTTTCAGTCGTCCCATAACTTCGGTCAACCGCCAAAAACTATCAGTATTTCGACTATCTTGAGTGGCAAACAAATAGCCTAACCCCGATGTGCGGACATCATAAGTGCCAATGCGACCTTCAAATACTTCTGGATTAGCACGCATTAGTTCAATCAACTGCTCGCGATTTGTTGGGATGGTTAAACCTTCAAATGCTTTGTCAGAAATCACCAATGCCGCTGGTTCTTGTGTAAAGGCAAACAACTGATCCTGCCATTTTGCCCAATTAGGTAACCGCGCCGTATTGTTAGAAATGAAAGATTGAGAATAGCCATCGTTTGCTAACTTGGTCTGCAGATCCATTGCAGATGAAATCACCAGATCAAAAGCTGCGTTTTCATCATAAATCGCAGTCATAACCTGTGCACTACTGGCCACGGTATAATTTACAGAAACCTCTGTATTTTGCATTTGAAATTCTTTTATCAAGGGATCAAAAGAAGCAATATCAGCGGTTGAAAGCACCTTAAGAACTTGTGCTGCGTTCGTTGCTGGGTAGATACGTTGATCTTCTATTTCAAACCCAACGCAAACACCAACATTTGAAAAAATTAGGCCAAAGGCAAGAATAAAGAAACGCATGCGCCTTCTCCTTTGTTTGATGTAATTTTAACATGTCCACCATGGGCACGGGCAACTTCATTTACGATTGTTAACCCTAAACCAGAACCAACAATATCACCGACGTTAGTGCCACGTTTGAAACGCTCGAAATGGTTTTCCAAATTCAACCCCTCAAAACCGCGCCCTTGATCATGAAAACTAATGACGTGAAAATTTGAATCGTGGAACAGTTTTACCAAAATATCGCTGTCCGGTGGCGAGTATTTGATCGCATTGTCCAACACATTACGCAAAGCGTTTTGCAGCAAAATTGGGTCTGCGGAAAATGCAAAGTCTTCACCCGTATCCGAAACCAAAATCGCAATGTCTTTTAGTTCCGCGGTTGGCGACAGCCTTTCGACAGTTTCGGCAACCAATTCACGCAAATCGATATCGACGGCTTGAAATTGATCGGCACGAAAGTTCACCATGGCATGATCCAACAACTGGCCCGCAGAGCGTGAGCTTTCGTCAATCGCGCGGATCATCTCTCGTAATGCTGATTTGTTTTTAGAATGTTGCAAGCTACGATGAATGACTTCGGCTTGGGTACGCACCGTTGCCAAAGGTGTGCGGACCCGATGCGCCGCTTCGGCAATGAAATCTTCGGAGCGTGCTAAACTGGCACTAAGGCGAACAATGAACGAATTTAGGGCACTGACCAAAGGCGCAAGCTCGGCCGGTGCCTCAGCCCGAACCGGGCGCAAATCATTTGGTCCACGACGCGTAACCGCACTGGCTACCCTATTTAGGGGTGCCAAAGCATTGTGAGCAGCCCAAAGAGACAAACCAGTTGCCACCAAAAAGAAAGCCACACCAATGGCTACCGCCCAAAGTGTAATCCGATAAGAGATCTGGGCCAAGCTAAGGCGTGTTTGAGCAACCACAACCTGTACCAAGGTACGTTGACTTTGACTGCCAACACTTCGGGTTACCGACACGGCACGAACAGGTTCCCCCCGATAGGAAAATGTCGAAAATTCTGCCTGCGTTGAAACATCCGATCGAGCACTTACGACCAAGTCGTCGTACCCAGTTAGGGTCGTTCCATCGACATTCACCCGGTAAAAAACCCGATCTTCACTAATTGTACCTAACATCGACAACGCAGAGTACGGCAGTTCCAGTTGAACTTGCCCACCTTCTGAATACAGAGCATCCGCAATAGATATCGCCGAAGCCGCCAGAATATTGTCCTGCGTGTCAGACGCCGCACGATCGGCAACCCCCCGAACGATTAAAAACAATAGGAGTGACAACAAAAAGGCGATCAATGACAGCTGGATAACCAGTCGTCTTTGCATCGATCCACGGGTTATTAGTGGTGTTCCGAAAATGGCTTTCATTCTTTGGCCACAAGACGATAGCCAAGACTTCGGACAGTTTCAATTTGCGCACCCGTCCCATCAAGTTTCTTACGCAAGCGCCCAACGTAGACCTCAATTGCATTCTCTGACACGTCCTCGGAGAGGGAAAACAGTCTGTCCATCAGATGATTTTTTGAAAAAATTTGGCCAGGTGCCGCAAAAAATATTTCAACCAGTCTGAACTCTCGGTTCCTAAGGTTTTGAGTGCCATTTTTTGCGCTCAATGTTGCTTCTAACGAATCAAGAACCACACCTGCAAATTCAATTCGGTTCTGTGCAACACCCCCTTGGCGACGCAAAACTGCACGACAACGCGCCTCAAGTTCTGCAAAATCGAAGGGTTTTGTAACGTAATCATCAGCCCCCAAATCAAGCAAAGAGATACGATCCGACACTTGCGATCGCGCGGTTAAAACGATTACAGGTGTTTTGTTTTTAGCCCTTCGGTGGCGCGATAGAAAGTCTCGGCCATCACCATCTGGCAGCATAATATCCAATAAAATCAAATCGTAATGGGTTGTGCCAACAAAGGCAATTGCATCAGCCAATGAACTTGCATGATCAATGGCATGGCCATCAATTGCAAAACGATCACAAACAGCCCGGGCCAGCTGTGCATTGTCTTCAACCAAAAGAAATCGCATGTGTCCCCAACCTTTTGCGCTTCGTGACAGGTTGCTGTCAGCTTTGCCCCATTTGATGCCAACATGAGCGGGGTTTCCCGCCTATGTCAAATGGGAGGACATAATGACTAATCGTCTAATTAAGGCGCTGATGACCGGCGCTGTTTTAACTATTGGTGCCACTGGCGCTGTTTCTGCTGCGGAATGTATCGCACCTGCGAACCCCGGTGGCGGATGGGATTTCACATGCCGTCAAATCGGTAAGATCATGTACGACATTGGTGCAGTTGATAAACCAGTTCAAGTAACCAACATGCCAGGTGCTGGCGGTGGTTTGGCGTTTAACACAGTTGTAAACGAGCGCAGCGATGACGCTGACCTGATTATTGCGGCATCTTCTGCCACAACAACGCGTTTGGCGCAAAATGCATATGCTGGACGTACAGCTGGCGAAGTTCGCTTCGTTGGTGCAATCGGTGCTGACCCGGGCGTTATTGCAGTTGCTGCCGACAGCCCGATTAAGTCGTTAAATGACTTGGTTGATTCAATTCTAGCCGATCCAGGCTCTGTTGCCTTTGCAGGCGGTTCCGCAGTGGGTGGTTTTGATCACCTGAAACCATTGATGGTTTTGAAAGAAGCTGGTTTCACAGACATCACCAAAGTAAAATACATTGGTGTTGACGGTGGTGCCGATGCGATCACGCAAACAGTTGGTGGATTTACACAAGCGATGACTGGCGACATGTCAGAAGTTGTTTCATTCCTAGCCAATGGTGACATTCGCGTGATTGCTGTTTTGACAGACGAGCGTGTGCCAGGCTTTGAAAGCATCCCAACCGCGACCGAGCAAGGTTTCCCTGTTGTGGCTGTGAACTGGCGTGGTTTGTATGTGCCAAAAGGTGTGTCAGATGACACATTCAATTCTTGGGCAGACAAGTTGCAAATGGTAGCAGACAGCCCAGAGTGGGCCGAAGCAATGGCTGCAAATGGTCTTGCACCTTTCACCAAAGTTGGTGGCGATTTCCAAGGCTATGTTGATGGCTTGGTCGCAGACATCAACGCGATGTCAAAAGAACTGGGAGTTATCCAGTAATGGCGTCTGACCGGATCTTCGGTCTGGTCACTCTGATCACGGCGGTCGCGTATATCGCGGCCGCCACTCAGATCCAGACAAACTTTTTCTCTGGCGAATACTTGCCAAAACTCTTTCCAATGATGATTGGCGCGGTGGCGGCTATCAGTTCACTCGTCATGATATTCAAGCCTGATCCCGAACCCGAATGGCCGGCATCAAAATCTTGGATGAACATGGGTTTGGCTGTGATAGTTTTGGCATTTTATGCTGTATTACTGAAACCAATGGGTTTCATTTTGCCTACTGCATTTGCGGCTGGCATTCTAAGTTACCAAATTTCGCCACGTACCAAGCCCGCCTTTTTGGCAGGAATAGGCCTTTCGATTGGATTGTTCGTTCTGTTCAAATTCGCATTGGGCCTTGGCAACATCGTGGCATACCGCATTCCAACACCTGCAAAGTTGTGGGAAGCGATCTCAATTCTTATTCCGTTTGTCGGACATTAAATAAGGCTCTAAAATGGACATTCTTTCAAACCTTGCGCTGGGCTTTAGTGTTGCGTTGTCGCCCTATACCCTGATGCTGGCCGTTTGCGGTTGTTTCTTGGGAACAATCATTGGCGCATTGCCCGGACTTGGTCCTTCAAATGGCGTGGCGATCCTGATCCCAATTACCTTTACTTTAGGGCTAGATGCGACCAGTGCGTTGGTTTTGATGACATCGGTATATTATGGGGCGATGTATGGTGGCCGAATTAGTTCGATCCTGTTGAATATCCCCGGTGATGAACCCGCTTTAATGACCACACTTGATGGGTACCCAATGGCAAAACAAGGCCGTGCTGGGGATGCCTTAGTACTATCTGGTGTGGCATCATTCGTTGGCGCATTACTGGCCACCGTCGGATTGATGCTTTTGGCACCTACTCTGGCACGCGTGGCCTTCTTATTCGGCCCAGCAGAGTACTTTGCCCTTTATCTATTGGCCTTTTGCACCTTAGGTGGCATGGCCTCAAACAATCAGGCAAAATCCGCAATTGCAGCCTGCATAGGACTTGGGATTGCAATGATCGGTGTAGATTCATCATCGGGCCTGCCTCGTTTAACGGGTGGCAACCTGCATTTATATGACGGCATTGATTTTCTCGTTGCAATCGTAGGCCTGTTCGCGATCGCAGAGGTGTTCTTTTTCATCGAAAGTCACGGCAAAGGATCATCCATTGGTGTAAAGTTGGAAAAAGTGCGCGTTCCTTGGGCCGATGTTTGGTTGACCAAGTGGACCATGCTACGTTCGTCTGCGGTTGGATTTATCGCGGGAATTTTACCTGGTGCCGGTGCTTCACTTGGATCGTTTTTGGCTTATATGACAGAGAAATCCATTGCAGGCGAAAAAGGTAAATTTGGTACTGGCGTGCCCAAAGGTATTGCCGCACCGGAAGCAGGCAACAACGCCGCCGCTGGTGGTGCATTGGTACCAATGTTGACCCTAGGGGTTCCTGGCTCAGGAACAACTGCGGTTTTGCTTGCCTTACTTATGACCCTGAATATCACACCAGGCCCTACACTGTTTTCTGATCGACCCGAGGTCGTCTGGGGGCTGATCGCAAGCTTGCTCATTGCCAACTTCGTTTTGTTGTTAATGAATGTGCCTATGGTCAAAGTATTCGTGAAGGTCCTGATGGTACCGGCATGGATACTATTGCCTGGCGTCACAATGATTTCGTTCGTTGGCATCTTTTCCCTGTCAGGCAGCTATTTTGATCTGTTGCTAATGATCGCTTTCGGCGTGTTGGGTTATATCTTGCGTAAACTCGATATTCCAACGGTGCCCGTCATTCTTGGCATCCTTTTGGGTGGCAATATGGAGGATGCATTGCGTCGCGCCATGACCCTGTCTGATGGTGATGTTATGTATTTGTTCAGCTCACCGATTTCGACAGGTCTTTGGATTGCGGCCATTGCCGGCTTCGTGGCACCAATGTTCTTGCGTAATGTATTGCGCAAACCACAGGCGGTGACTGACTAATATGACAACGCGTGTCTTGATACCAAGTGGTGCACTGGGGCTAAACTATGACCCAGTGGCGCTTGAACGTGGCTTAGCGATGAAACCGGATATTATCGCCATTGACGGTGGCTCAACCGACAGTGGTCCCGCCTATCTTGGGCGCGGTGTTTCAAAATACTCACGCGCCAGCACAAAGATTGAATGGCAAGGCTTGATGGAAGCCCGCGCCAAAGCTGGCGTGCCATTGGTTATTGGTACATCTGGCACTTGCGGTACTGACAGCGCTGTTGAATGGATGTTGGATATCACCCGCGAAATTGCTGCCAATTTGGGACAGTCTATCAAAATCGCTGTTCTTCGTTGTTCTCAAAACCCTCAAGATATTGGCGAATTTTACGCGAATGGTCTGATTACCCCCTTACCCGCCGCGCCTGACATAAGCCGGCAAAGCATTGAAGCCTGCAACAATATCGTCGCCCTCGCTGGAACAGAACAAATTCAAGCCGCTATTGAAACAGGCGCCGATATCATCATTGCAGGACGTACGACCGATACCGCGATCATCGCGGCCCTTCCAATAATGCAGGGCGAAAGCGCTGGCGCCGCGTGGCACGGCGCAAAAATCGGTGAATGTGGTGCGTTGTGCGCAACGAACCCCCAATCCGGCGTCGTGATTATTGAATTTGACGGTGACAGTTTTACGGTTATTCCTTTGGCTGACGGCGCGCACGCAAGTCCTCATACCGTGTCCGCACATATGTTGTACGAAAACTCTGATCCATTTATCTTGTATGAACCAGGTGGGTATTTGGATGTTACGAATGCCAAATATACCGCAATTGATGAAACACGTGTTCGCGTAACGGGTTCTAATTGGGTGCCTTCCGATCGGTATACTGTGAAACTTGAAGGTGCGCGTGGCGCCGGTTTTCAATGCGTGCTAATTACGCTGCTGCGTGACGCGCATTACGTTAAAAATGCTTCAACCTGGGCAAATGATATCATTGAAAAATGCCGTGACAAGGTGGGCGCGCGTTTGGGTCTTGATCCAAACGATTATGAAATCGAGCTGCGTTTAATGGGAAAGAACGCCAGTTTTGGCGCGCTTGAAACGCATACGTCAAAGCCCCATGAAATTGGCGTTTTGGCAATTGTAACGGCTCAATCTAATGAGGTGGCAATGGAAATCGGCCAATTTTTGAACCCTTACCTATTGCACCAACCATTAACGCGCGCTGAAGAACAACCAACCTTCGCCTTTCCCTTTTCTCCTGCAGAAATTTCGCGTGGCCAAACCTATGAGTTTTGTTTGAACCATGTCCTTGAACTTTCCGATCCAATGTCCGCCTTTTCAATCCAAGAGGTGAACATTGCCTAAACTCGGTCAAATTGCAGAAAAAATTCGTTCAAAGAACGCTGGGCCATTTTGGCTAACGGTCGATATTTTCTGTGGAACAGAAGCAGCATATGAAAAAGTGGTGAAGGGATTGACCACCCACGCGGTTGCAGAGACATTTGGGGTAAATTCCCAAGAAATCAAACGCTTTGACATCGCCGATTTGAATATCGTGAAACTATCGCTGCCACGCCCACATATCCAAGGGTCAATTTTTGACCCCGACATGCATGGCGCATCTTGGGCGGCTTTGTTGGCGGAATTGCCCCTAAATAATTAGATTTTCTTTGCGCCATTGGACGGACGCGAAAAAAACACCAAACAATGAAGTTTTCCGCAATATCTGTCTTGTTCTTTCTTACCAGTTGCTGATACACCCGCCAGCGGAGACGTGGCCGAGTGGTCGAAGGCGCTCCCCTGCTAAGGGAGTAGGCCC